>BFBZ01000015.1_pt69 | contig 23026 bp, 20 predicted proteins | sample 1888401 | NCBI WGS metagenome assembly BFBZ01 (sample SAMD00112614, study PRJDB3348) | symbiont metagenome | host: Chara braunii
CGGGTGGCGGCGATCGAGGCCTATGAAGAGGCCGGGCTGCGCGGCAAGATCGGCCGCCAGGCGCTCGGTCGCTTCAGGCACAATAAGCGCAAGGGCAAGCGCAAGATCGCGTGCGAGGTCAAGCTCTATCCGCTGAAGGTGACGAAGCAGCACGGGCGCTTTCCCGAGCGCGGCCAGCGCAAGCTGGTCTGGCTGCCGGCCTCGGAAGCCGCGCGCCGCGTCCACCATCCCGAGCTGCGGCGACTGATCCAGGGCTTCTCCAGGCTGAAGCAGCAGCGCAAGCGGCGTTGATCGGCGTGAACCAACCGCGTCAACGCCGAGCCATTGCAGATAGTCGCTGCGCGACTTGCTCCCCGGAAGGTCGCCCCGGCCATCATTGTCGCTGTTCGGCAACGAGATCAGCGCGATCTCGTCGATCACGGCGTTTCGCGACCGAAATCTATCGGGCTGTTTCGTCTCCTCCGACATCGTGGGATTGGCGATCTTCGGAAAGAAGAGTTGGCTCGCGCGGCATTGGAGCACGCGACAGACAACCAATCCTCTTGATCGTTTGAAGGTTCCAAAACGCCAGGCCGCYGCMCGCGCTCAGCGCTCGGCAAACTTGATGGTCGACACCGGCCAGCGGCCGTCATGGCCGCTGATGGTGATGCGCAGACCATGCAGCTCGTCGAGATAGACSCGCTCCACGGTTCCTGCCTTGCCGTCGCTCAATGCCACGCACTTCCCGATCAGCTCCGTCTGAGCATGCTCGAACTCGCACAAAATGGTGAAGGCTCGCGTCTTGACGGCAACCATGAGGAACGATGTGAGGGCTGATGGGACGCCGCAACGCTGCGGAGGGAGACCGGCGCTGGCCGGTAGATCGGGACTCCGGCACGCCGGGTCAACGGCCCATCAAGCGATCGTGCACGCGACCCAGGCGGCGTGCACGATCCGGTCAGCGGCATTCGAAATTGGCCGCATCTTCCAGGCTGCCGCTCCCTTTGTAGGCCAGCACCTTCGGAAACGCGCAGAGATCGCGCGTGCGGCCCGGCCACGGCACGTCCGGCGCACGCCGCGCGGTGGCGCGGATCGCCTCCGGCGCTGCGGCGGTGCCCTCCACCCATTGGTCGAGCGCGGCCAGCAGGTCGAACTGATCGGTCGCAGKTCCGCCGCCGCAATGGTTCATGCCGGGAACCAGGAACAGCCGCGCGAAGCCGTCGGCATCGGCATATCTTGTCTTGAGCTGGCCGACATAGTCGACCGTGTCGAACGCCGAGAAGATCGGATCGGCTGTGCCATGATAGAACAGCATCTTGCCGCCCCTGGATTTGAAGGCGTCGAGATCGGTCGAAATCGCCGCCTCATATTCCATGCCGGCGTCGAAGCCGCCGGCGCCCTTCATCACCTTCCGCGTATCGCGGTCGAKATCGAAATTGCGCACCCAGGCGACGAGATCCTCCGGCGTCTCCGGCGGGCTCATGAAATCATAGGGCACGCCGCCGGCGATCAGCGTCAGATTGCGCGCATTCGGCGGGCTGGACTTGGGCGTGCCGAGCTTCCAGGCGCGCCAGCCCGGCGCGGCGAGGCCGGGATCATAGGGCCAGCGTGCATAGATCAACCCGCCCATCGCATTGCGGCTGCCGTCGAACATCAACTTGATGGCCTTCAGCTTCGGCGCAGACAGGCATTGCGCGCTCTCGCCCTCCTTGCAGGCCAGCACGGCCGGATCGAAGCGGCACGCCATGACGTCCTGCACCATGCCATCCTTGGCGCCGTCGGCACCGTCGCACGCCGCGATCACGCCGTCGGCCACCAGCTTCAGATCGTCGTCGGTCAGCGCGCTGCCGACATCGGCCTTGCCGTCAGGGCCGGGCGGCGCGATCGCCAGCAGCGCCTGCTCCTGCGCGATCACGTCGATGCCGGCGAGCGGCACGCGATAGGCCGGGGCCCCGGCGATCACGCCGTCGAACAGTCTCGGAAAGCGCTGCGTCACCGCCATCGCCTGGCGGCCGCCATTGGAACATCCCGCGAAATAGGAGCGRCGCGGCGCGGTGCCGTAAAGCTTCTCGGTCGCGGCCTTGGCGGCTTCGGCCACCGGCGGAATCGAGCTGTAGCCCTTGTCGCGCCGCGCCTGCGGATCGAGCCCAAACAGATACGGCCCGAGCGGCCCCGGCTCCTCCAAATGCCCGGAATCGGTGGAAGCGACGGCATAGCCGTTGGACAGCCCGTTCGGCGGTGTCGCACCGGTGACGAGGCCGAGTGCGGGCCGCAACACGCCGTCGACGCCGCCACCGCCCTGGAAGACGAACTTGCCATTCCACGTCGCGGGCAATCGCAGTTCGTAACCGATCGCGTAGGGCTTCCCGTCGATGCCGGTGCGCTCATTGATCTTGCCGCGGATCAGGCAGTGATCCGGCGCGGGACTGGTGACGCCCGCGGGCGCCGGCGGCGCCAACTGCACACCACCGGCGGCGACGAACTCCGCCGTGACAACACGGCCACTGCCCGAGAAGCCCTGCCCCAGCGCGGCGCAGCTCGCCTTGAAATCATCGGCGTGGGCCGATGCCACGGCCGACGACCCCAACGCGACCACAGCCAGCGCCATCATCCGGATCTGCATCAATCTCGTCCTCCCGACTGTCCGGGGCCGATGGCCCGTCGCGTGCCGTCATTGCCTCGCGGCACGCTTGATCGCATCTGGACCATAGCCAAGCCTGCGCGCGGCTCGCAAGCGGCCCTGCGCATGCGCGCGATTGAAAACGCCAGCCCAAGCGTGCCATCTGTCTTCACGATACGATCGAGGGACCATCATGGCTGCGGACATCCGGTTGAATGCGTTTGCGATGAACTGCGTCGGGCACCAGTCGCCCGGCCTGTGGCGGCATCCGCGTGACCGCTCCTCTGACTATAACCGCCTGCCSTATTGGATCGACCTTGCCAGGACCCTGGAGCGCGGCCGCTTCGACGGGCTGTTTCTCGCCGACGTGCTCGGCGTCTACGATGTCTATGGCGGCTCGCCGGACGCCGCGCTGCGCCATGCCATCCAGGTGCCGGTCAACGATCCGATGATGCTGGTCTCGGCGATGGCCGCGGTGACCGAGCATCTCGGCTTCGGCGTCACCTGCACCTTGTCCTATGAGCCGCCCTACCCGTTCGCGCGCCGCATGTCGACGCTCGACCACCTGACGCAGGGCCGCATCGGCTGGAACATCGTCACCGGCTATCTCGACAGCGCCGCGCGCGGCATGGGCAAGGAGCGCCAGACCGCGCATGACGACCGCTACGACATTGCCGACGAGTACATGGAGGTGGTCTACAGACTGTGGGAAGGCAGCTGGGAGGATGACGCCGTCAAGCGCGACCGCGCCAGCGGAATCTTCRCCGATCCCGCAAAAGTCCATCGYGTCATCCATCAGGGCGAGRCCTACCAGCTCGACGCCATCCATCTCTGCGAGCCGTCGCCGCAGCGGACGCCGGTGCTGTACCAGGCCGGCACCTCGCCGCGCGGCCGCGTATTCGCCGGCCGCCATGCCGAATGCGTGTTCATGTCCGGCCCCTCGGCCAAGATCATCGCGCCGCGCGTCGCCGCGATCCGCCAGGCGGCGGTCGAGGCCGGCCGCGCCGGCAGCGACATSGTGATCTTCAGCATCGCCACGGTCGTGCTCGGCGAGACCGACGCGGAGGCCGAAGCGAAGTTTGCCGATTATCGCCGCTATATCGACCATGAGGCCTCGCTGACCCTGATGTCGGGCTGGACCGGCGTCGACTTCTCGACCTACGAGCTCGACCAGCAGGTCCGTCACGTCCTCAACGACGCCGGCCGCAGCGCGATGGACAACGTCACCCGCGCCGACCCGGACCGGGTCTGGACCGTGCGCGAGGTGGCCGAGCATATCGGCATCGGCGGCATCGGCCCGGTCTTCGTCGGTGGGCCCGCGAAGGTCGCCGACGCCATCGAGCAATGGGTCGGGCAGACCGGTGTCGACGGCCTGAACCTCGCCTTTGCGCTGTCGCCGGAGAGCTTTGCCGATGTCGCCGACATGCTGGTGCCCGAGCTGACCCGGCGCGGCCGCTACAAGAAGGAATACCAGCCGGGCACGTTGCGCGAAAAGATGTTCGGCGCCGGCCGCGCCCGCCTCGCCGCGCCGCATCCCGCGGCCAGCTATCGGCCGTGATTTGCAGGGCTACCGAGATCATGATCGCGGGCTCCCGCCGCAATTGATCTGACAATGASGTTACTGGTCATGCCCGGGCTCGTCCCGGGCACCCACGCCGTGCCACCCACGCCGACGTGGCTGGCCGGGCCTTCGCCGCGCCGAAGCGGCTTCGGCCGCGCAGGCGGGTCAAGCCCGGCCATGACGTAGAAACTGATCGGGCCTCACGTCGCTCTTGCGCGCGGAGGCCGCCCCCGCCTGCTCAGCCGGTCCTACTTCTCGCGCAGGCCCTTCTGGATCGGCGTCATGCCCGGCGAGCCCTGCTCATCGGCCTGCTGCAGGGCAAGGAATTCGCCGAGCCGCTTGCGCGCGGGCGAGCCGAGCGCGCGCGCGACCTCGGAGATCAGGAGCTCGGTGAGCACGAACCCGCCCGCCATCGAATCGAACGGCTCCAGCCCCTTGGTGCTGCTGGTCAGCAGCGTCGTCGCGTGCGAGGCCAGCGGCGACAGGAACTGGTCGGTGACCAGGATCAGATGCGCGCGGCGCTTGGCCGCCTCCAGGCCCCAATCGAGCGTGCTCTGCTGGTAGTGCCGGAAATCGAACAGCACCACGACCGTCCTGGGCTTGAGGTCGACGAGCGCCGAGATGCGCTCGGTGCCGTCGGAAGCGATGTGGGTGACGTCCTTGCGCAGCATCGAGAGATAGGTCGCCAGCTGCGTCGCCAGGATCGCGCTGATGCGGCCGCCCATCACCACGACCGGCCGCGCGACATCGGCGAGCGCTGATACCGCGGCCTTCAGCTCCTTCACGTCGAGATGCGAGAAGGTCGAGCGGATGCAGTCGACATAGGCCGCCTGCGCCCGCGCGGCCGGCGTCTCGGCGGCAGGCTGGCGCTTGGAATCCGGATAGGCATCGACCGGCGAGAAGATACGCTGGTGGATCTCGGCGCGCAGCGTCTCGTGAAACGCGCCATAGCCGTCGAAGCCGAGCTTCGACACCAGCCGCAGCACCGTCGGCGCGCTGACCTCGGCGGCGGTCGCGAGCTGCACGATCGGCACCAGACCACCGGTCGGGTAGTTCTCCAGGATGACCTTGGCGACCGCGAGCTCGGCCGGCGCCAGATGGTTGCGCACGACGCGAATCCGCTCGGCCACSGTGCCCTCGTTCGGGAGCGGCGCACTCACGACGAACGGTCCTGCGATCGGAGGGGCATGGCGATGRTCATCACCACGCAGCTAGCATGAATCGCGTTGTCGCAAAAGCGAGCTGCCTCAGAGCAGGAACGTCATGTTGTGCTGGCTTCTGGCGGCATCGAGCAGCGCCACCAGCTTGCGGTCGATCTTGAGCCGGCCGTCCTCCTCGCGCAGCACGTGTCCCATCCAGCCGGTCAGGGTCTGCACGACATGACCGGCGCGCATCTCGTGGACGATGAATTGCGAGCGGATCTTGACCTCGCCGTCCGCGGCCGTGGCGATGCGCACGAAGCCGGCACTCAGATGGCTGGTGTAGGATGGCGGCAGCTGCGACGACGCCACGCCGGTGCGCAGCCAGACGATGCGATCGCCCATCCGCCGRCGGTCGTCGAAGGCGATCGTCACCTGGCGCTGCGGATCGCCCCTGACGGCGTCGGGCATGTCGCCAGCCGCGGGCACCCAGTACAGGCATTGCCGGGTGTAGAGCTGATACCAGCGYTCAAAGGCGCGGCGGTCGAGCAGCCAGTGCTCATGCAGGATCAGCGCCTCGTAGCGCTGCCGCTCGGCCTCGGTGAGCGGCGTGCCGATCGCCTGCCATTCGTCGAGATCGCCGCGCAGCCGAGCATAATAGGCATCGTCRACATAGGTCGATTCCAGGCTGTCGCGCAGAATGTCCTTGAGCGTGAAACCATCATCCAAGGCGATATTCATTCCGGGATCGAGCGGGGTCATGCGGCGGCCAATCGTGTCGTTGACGTCATCAGGCGCTTCCACTCGCGCCAGAATGCGCGCAGCGGCAGATCGTCGGTCACCGGTCCCGTCAGCATGCCCTTCGGGCCGATATATTCCTTGCCGGTGCCGAGATGGCGGTTGGTCAGCACCCATTCCATTTCGGGGATCGACAGGCCGGCCTGGCACTCCTCGAAATTGGCGAGATCGTCGGGCTCGCCAAAGCTCGGAAAATCCTCCTGCAGCCGCATCCGCAGCGCATTGACCTCRTCGGGCAGATCCGGCGCCTCGAGCGCCGTCGCGTACCAGGTCAGATGCGTCAGATCGACCCTCTGCGGCTCGATCACCTGGATCTGGTTGCCGATGATCAAAAGGTTCGGGAAGATGTTGAGGTTCATGCCCGAGCCCATCACGACGTCGAGCGCGGCATCCGCCTTGGCGCCGAGCTTGGCGCGGATCGCCTGCTCGTAACGGGTCTCGCCGGGCATCGGCGCGGCCTGCTCCCAATAGCGTTTGATCTCGGCGCGCTGGTCGATGAAGGTGTGGCCGTTGCCGACATCGGCCACYGTTTGCAGGCCGTGATCGACATTGCCGATCGTCCACTGCATGTCGACGCCGGCGCCGTASCGGTCCTTGCGCATGCGCAGCAGCGACATGTGTGAGAAGCCCGGATGATAGCCGTCGGCGGAATTGTCGTAGACCAGCTTCCAATTKCCGAGGCAGATCATGCGATGYGTGCCACGCTGCAATTTCAAGGTCGCGCCGGGCCAGCGGTCGAGCCATTCGTCGATCAGCTGCGCGGCCGGGCCGAGATGCGTGACGAGGTCCGGCATCTCCGCGTTCAACGTCGCAAAGATGAAGCCGCGATAGCTCGCGACCCGCGCCTTGCCGAGGCCGAGCGCCGCCTTGTCGAAGCCGGGGCCGTAGCCTTCCTCGATCGGCASGCCGACCAGCGCGCCGGCGCTGTCGAACGACCAGTTGTGATAGGGACAGGTGAAGCGCCGCGCCGTGCCCTCGTCCTGGCGGCACACGGTGGCGCCACGATGGGTGCAGCGGTTGAGCAGCACGTGCAGCGCGCCGTCGCGGTCGCGGCTGACGATCACCGGCCGCAGGCCGAGCTTGCGACGGACGAAGCTGTGCGGCGCCGGCAGCTCGCTCTCATGGGCGAGAAAGGTCCAGGTGCCGCCGAACACGCGGTTCATCTCGTCGGCGAAGATCGCCTCGTCGGTGTAGAGCGAGCGGTGGACGCGATGCTCCTGCACCAGCGCGTCGAGCGGCAATTCAGGTGGATGGCTCATGCAATCTCCTCGAAGCCGGCAGGACGCAGGCGGTTGGCGCTTGCGTCCTGCGCCACGGTCAGTAGCGCGTGAAATATTCGCGATGCTCCCAGGCGGTGACGTCGTCCGGCGTCGCCTGCCAGTCCGGCTCGGCGGCAAGGAAGCGGTTCACCTCGCTCTGCTTCATGCCGAGCAGCCAGTCGACGAAGACGTCGCYGAGCTGGGCGCGGAAATAGCTGCTGCCCTTGAGTGCTTCGAGCGCCTCCATGAGGTTGGTCGGCAGCMGCGGACGATGCGTCGCGGTATAGGGGCTGGTCTCCAGCGGACCGGGATCGAGCTTGCGGCGCAGGCCGTCGAGGCCGGCCAGCGCCTGCGAGGCGATGTAGAGATACGGGTTGGCGCCGGGCTCGCCGATGCGGTTCTCGATATGCGCCGACGGCTCGCCGGGCATGCCCTGCACCCGGATCATCGCGGCGCGATTGTCGTAGCCCCAGGTGGCGCGGTCCGGCGCCAGCGAGTTCGGCTTGCGGCGGCGATAGCCGTTGACGGTCGGCGTCGTGAACACCGAGGCGGCGGCGGCATGTTCGAGCAGGCCGCCAACAAAGCGGCGGCCAACCTCGGACAGCAGCTCGCCCGAGCCGGGCTCGGAGGCGAAGGCGTTGCGGCCGTCGGCGGTCGCGAGGCTCTGATGCAGGTGCCAGCCGCTGGCCACGTAGTTCGGCAGGCCGGGCCGCGTCATGAAGGTGGCATGCAGGCCCATGCGGGTCGCGACCTGCTTCACCATCGATCGGAACAGCGACATCGTGTCGGCGGTCTTCAGCCCGGTCTGAACGTCGAAGGTGAATTCGAGCTGGCCCGGCCCCATCTCGTTCTCCATCGTGCGCAGCGGCAGGTTCAGCGCCACGCAATGATCGGCGAGCGTGCAGATGAAGTCGTCCATGCGGTCGAGATTGTCCTCGACCTGGTAGGAGAAGCCGCGCGCCGCGGCTTCCACCACCGGCGGTGTTGGCGGCAGGCCGAGCGTGCCCATGTCCTCCGGCGCGAGCTTGGGATCGATCACCTTGGTGACATAGAACTCGATCTCGAGGCCCGTGATGAAGGTGTATTTCTCCCGCGCGAGCTCGGCGAGCGCGGCCTTCAATTTGTGGCGCGCATCGAACGGCACCGGACGGCCGTCGCGGAAATAGAGATCGCCGAGCACCCAGCCGGTGCCGGGCGACCAGGGCAGCACGCGGAACGTGGTAGGATCGGGCACCAGGATGACGTTGGCAAAGCCGGCCATCTCGGCCATGCCGAAGCCGCCACCATCGACGAACGGATTGTAGGCGATGCCCTCGGCGGAATCGAAGCCGTATTGCGCGTTGGTGAACTCGATGCCGTTCTTCAGCGCAGCATGGAATGGACCAGGCATCAGCGTCTTGCTGCGCAGCTTGCCTTGGGGATCGGCGACCGAGACGCGGATGCAGCGCACCCCCGTCTCCTTGACCGCAGCGAGTGCCTCGCCTGCGGCCGCCTTCTGCTCATCGCTCCAGAGGCCATGCGCCTCGATGAAACCGCTACTCACGTTGGCTCCTCCTCGCATGAACGCGCCGCGTCGCGGGCATTCGCTTGATGGTCACCGGCGCAGAAAATCTGTTTCATTACGTCAAAACTTGAAAGCGTAAAATTTATTACCCATGCCGAAATAATGAGCCGCATCCTGCTCGCGCGCGAGCCAGCGCCCCGGCGATCAGCTCGCTGCGCCTTATGGCCTCATGAGTGGGATGAACGCCTTCGGATCAGGCGCAGATCAGGCGCCGAGCCGCTGCAGCAGCTGCGTCACCGCCGCCGCGATCGGCTTGATGATCGGCACCTCGAATTGCGGCTGCAGCCGGTCGGCGGCCTGCGCCAGCGGCCCGCCGCCGATGATCACGGCCGCGGCGCCATCCTCCGTGATGCAGGCGCGCGCCGCCGCCGCGAGCGCAGGCTCCAGTTGTTCGGGGTCGGCCGCGAGGRCCGCCGGATCGCCCGTGGTCAGCCGCGTCCCCGTAAACTGCGCCGCCAGCCCAAGCTGCCCGGCCAGCGCCGCGATGCTCGCGACCAGTGCCGGCGTCACCGTGGCAATCCCGAAGCGCCGCCCATCGCGCGCCGCCTCGCGCATCGAGGCTTCGCCGATCCCGACCACCGGTCGCGGCCAGAAGCTGCGGATCTCGGCGGCGCCGGGATCACCGAACGCGGCGACAATGATGCCGTTGCAGCCATCACCCTGCGCCCGCGCGATCTCGACCACCTCGTCGGCGGATGCGGCCAGCGCCGCGCCGTCGACGATCATGGCCGGCGCCCGCATCGCGGTCGCGCCGACGATCTCGGCCCGCCCGTGACAACATGCGGCGGCGATCGCCACCATCATCGCCGTGGTCGCGGCCGAACTGTTCGGATTGATCAGCAGTATGCGCGGCAGGGGCGAAGTCATCGGGTGCGTGCCGCCGTGCTCAGCTGTCATGGCGCGCGGCCGGCCTGACGCCGAGATCCTTGAAGATCTCCGTCAGCTCATCGACCTCGCCGTCAGCCTGCCGCGGCTGGATGCGGCGCTCGATGTCATCGAGATGATGCGTCATGGCGGCGACCGCCGCGGCCTTGTCACGCGCCAACACCAGCTCGCCGATGTCGGGGTGCGAATCCGGCGAGCAGTCGGGCGCGCCGGGCTGCTCGAACGTCGCGATCGCCAGGGASGTGCGCAGGATCAGCTCGCGCGCCATGTCGAGCAGCACATGGTTGCCGGCGAGCTGCGCGATCAGGATGTGGAATTCCGCCGTCAGCGACAGTGAGGCCCAACGATCGCTGCGGTCATCGGCCGCCTCGCGCGCCATATGCGCCTTCAGCAGCGCCTTGCCGGGCTTGTCGAGCCGGTCGATGGCGGCTGCCACCGTCGCCGCCTCGATGACGCGGCGGGCGGCGAACATCTCGCGCGCCTCCTCCCAGGTCGGCCGGTAGACGAAGGCGCCGCGGTTCGGAAACTGCACGACGATCTTGCGCGAGGCGAGATGCGCCAGCGCCTGGCGGATGTGGATGCGCGTGGTGCCRAGCGCGCGCGCCAGCCGGTCCTCGCCGAGCTTGGTCCCCGGCTTCAGCCGCTTCTGGCTGATCGCCGTGAGAATGCCCTGCACGACCGGATCGTCATCCATCCGCCGCGGATCGACCGGCTCGGACTCCGGCCGCGGCGCCGGCCGGCGCCGGACCTTGCTCCGGGCCGGGGTCTTCTGCGCAACGCGATCGGCTTTGCCGCGAGTCTTGATCATGTCGTCCCTTTTAGCCGAAGCCCGCAAGATTGAAAGCAGCCACATTGCCGCTTCTTTCACCAGACACCGCCCATTTCGTCGCCAATATCGAACAAAAATTGGCGCCAATTTTAGGCGCCAAATTTTTTTCAACGTCTTTACAATTGCTTGCGTCAGCAACAATACTGGCACGGCGCTTGCTGACCTCTGGCGCGACGGAGAGCCATGCATGTTGAGCAGCGCGACGACGAGAGTAGCGGAGACCCGGACGGAGGCGCGCGGCTGCGCGTTGRYGCTGCAGGGCGTCGGCCACAGCTTCGGCGCCACGGTCGCGCTCGAAAGCATCGATCTGGCGGTGGCGCGCGGCGAGTTGATCGCCCTGCTCGGCCCCTCCGGCTGCGGCAAGACCACGCTGCTGCAGATCATCGCCGGCTTCCTGCAGCCGAGCCGTGGCGCCGTCAGCTTCGACGGCGTGCGCATCGACCGCACGCCCGCCAATCGCCGCCGCATCGGCATGGTGTTCCAGAACTACGCGCTATTCCCCCACCTCACCGTCGCCGAGAACGTCGCCTACGGCCTGCGCGCGCGAAAGTCGCCCGGCGCCATGGTCARGCAGCGCGTCGCCGAGATGCTGGCGCGGGTGCAGATGACGTCGTTCGGCGATCGCTTCCCGCGCCAGCTCTCCGGCGGCCAGCAGCAGCGCGTCGCCCTGGCGCGCGCGCTCGCCATCGATCCCGTGCTGGTGCTGCTCGACGAGCCGTTTTCCGCGCTCGACAAGAACCTGCGGCTCGACATGCAGATCGAAATCAAGAGCCTGCTCAAGAGCTGCGGCGTCACGTCGATCATGGTCACCCATGATCAGGAGGAGGCGCTGTCGATGGCTGACCGCATCGTCGTGCTCAACAAGGGACGGATCGAGCAGATCGACACGCCCGATGCGCTCTACGATGCGCCTGCGAGCCTGTTCGTCAACGGCTTCATCGGCCACGCCAATTTCCTGAAGGGACGGACATCGCCGCAACCCGGCACGATCGCGCTCGATGCCGGCTGCGCACTCGCTCTGGCCGGCACCGCACCGCCGCCTGCGCACCGCGACGTCATGGTCTCGATCCGGCCCGAGAACCTGGCCCTGGTGTCGGACGCGCAGCCGCGCTCGATCGCCGTGACGATCCGCGTGGTGATGCCGCTCGGGGCTTTCAGCGTGATCGACTGCGTCACCGCCTCGGGCGAAGCCATCAAGGTCAGCCAGTCCCGCGCCGCCTGGTCGGGCCGGCCGGGCGACGCCGCATGGCTCRTGATTCAGGACATCAGCAAGGTCCACGTCTTCGAGGCCACGACGGCCTCGCCATCCATCGCAAGAGCATGAGGAGTTTCACGATGATCCTGTCCCGCCGACGCCTGCTCGCCACCGCCGCCGCGGCCCTCGCCGCGCCCCATGTCATGACGTCCTCACGCGCCCGCGCCGCCACCTCGATCGTCGCCACCACCTACCCCGGCAGCTTCGACGAGGCGTTCCGCGCGGTGATGGGGCCGGCCTTCCAGAAGGCGAGCGGCGCCGACGTCACCTTCACGCCGCTGCTCGGCGTCGACCAGATCGGCAAGATCCAGGCATCRCGCAACGCCCCGCCCTTCGACGTCGTGCTGTTCGACGAGGGTCCGCTGATCCCGGCCATCGCCAGCGGCGTGATCGAAAAATTCCCGACGGAAGCGTCCAAGAGCTTCGCGCAGATCCCGCAGCCGTTCCGCCATCCCGACGGCTACGCGCCGGTCATCACCGTGCAGCTGATCGGCATCGCCTATAATCCGAAGAAGATCACCACGCCGCCGACCTCGTGGGAGGATCTGTGGAAGCCGGAATATAAAGGCCGCGTCGGCATCACCGGCATGGGCTCGAGCCTCGGCACCGCCTTCATGGTCGAGATCGCCAAGCTGAACGGCGGCTCGGAGACCAATCTGGAGCCGGCCTTCGAGGCGATCAAGAAGCTGTTGCCCAATGTCGGCGCCATCGCCGCTTCGCCCGGCGCGCTCGCCACCCTGTTCCAGCAGGGCGAGATCGATATCGCCTTCAATTTCTGGAACAATGTCGCGCTGCTCGCCGCCAAGGGCGTCGATATCGCCTTCGCCAAGCCGAAATCGGGCGCGGTCATCATCCGCTCCAGCGCGCAGATCGTGAAGAACAACCAGGATCCGAAGCTCGTGCTCGACTATCTCGACACGGTGATGTCGGCCGAGGCCCAGAAGGGCATCGAGGCCGCGCCCTGGGTGATGATGCCGACCAACAAGAACGTGGCGCTGACCGGCGCCAATCTGACGGTGGCCAAGAGCGTCGACGACCTCATCGCCAGCAACGTGCTGCTCGACTGGACGAAGTTCCAGCACATGCGCGGCGAATGGATCACGCGCTTCAACAAGGACGTCAAGATCTAGCATTCGGCATGTCGACACCGCGTCCCACAGGAAAGCTCGCGCCGGCGCTGCCGCTGGCGCTGGTGTTTCTCGCTGCCTTCGTCCTGCCGCTGGTCGCGCTGGTCGCGATCAGCCTGTTCCGCACGCCCGCTTTTGCCGAGCTGTCGCCGGCGCAATATCTGCGCTTTCTCGGTGACCCGTTCAGCCTGCGCGTGCTGGCGGACACCGTGATGCTTGGCCTCGAGGTCGCGCTGTGCGCGCTCGTGCTCGCCTACCCGCTGGCGCTGGTCTATGTCGCGAGCGGCCCRTTGATCCGCACGGGCCTCATTTTCCTGATCCTGCTGCCGCTGCTCACCAGCACCGTGGTGCGCACCTTCGCCTGGATCGTSATCCTCGGCCGCGACGGCATCGTCAATTCGGCGATGCTGTCGCTCGGCCTGTGGGACAGTCCGGCCCGCCTGCTCTACAGYTGGGGCGGGCTGGTGCTGGCGCTGACSCAGATCCAGCTGCCGCTGATGGCGCTGCCCCTGATCAACAGCCTGCTGCGGCTCGACGGCAATCTGGCGCGGGCTGCMGAAGGTCTCGGCGCCGGCCGCGTCCGCGTGTTCGTCACCGTSATCCTGCCGCTGACCCTGCCCGGCGCRATCGCGGGGCTCCTTCTGGTRTTCGCCGCAGCCGCAACGGCCTTCATCACCCAGACGCTGATCGGCGGCGGCCGCATCATCCTGATGCCGAGCTACATCTATCAGCAGTCGATGGGCGTGCAGGACTGGCCGTTCGCCGCCGCGCTGTCCCTGATCTTCACCGCCGCGGTCATCGGCATCGTCGCCGCGATCGGCGCGCTGTCGCGCAGACTGACGCGAGGCCTCGATGCAGCGTGACCTCTCCGACCGGATCTATGGCGGCGTCGTCGGCGCGATCGCCGCGGCATCGGTGCTGCTGTTGCTGGCGCCGACGCTTGTCGTCCTGATCATCTCCCTCACATCTGGCATGACGCTGAAATTCCCSCCGCCAAGCTGGTCGGCGCGYTGGTATGTCGAGCTGTTCCGCTCGCCCGAGCTGCTCACGCCGGCCCTGACCAGCCTGCAAGTGGCGCTGTGGACGACATTGTTCTCGGCCKTGCTCGGCAGCGCCGCGGCGCTKGCGCTGGCCCGCAACCGATCGCGGAKCGCGCGCCTGCTSGATGCGCTGTTCATGTCGCCGATGGTGCTGCCCGCGATGGCCTTCAGCCTCTCGCTGYTGCTGGTGTTCAACGTGATCGGCATCAGGCTGTCCTTTGCCACCTTGGTGCTCGGCCACACCATCGTCTGCGTGCCGTTCGTGATCCGCATGGTCGGCGCCGCCGTGCAGCAGCTCGATCCCGTGCTCGTCACCTGCTCGCTGAGCCTCGGCGCCAGCCGCTGGTACACCTTTCGCCGCATCACCTTGCCGCTGATCCGCCGCGGCATCGTCGCGGGCGGCCTGGTCGCYTTCCTGTCTTCCTTCGACAATGTGCCGGTGTCGCTGTTCCTGGCGGATGCCCGCACGGAGGTCCTGCCGATCAAGCTGTGGGCCATCCTCGAAGGCAGCCTCGACGTCCGCGTCGCCGCCGTCTCCGGCGTGATCGTGGTGCTCACCCTCATCGGACTTGTCTGCGCGGAGACGCTGGGCGGACTCAGCCGCAGCTTCGGAAAGAGCTCTTCATGACCATCATCCGTGACCTGCGCGGCTATGGCCGCCAGCGCCCCGACATCATCTGGCCGAACGGCGCCCGCGTGGCGGTGTCGCTGGTGATCAATTTCGAGGAAGGCGCCGAGCTCGCCGTCGAGCAGGGCGACGCCGACACCGAGCGTTATGGCGAGGTGCAGCCGACCCTGCCCTCCGGCATGCGCGATCTCGTGCAGGAGCAGGTGTTCGACTATGGCATGCGGGTCGGCCTGTGGCGCTTCCTCGACGCCTTTGCCGCGCAGCGCAGGCCGGCGACRCTGATGATGTGCGGCCGTGCCGTCGAGCGCGTGCCGGATCTCGCGCGCATCGCCGTCGAGGCCGGGCATGAGCCGGCCGTGCATGGCTGGCGCTGGCTGCCGCAYGCRCTCTATGCCGACGCCACCACCGAGCGCCGCGACATCGTCCGCACCCGCGACATCATTGCGCGCGCGACCGGCGTGACGCCGGTCGGCTTCATGACCCGCGGCAGCCAGAGCCCCTGGACACGCGACCTGCTCGGCGAGCTCGGCTTCACCTACGACTCCAACGCGCTCGACGACGACCTGCCCTACTGGRCCTCAGCCGCGAACCGGCCGCTGCTGGTGCTGCCCTATGGCTTCGACACCAACGACATGAAGTTCTTCCATCCGAACGGCTTCGTGCAGCCCGAGGATTTTTCCGACTACGTCGCGGCCGCGCTGCGCACGCTGCTCGCCGAGTCCGATCGYGGCGCGGCGTCGATGCTGACGATCGGCTTTCATYTGCGSATCTCCGGCCGGCCGGCGCGGTTTGCGGCGGTCGGGGCCATCCTGGCGATRCTGGCGCGGCTGGGTGATCAGGTCTGGGTGGCGCGGCGCGCCGATATCGCCGCGCATTTCCGTRCGATCGTCGCCCCGCCGATGGGCCAGAGCCCGGCGCGCGCGGATCACCTGATGCTCATCGACAGTTCGACCTCGTCGYCGAACGGAACCGASAGGTAGCCGTTCCCCGGCGCGCGGACRTAASCGAGATAGTCTGGACAATGATCCGCATTGTCGGCCACGATGAACGCGCCGGGGCTGAGCTTGCTCTCGAGCARATCGAGAACATCGCGATAGAGCGGCTTGGCGCCGTCGAGCAGGACGAGATCGATCGCCTCGGGCAGATCGGCGCCGAGCGTCTGCAGCGCATCGCCCTCGCGGATCTCGACGAGATCGAGCAGGCCCCCCTCGGCGAGATGATGCTTGGCGCGGGCGRTCTTCGACGGCTCGAACTCGGTGGTGATCAGCCGGCCGCCGCCATTGTCGCGCAGCGCCGCCGCCAGGTGAAGCGTCGACAGGCCGAACGAGGTGCCGAACTCGACGATCGAGCGCGCTCGGGTGGCGCGCGCCAGCATGTAGAGCAGCACGCCGGTCTCGCGCGAGACCGGCAGCGGGAAATCCTTCAGCTGCGTATAGAGCTCGACATGGCCGGACTTGCTGCGCATCAGCGCTTCGCCGCGTTCGGCCATGCCGGCGAAGATCGGGCTCGTCTCCGGCCGCGCCAGCGCGGCTTCGGCGAGCAGTCGATCGAGCAGCGGTGCGARAGGTTGGGTGGTCAGCGTGATCATGGTCATCTCCAGGGCGTTGRTGGCTCATTGCGTCCTGGTCAAAATACGAATAATCAYTCGCGTTCGCTAATCGCATTCCGGAACGCCGCATGGCTCCTCGTCGAAAAGCCTCGATTTCCGCGCGAAAACAGCCACAACAGGCACGYTCGACCGATCTCGTCGCAGCCATCCTGGAGGCCGCTGTTCAGGTTTTGACGACCGAAGGCGCRCAGCGTTTCACCACCGCCCGCGTCGCYGAGAAGGCCGGCGTCAGCGTCGGCTCGCTGTATCAGTACTTCCCCAACAAGGCCGCCATCCTGTTCCGGCTGCAGAGCGAYGAGTGGCAGCAGACGACCCGCCTCYTGCACGGGATCCTGGAGGATACGAGCCGCCCGCCCCTGGTGAGGTTACGGGCGCTGGTTCATGCCTTCCTGCAATCGGAGTGCGACGAGGCCGCGATCCGCGGCGCGCTCGACGATGCCGCTCCGCTCTATCGCGACGCGCCCGAAGCGCGTCAGGCCACGGCCAGCGGCCGCCGCGCGCTGCTGGCTTTCATGCGYGAGGTCCTGCCCGACGCAGGAGAAGCCGACCGCGCGCGTGCAGCCGACCTGATCAAGGCGACGCTGAGCCAGGTCGGCAAGCATTTCTCGGAGACACCGCGCAACCGCGCCGAGATATCGGCCTATGCCGACGCGATGTCGGACATGTTCTGCGCGTATCTTTCCACGGCAAACAAGCCTCGCAGGCGCAAGGCCGGGTAGTCCTGCAGCCGGCGCATCTCCGATCAACGCCCTCACAGGATCCTCCGTCATGCACGGGCTGGTCCCGCGCATCCAACGGGGTCAGTGCCYGATARGCAGCATATGCGTGACCCAGGCTTCCGCAAACACGCCGCACCCGAAAGCAGCTCGGATGTTGCAAAGTCGATTGCGGCATCGACTTGCTCCTCATATCCAATGATAGGTCGGATGGGGCTTGCTTCTTTGCGGGTGCCGTCCGTGTGGACCGGTAAGATCAATACCGAGAGGTCATCAGGTCCGAAACAGGAGGTCCGATCTGACCGGAGGATTCGCCGGTGCGGCAGGGCCAACATGCGCTCGCGAGGAMGGACGATATGGTCGCAGTTGTCGCTGCGGCGCGGATCTGGGGAGGGAAGGTTTTCACATGACGGATGTCRGCCTTGTTGGTCAGCCACTCTGGCTGCGCATTCTGCAATKTCCGCTGACGCGCCTCATCGTYCTGGGATYTGTCTTGTTCTACTTCATGGGGTGGGCCCAGGCTCGCCTCGAGCAATTCCACGATTCACCCTTGTTGAACGCGGCCATCCAGATCAYCCTGGGCCTGGCGGCGATCGGCGTGTACGTGGCCTATGGAAAACTCGTCGAACGCCGCGAGGTGACCGAGCTTTCGACGCCGGGGCTTGGCCGTGAATGGGCCATCGGCGCGCTGTGTGGCGCGGTCCTTTAYACCGTGAGCGCCGTGGTCCTGATGCTGCTCGGCATCTACAAGGTCCAGGGATTCAAYCCCTTGCTGTTCCTGCTTCCCAACCTGGCGTTGGCGATCAAGTCGGGWGTCTTCGAAGAGTTGGTTTTCCGCGGCGTCCTGWTSCGATCGGTCGAGGACATGTTCGGAAGCTGGGTCGGGATCCTGGTCTCATCCCTCGCGTTCGGACTTGTTCATCTGCTGAACCCAGGAGCGACGCTGGGCGGGGCCATCTACATCTGCATCGAAGCCGGGCTGTTGCTGTCCGCGGCCTATCTCGTCACCCGCCGCCTGTGGATCTGCATGGGCTTCCACATGGCCTGGAACTACTTCCAATCGGCGGTCTTTTCCGGCGTCGTCTCGGGCGCCGTCAGCGATCCCKGCCTGCTGAAGGCCACCATCGAAGGACCGGAACTGCTGACCGGGGGCTCGTTCGGGATGGAGCATTCGGTGGTCGCGCTGGTGGTCTGCACCACGGCCGGCGCGATCCTTCTGCTCATCGCCATCCGCCGGGGTCACCTGATGCCACCGATGTGGCAGCGCTGAGAGAGGGGCGCGTTTCATCACGGGCAGCGGGACCCACGGCCGCCGGGACGCGACGTCGACTCGATGACCAGCGCATCCAGATCGCCGGTGACTTGATGCAGCGCCGCGAGCCGGCGACCCTGAGCTGACACCGGACTCTCATCAGAGTCTGGAAGGTGTCTGTTAAGGGCGAAGAACGGACCTGACCGGCCGGTCCGACTGAGTCGTCGTAAAATAGAGGAGTTATCTCCGAAGCTGGGGATTCTACTGACGCGGGGACCTCCGGGCGCTATGTTTTAACGCAATTGAATGTGTGCCACTACCGTGCCTTCGCGAGTGAGCCAACCAAGACCTTCGAGCGATGATGGCAGACGACCAGCCAGATGTTTCCTCTTTATCCGCCGAGCAGGCGGACTCGCACCGCCTCATCCTGCAATTGCTCGGGACGGCGGTCGCAGACCGCTATGTGGATTTCTGCCGCCTCGCGAGCGGCACGTTGCCGCTCATTGTCTCTCGGCCATTGGCTGGCCACGCGCTGCGCGAACTCGACTCCCTTGTGCGCCACGTCCTTGCAACCCCGATGGAAGCACGTGCGGCGGATAATCCCGACGAAGCAAGGCGCCGCCGCGACGCACGGACGCGGCTCAAAGAACTGAGCTTCGATGAGCCTGCGCTGCAACGTGCCGAGAAAGCGCTCAAGCCTACCTTCAGCCACAAGAGACAGATCCAGCAGATCGTGACTCGCCTCGGCTTGACCGCGGATGGCGATGTCGCGAAGCTCTGGATTAAATTGAACGAGGCGTACGGGCGGGTACACGAGCGCTCCTTCCATGTGAGCCTTCAGGTCGATGAGACCTTCCGCGCTGAGTTCGCTCGCCCGTTCGATACGGTGATCCGCGCCCTCATGGTCCAGCTGGAGGGACGTTATGCGGCGCTCATGCTGCGCGTAAAAGAGATCGCCGCGATGCCACCCGAGAAAGGCGTTCGCCTTTTCGCCAATGAGATTCCAGGCGCCTTTCAGCTGCAGGCTTACTTCTACAAAAACCTTCCGTCCGAAGGATGGCTACCGCATCTCGCATCCCAAGGGCTGCTCGTGGAACCGTTGCCGGAGCCGCATGGCGGCAATGCGCCGCGGCTTTGGGGCTGGCCGGTGGGTCGTTATCTGACGCGAATGGCATCGTCCGAAGATGCGAACGCGCGGGACCAGGTAGTTCAAGCCATTCGCGCCGTGGCCGACTCGGCGCATCCGGAGGTTCATCGTCTGAGCATGGAGGCGATCGAAGCGTTGCCTGCCTCGGAGGGTGCGGCGCTCATCGACGTGCTGGAAGGCTGGGTTTCGCCATCCACAGATCTGTTTACCCCCGCGCCGCACAAGATCATCGCCAAATGGGCCCAAGCTGGCGAGATGGCCGCCGCGCTGAGGATGGTGCGATTGGTGTTCCAGTTGTTTGACCGCGACGGCCAGACCGCGGCGCATTTCGACGCGACGATGTACGAGCATTATCTCAGAGAAGCCATCGAAGTGCTGTCAAAGACGCAGCCGCTCGCGGCTGTGCCCGAGCTGTGCGCGCTATTGCTGGAATCGTCGCGGATGGATCGGCGTCTCAGTCAATTGGACGAAGCCGATTACAGCTATTACTCGGTAGACACCTTCGAGCCCGGATCAACGCACAGCCACGATCTTCTTGGCGCGCTCGTGATTGCCCTGGCGCGTGTAAGCGCGGCAGCCGTTCGCGCGAATGCTGCCGATCTGCGGGCAGTACACGATCAATTAGCGCCGCATCCCGCCAGGATTTTTGTGAGGATGAGTTTACATTGCCTCGCACTTGCGCCGGCTTCGGCGCCTGATCTTGCCGCTGCCTATCTCACAAACGTCAACCTGATCGATGGCGACTGGTGCCGTCAGGAATATGCAGCGCTGGCGCGCGCATGGTTTGTACATCTCACGCCCGCCGAGCAGAGCGGCATTATCGCCTACATCGACGCAATTCCTGATTCGCACCGTGAGACTTTTCACTCGTGGTTCGAGCGGCAGGAGAAGCGCCCCCCGAGTGCCGAGGACGAGCGGAAATATCGGGAGACGACGTTTCGCGATGTCGTCTGGGCCTGGCGGTCCGCGTTGCCTGCGGACCGGCTGGCCGCCGTCGAAAAAACTGCCGTGGAGTTCGGCGATCCGGATGCATGGACCGCACGCTTCTTCGAGCGCGCGGAAAGCCCGATGAGCCGTACGGCTATGCTGGAGCAGGACGCCGAGAGAACCGCGGCGTTCCTTGTTTCATGGCAGCCCTCACGCCAGGAAGAGACCGCGGGCGCCTTGGCGAACGAACTGCGCGAGGCAGTCGCAACGAGGCCCGATCTTTTCTCAGCCGCCGCGGCCAGCTTCGCACCGGCACGCTCTCTCTTCCTGCGTCACTTCCTCGATGGGCTGCGCCGTGCCCCGGAGGGGGTAGCGATCGACTGGGGGCCATGTCTTGAGCTCGTGTCGGCCGTTCTCAAACGGTCAAAGACTCCTGGTATCGATCAGCCTCGTGTGGCGGGGGATGATCCTGACTGGTCGTGGGCCATCAAGGAGGCAGTGAGTTGGCTCGAAGCCGGGCTGATGCGCGGCGCAAAAGGCATCACGTTCGCGCATTACGCCGCTGTTCGCTCACTTGTGCTGGAGCTGGCTGGCCGTGCAATGCTCGAGCCTGTCCCCAGCGCAAAGGAATTGTCCCGCGACGGCCATCCGTATTTTTCGGCGCAGCAAACGGTCATCGGCTCTGGTGTTGAGCTGGTCATTCTCTTCCTATTCTGGGCCAGCAAGGACCCCGCAAATGAGATTGGAGAAGCGCCGCGCGAGGCCTTGGCCCGTGATAGCGAAATGCGCGCTCTACTTGAGACGGCGCTCAATCATACCGGGACAGCGGGCTGGAGCGCCCGGGCCGTTCTTGGACGATACCTGAACTGGCTGTTTCATTTCGGCGAGGCCTGGGTGAGATCGCAGGTGCCGACGCTGTTTCCTAAAGATGATACAGCGCTTCGCAGGGCGACGTGGATCGCGCATATTCAATCCGACCAGCAACCAGCACCCGGGCTAATGGAGGAGCTTTCCGAACTATACGCCGAACATATCGCGGTCGTGGGCGGTGACGACGAAGCCTTCGGCGGCGACAATAGCCGCAACCGAATCGCGGAATATGTCATCATTCTCTACCTCTGGGAGAAACTACCGGAGGAGCTCTTGCAGGAATTTTGGAAGAAGGCTCCACCCTCCATCTTGCGCCACGCGATGTGGTTCGTTGGCCGGTATCTCGTAAGCGACAATCCACTTCACGAACGAGCCCGGACCTACTGGGACCGTCGCTTGGAGAGAGCGAGAGCGGCCAGCGATAAAGGTCGGTACAAGAAAGAGCTTGGCGTGCTTGGCATGTGGTTCCTCTGGAACATCGACACCGATTGGCTATTTTCGCAGTTAATGCTGCTCTTGAATGCAGGCTTTGCTCCGAACGACGGCATCAGCATCATTGATGAGCTCGCCGAGCACATTCCGGCTCGAACCGATGCGATTGTCGAGATCGTCCGCGCCTTGGTGCGCGACCCGGAAATTCAGCCATGGATGTTTGGCGTGCAGGAACAATCACTCCGCATTATTCTCGCGGCGGGTAAGGCAAACTCCTCTCCGATCACGGTCGCGAGCGTGAAAGAAATCATCTCGGTGCTGTCGGCGCGCGGCAATCCAGCCTTTCTTGATTTGCATGATGGGCTGTGATGCGTCCTTTCCTCATCGAAGATCGGGGCGGCTTGCCGCTCTCCACGCGAATGCGCAAGCAGGAAGCCCACAACGTCCACTCCTGGCACGAAAGGTAAGTCCCGGATCGTAGGGTTATTTCCGAAGCTAGGGGTACACCGGCTGCGCCATCAGCCGACCGGCTGCAGCCGCCTTGCCCCGTAGCCAACGTCCGTAATGGGCTGAGTGCGGACGCCACGGGCTCATTTGCAGAGGTCTGCCTCAGCGACAGTCTGTCTTCCCGAATCGGATTGCTTCGTAGCTTCCGCCCCCCAATGGCGCCGACCTGCTCCGCCGCGCAAGACGGAAGCCTCAGGTGAAATCCGCTCATGAGCCGCCGTGCTTCGTTTCGGCCGGCTTTCTTCGCGCGTGCTCAAAAAAGCGAAATTCCCCCGCGATCTCAAGCTGATTTGCCCTGTCCAGTCCCGCCGTGGAGAATATTCTTGTTTCTTTTTTTCAGAATTCATGATCTTATTTCCCCATCCCGCCCGATCGAGGGGCGCTTTCGCGAACGTCACGAAACGTTGGGTGGGATGCGATGGCCGGKTCTCGTCGCAGCGTGCGTCACGCATGCGGACGAACGAGGAGAGCCGGACGGCGAAGTCGCGTGGTCCTGATACTCCGACGCTAGTATCACGCGCTGATGCGCAAGCATCATGCGCAACGGTGGCCAGACAGCCCGGCGCACCGGGGAGATCGCGTATAAGCCGTAAGCCCATTGCGCAGGGAAGGCCGGATGCCGGCTGATCCTGTGGTAACCGCCGCGTGCTTTGCTTTTTGCACGCGGGCCATGGGCGTCAGTCGATGCCCGGCCTTCCCTGTGCCCTCTCCTCASAGAGGGACGAACGGCAGACACATCTTGGACGCCTGGTGCGCCGCGAGCCTGCGGACGGCTGCCTCATCGGATTTCCCTCGGCAGGAAGACAGATTTTCTCGCGACAGACCCGAATGAAGAACTTTCCTCTCCATCCCGACCGATCTGCAAAATTGCGCAGGGAAACC
>BFBZ01000893.1_pt1 | contig 23023 bp, 18 predicted proteins | sample 1888401 | NCBI WGS metagenome assembly BFBZ01 (sample SAMD00112614, study PRJDB3348) | symbiont metagenome | host: Chara braunii
CGACCCAAGGATCGACCCAAGGATCGACCCAAGGATCGAACCAAGGATCGAACCAAGGATCGAACCAAGGATCGAACCAAGGATCGAACCAGGGATCGAACCAGGGATCGACCCAAGCATCGCCCCCAGGATCGCTCCTGCCCTACAAGGTGGTCGGAGACGCGATCCCGGAATCGCTCACCGGCCGGCCCGGCGATCCGGTGCGCGGCCGCGCTATCGTGATCAAGCGCGAGAACACCTGCCTCCTGTGCCACTCCGGCCCGTTCCCCGAGGAGCGGTTCCAAGGCGACCTTTCGCCCAACCTGAAAGGAACCGGATCGCGCTGGAATGAGGGCGAATTGCGCCTACGTATGGTGGATGCGAGCCGCCTCAATCCGGCGACGATCATGCCGTCCTTCTATAAGATCGACGGGCTCAACCGCGTCGCGACGGCGTGGCGCGGCAAGCCGATCCTGACCGCCGAGCAGATCGAGGACGTGGTGGCCTATCTGAAGACGCTGAAGGACTGAATGAACGGACACCAAACCACCCGCCGCCAGTTCGTCGTCGCCGTCGGCAGCGTCGGCGCAATGCTGGCGATTAAGACAGCGCAGGCGCAGGTCGCGGCCAATCCGGCGGCGTTCGGCGCAGCGATCGGCAAGGTCACCCACGGCGCGGAGATCAAGAAGGGCCGCGTCAAGCTCGACGTCCCGCCGCTCAGCGAGAACGGCAATACGGTTGCGACGAACGTCACGGTCGAAAGCCCGATGACGGCGAAGGACTACGTCAAGGCGATCCACCTGTTCGCCGAGAAGAACCCGCAGCCGAACATCATCAGCGTGCATCTCGGCCCGCGTTCCGGCAAAGCCGCGATCTCGACGCGCATCCGTTTGGCCGACACGCAGACGGTCACCGCCATCGCGGAGATGAGCGACGGCTCGTTCTGGCAGGACACCGGCGACGTCATCATCACGCTCGGCGCATGCCTGGAGGACCCGGTCTGATGGCACGCGCCCTCGTCAATGTCCCGGCCCAGGCCAAGCGCGGCGAGATCATCACGATCAAGACGCTGATCCAGCACATCATGGAAACCGGCTTCCGCCACACCGCGGTCGGCGGCGCGATCCCGCGCGACATCATCACGACCTTCACCTGCACCTACAACGGCGAGGAGATTTTTCGCGCCGAGCTGTTCCCCGCGATGTCGGCGAACCCGTTCATCACCTTCACCACCATCGCGACCGGCAGCGGCACGCTCGTCTTCAACTGGACCGGCGACAACGGTTTCAACGCGACCGAGTCCGCGACCATCACCGTCGAATGATGTGCGCGGGATCAGCCATTAGCGCGTTCACGCGCGTCTGTGACGCGCCATCAGCGCGTTTACGCGCGTCTTCGACGCGCCATTAGCGCGTTTACGCGCGTCTTCGACGCGCTATGGGCGAGCGGCCATCGCGAAAATACTATATTATAGGGCCGCGCCAGACCTTCGTGTCGCTGCGCTCCACAATGGCCTACTCTGCACTGAAGTTGGCCTCGCGGCCTTAAGGAAACTCAGCCTATGTCCGATTGCCTGCACTGTGACATCATGGATCTGGTCGACAAGCGGCTCGCCGATCCGAACGCCGATCTGGCCGAGGTGGCCTCGAAGGTCGCGGAAGCGATGACCGATGTGGTGCTGAGCGCGCCACCGGAGGATCAGGCGAAGCTGATGGCCGAAGTGATCGCGCTGATCGGATCGATCTATCTGGAAAAGACAGGCGCTAGCGACGACGGTGCGTCGACCAGGCGGCACTAGGCGGAACGACCCAATCGGAACCAACCATGAGCGTCGCCTTCACCAAGGAAGAAGACAACGAAGCGGCGGCGGCCTTTCTGCCCGAGCGGCCGATCTCGCCGCATCCCAATTGGGTGACCGCCAAGGGCCTCGCCGAACTCGATGCCGCGCTCGCGGCGGCCAAGGAGGCTGTCGCCGCGGCGCAGGCCAACGTCGAATTGAAGAACGACCGTTCCGCGATGGCGCGCGCGATGCGCGACCTGCGCTATTTCACGGCGCGGCGGGCGAGCGCGGAGCTGCGCGAACCCGAGGGCGAGCCCGGCGTTGTTGCCTTCGGCCGCACCGTGCGCTTTCAACGCGATGACGGCCGCACGCAATCCTTCCGTATCGTCGGCGAGGACGAAGCCGACGCCGCGAAGGGCTCGGTGTCCCATGTCTCGCCGATCGCCCGCGCGCTTCTTGGAAAACGCGCCGGCGACACCGCGACGCTTGGCAATGCAGAGCTTGAAGTCCTTTCGGTGGAATGAAGCGGGTGCTCATGTCATCCAGCAGAGCGCGCCTCGTTCGTCTTGCGATGTGTCTTTTTCTGGCGGATGGAATCGCCCTCTCTGCGCATGCCCAAATCCCGCAATCCGAGCTTCGTTCCGGTTACGCCGACCTCGGCCGCGACACCAAGGCGATGCAGGACGACGACACGACGAACCCCGGCATGTTGTGGGCGCTCGACGGCGAGGCGCTGTGGAAGACCAAAGCCGGCAACGCGGACCGCTCCTGCGCCGACTGCCACGGCGATGCCAAGCAAAGCATGAAGGGCGTCTCGGCGCGCTTCCCGGCCTTCGAAGGCACGCTCGGCCGCCCGATCAACCTCGACCAGCGCATCAACCTCTGCCGCGCACAACAGCAGCAGGCGCGCCCGTTCAACTACGAGAGCAAGGAGCTGCTTGCGCTCTCGACCTACATCGGCCTGCAATCGCGCGGCGAGAAGCTCAACCCGCCGACCGACCCTCGCATGCAGCCGTCGCTCAACGCGGGGAAAGAGCTGTATTCCCGCCGCATCGGCCAGCTCAATCTCTCCTGTGCCCAGTGCCACGACGACAACTGGGGCAAGAAGCTCGCCGGCAACATCGTCCCGCAGGGCCACCCCAACGGCTATCCTCTCTATCGCCTGGAATGGCAGACGCTCGGCTCGTTGCAGCGGCGTCTGCGCAATTGCATGATCGGCATGCGTGCAGAGCCTTACGAGTATGGTTCAACCGAGTATGTTGATCTGGAAGTCTATCTAATGTCGCGGGCACGCGGCCTTCCGGTGGAGACTCCGGCTGTTCGGCCGTAAAATCGGCGAATCTTGCTTTGGCAAAGCCCTTGCATCAGCGAGCCCTTCTTGTTGCAAGCCGTCCTCATTCTATGAGTGGAGTTCCATGACCGACCTTCGTCCCTACGTCGCCCGCACCGCCGATCTCCGTTCCGGCAAGCTCACCCCCAACAGCTACCTCGAAGAGAGCCTCGCCCGCATCGCCAAGCGCGAGCCGGGCATCGGCGCCTTCGTGGTGCTGAACGAGGCCGGCGCGAAGAAGGCCGCAGAAGCCTCGACCGCACGCTGGAAGGCGGGCAAGCCGCTGTCGCCGGTGGACGGCATGCCGGTCGCGATCAAGGACATCATCGAGACCGCCGACATGCCGACCGGCCAGGGCTCGCCGATCTTCGAGGGCCACAAATCTCAACGCGACTCCGCGACCGTGTTCGCGTTGCGCGAGGCCGGCGCGGTCATCATCGGCAAGACCACGACCACCGAATTCGCCGCGAGCCATCCGTGGCACACGACCAAGAACCCGCACGACCCGACCCGCACGCCGGGCGGCTCGTCGAGCGGCTCTGCGGCCTCGGTCGGCTCCGGCATGGTGCCCGCGGGTCTCGGCTCGCAAGTCGTCGGCTCGATCCTGCGTCCGTCGAGCTTCTGCGGCGTGGTCGGCTACAAGCCGTCCGTCGGCGGCATCAACCGCAGCGGCTCCCACGATCATTTCAGCCAGAGCTGCGCGGGCGTTCTCGCCGCGAGCCTCGCCGACACCTGGGCGGTGACGCGCGCGATCACCGAGCGCGCGGGCGGCGATCCCGGCTTTGTCGGCGTCACCGGCGAGGTGGATTTCAGCAAGCCCGTGAAGCCGAAGACGCTCGCGTTCCTCGAAACCGGCGGCTGGAAAGTCACCAGTGACGGCGCGCGGAAGGCGTTCGAAGCCGTGAAGGAGAAGCTTGCGAAAGCAGGCATCACGATCAAGTCGCGCAAGGACGACGCCGATCTCGACGCCGCCGAAAAGCTGATCGACGACGCGCAGGCGCTCACGCTTGCGATCAACGCCTGGGAAGGCCGCTGGCCGCTCAACACCCTTCACGAACTGGCCAAGGACAAGCTGAGCCCGAACGCGCAGGAGCGCTATATCGAGGCGACCAAGATGTCGCAAAGCCAGTTCGCGGGACTGCTCAAGCGCCGCGCCGATGCGCGCGCCGCTTACGCGAAGGCTCTTGCGAAGTACGACGCCGTCGTGACGCTCGGTGCCTGCGGCGCCGCGCCTGTCGGCCTCAAGACCACCGGCAACACCGCGATGAACGTCGGCGCGTCGCTGCTCGGCGTCCCGGCGCTCACAGTGCCGGTGCTGAGCGACGAGAACATGCCGCTCGGTTTGCAACTCCTCGGCAAGATCGACGAGGACGCGGCGCTGTTCGGCTTCGCCGCGGGTGTGCTCTCTATCGTCGAGCGCAACGATCTGATCGGCGCCGCCTGACGATGGATCAGGCACGCACCGGCGATTTCATCACCGGCGATGAAGCCGCAAAGCACCGCAGCGACGACGCGTGATGCTCCGATGACGGCTTCAAGCGCGACGTTGGAGGATACGGTCGTCTGGCTCGCACGCAGCGATGCCCTGCCCGCCGACGTCGAAGCCAAGGCGCGGCTTCTGCTGCTCGACACATTCGGATGCCTGCTTGCGGGCTTGCAGCATCCCGACGTTCAGAAATTTGCGCGGGCACTGTGCGTCGCCTTTCCCGGCGACACCGCCTGGCCTTCGTCGGACGCCAAGCTCAGCCCCGCCGGGCTTGCCGCGCTCGGCGCTGCCGCCGCGTGCTGGGACGAAGCTTGCGAAGGCAATGCGTCGTCGCATGGCCGTCCGGGATTGCCGGTCGTTCCCACGCTGCTGGCGCTGGCTGCGACCCGAGACACCAGCCTTGCCGATCTCCTTGTCGCACTCACGACCGGCTACGAAATCGGAACGCGCGCCGGTGAAGCGTGGCGCATCCCCGCCGGCTGGCACGTCGATGGCGGCTGGCATTCACTCGGCGTGGCCGCGGCTGCGGCGCGGCTGATCTCCGGCCCGAACGTCATTCAGCCTGCCATCGAGGCCGCTGCCTGCCAAATTCCGGCGAGCCTCTATCTGCCGATCACAGCGGGCTCCGTGTTGCGCAACACCTATCCGGCGCATGCGGCGCTGCTCGGCATGATGTCGGCAGCCGCGGCTGAAGCCGGGTTCGACATGCCGCGCGGCGCGCTGGAGGAAGGCCGCCGCCGTGTGCTTCAGACGACAACGCCCGCGCCGATCGCGCCCACCGGTCATTGGACGATCCTCGACGGCTATCTCAAGCCGTTCGCCGCCGTGCGCCACACACACTACGGCGTCGAGGCTGCGCTGCGGCTGCGCCGCAACCCGGCGTTCGCTCTGGAGAACATTCGCGCGATCAAGCTCAAGATCTATCCGGAGGCGGTGCAGTACTGCGGCATCCGCGCGCCGCGCAACGCCATCCAGGCGCAATTCAGCCTGGCCTACGCGGTCGCCGCGGCGCTTAAGCTCGGCGACCTCGGCCCCGAGGCGTATCGGGACGTCAGCGACGCGACGCTCGTGCGGCTCGAACGGCGCGTCGAAGTCGAAGCCGATCCGAGCCGCGTGCGGCGTGGCGCCACGCTTACGCTCGATCTCGGGGGCAATAGTGTTTCGGAAACGGTCGATGACGTTGTGGGCGATGCATCGCGTCCCATGAGTAGGGCCGAAGCCGTCGCGAAATTCCACCGCTACGCCGAGCCTGCGTTGGGCTGGCAGCGCGCGGAGGCCGTGGCCGCCTTCATCGTCGAAGGCGATGGTGCGAAGCCTGCACGGCAATGCTTTGCTCTGGCGAACGGATAGGAGCTGATCCATGAAACAACAATTCGGCTGGTCGCGCCGCGCGGTGCTCGGCGCAGCGATGGGTGCACCGTTCGCACTGCCGGCATTCGCGCAGGCCTATCCATCGCGCAACCCGCGCATGATCGTGCCGTTCGCGGCCGGCGGGCCGACCGACGTGCTGGCGCGCGTGATGGCGGAAAAGGTCAGCCCCAGTCTCGGCCAGCAGGTGATCGTCGAGAGTCGTCCCGGCGCGGGCGGCAATCTCGCGGCGGACCTCGTCGCACGCAACGACGCGAACGGCTACACGCTGCTCGTCGCGGGCCAGGCGATCCTTGCGATCAACAAGGCCCTCTACAAGAAGCTGTCCTACGATCCGGCGACGGACTTCGCCTTCATCGGCATGCTCGGCGTCATCGCCAATGTCCTGCTGGTCAATCCGCAGGCTGTGCCGGTCAACTCGCTGGCCGAGCTGATCGCGCTCGCCAAGAAAAAGCCCGGCGAGATTTCGTATGGATCGAACGGGCCGGGCTCGCTCACCCATCTGACGACGGCAATCCTCGCGCAACAGGCCGGCGTGGAGTTGCTCCATGTGCCGTATCAGGGCGCGGCGCCGCTGATGACGGACCTCATCGCCGGACGCATCGGCATCACCTTCACCGCCGCCTCCGCCGCGCTGCCGCTGGTGCAATCGGGACAACTGCGCGCAATCGCGGTGACGACCGGCAAGCGCAGCCGCTTTGCTCCCAACGTTCCCACACTGGTCGAAAGCGGATTCCCGAGCCTCGATGCGCCGACATGGTTCGGCGCGGTCGCGCGCACCGGAACGCCGGAGCCGATTGTCTCCAAGCTTCGCACCGAGTTCGGCGCTGTGATCTCGAGCGAGAGCTACGCGCAGGCGCTCGAGAAGCAGTTCATGGAGGTGATGCCGGTTCCTCCCGAAACGTCGGAGGGTTTCCTTGCCCGTGAGCGGAAACTCTGGACCGATGCCGTGCGCGTGGCGGGGGTCTCGCTCGACTGACGTGGAAGAAGTGTTGCTCTCGTCCGAGCAACGCGCAGATCACCTGATCAAGCGCGTGCTCGGAGCCGAGCTTTAGGCCTATCTCTACAACTTCCAGAGGTCGCTGAACTGCGTCGTCACCACGTCCTCGTATGTGCCGACGCCCTTGGTCAGCCCGACCGCCTGCACGAACTTGCACATCTTGTCGAACGTATCCTTGGTGATCGTCGGGTCGTAGTACGGCAGATCGCGCTCGATCAGCGTCGCAATCAGGCTCGCTTCATAGGCCGGGAACCACTTCTCGCCGACCTTGGTCGCGATGCTCGGATCGGCCTTCAGCGCCTTCTGCGTCTTGATCAACGCACGAACCGCCGCCTTCGCCTTTTCCGGTTCCTTTTCAACGAGATCGGCCCGCGTCGCCAGAACGCCGAAGGTGTAGCCGCGCAGGCTCGCAGGCCCGTCACCACGCCGTGCATCCAGCACCATCGTGCCGAGCCCGCGTTTGACGGCCACTTCCGCGCCCATGCCGTTGGCCCAGAAGCCGTCGATCTTGCCCTCTTCCATCGCCTTCGCGGCGTTGACGCCGAACGACACGCCGGCCGGATTGGCCGGCATCGGCGGCGGCGCGATCTGCACGCCGTCGCGCTTCGGATCGATGCCGTATTCCTTAAGCAATTCAATGAGTCCGATGTCGATCAGCGGCGCCGCACCGATGCGCTTGCCCTTCACCGCCGCGACGTCGCCGCGCTTCACGTTGAGGTCGGTGCGCATGATGAGGAACCAGTAGGTGTGCTGCGCGAGCGCCGCGAGGAACTTCACACCTTTCCATTCCGGGAACGCTGTTGGCGCCGAATGCGATGAACCGCCGACGAAATCGGCCTTTCCGTCGCGCAGCGCGTCGTAGCACTTGCCGACCGGATAGATCAGCTCAAGCTCAGCATCGATGCCTTCCTGCTTGAAGAAGCCGAGCTCGACCGCCGCGATCGCCGGGAAGTACGAGTTGGAGACGAGATCGGGAATAACGACTTTCATTACGCGCTCCTAATTAGCCTTCATCCGGCAGCGAGACGGTCTTGTAGCTGTGCGTCATCTTGCGGCCGAGCACAGGGTCTTCCATCTCCATCTCGAACGTGCCGCCGTAGGAGAAGCCGCCATGAACGGCGAAGGTGCCGCAGAACATCGCGGTGCCGACCGGCAGCTTGTCGCCGCCGGTGTAAAGCTTGATCAGCTCCTCGGGCGACCGCATGTTGCTCACCGGCCCCTCCTGATAGAGCCGCCGCGTTCCGCCATCCGAAACGAACGACCGCAACGTGAGCTTCTCCCAGTGCGGCTTGATCTCGTCGTAACGCCAGAGCGTTGCGCCGACCGGTTTGGCGCACATCTGCTTCGACAGCGTGACGTTGATGGTCTCCGCCTTGCGGTCGGTGTGGTCCGAGCCGAGGCCCACCCACATGCCGTCCGAAAGCGAATAGAGGACGAATTCCACCTCGCCGGAGGACTTGTCGCCGACCGCCTCGATGGCGCCGGCGGTGGTCAGAAGCTGAACGGCGTTGCGATAGAAGATCGGCACGCTCTTCGGCCGCTTCACCCCCAGCGCCTCGAGTTCCTTGATATGGGCCTCCAGCGCCGCGACGTTGCGGCCGGTCCAACCGGCCACCACAAGCTGCTTGATCGCTGCGACCTCGAGTTTGCTTTCGCTCGGCACAAAACCTCCTTAAAAGACTGCACGCGGAATAGCCGGACAGTGCCCGGTGTTCGCACTGTAAGTTTTTGAAGGTACACGCTAAATCTTCGCTCAGGAAGCGCAAGAAAGTCAGAGCGGCCAACCGCTGGAAGGGGAGGAATGTCGGTTCAAACTATCGGTAGCCCGGTTCGGGTCAAGGCGCGGCGTTCAAAGCTCCGGCTCGAACATTTCGTCATGGGCGGCGCTGTCCTCTGCCTGATCGTCCTGGTTGTGTTGCCGCTGTTCTCGCTGCTCCTTGGCAGCGTGAAAGGCGAAGCCGGCCTGAGCCTCGAACATTTTCAGGAGGTGATGACCGGACGTCTTTATCTGACAGCGCTGAAGAACTCGCTGATCCTTGGCGCCTGGACCGGTCTGTTCAGCCTCATCATCGGCGTATCGCTCGCCTGGGCGGTGAGCCGCACCAACGTGCCGGCCAAGCCGCTGATTCAGATCACGGCCTCCCTCTCCTACCTGTCGCCGCCATTCCTCACCGCCATCGCCTACGTCTATCTCTACAGCCCGAACGCGGGACTGCTGAACGTCCTCCTCCGCGACGTGCTCGGCGTGCCGTGGCTGACGTTCAACGTATTCTCGATGACCGGCCTCGTGCTGGTCACCGTCCTGCACACCTTCCCGTTCGTCTATCTGCTCGCCTCCTCCGCGCTTCAATCCGTCGATGCGTCCTATGAGGAAGCCGCGCAGATTCTGGGAGCGGGCAAGTTCCGCACCGCACTGTCCGTTACCGCGCCGCTGGTCGCGCCCGCGATCCTGTCCGGTACGCTGCTGTCGTTCGTGAACGCCATCGCGCTGTTCGGCTCGCAGGCGATCATCGGCCTGCCCGGCCGCATCTTCACGCTGCCGACCCGCATCTACGCGCTGTTCGACTATCCGCCGGAGTACGGCCTCGCCTCCGCGATGTCGCTGCTGTTCATCGTCATCACCGTCGTCGCGCTCTACCTGCAACGCGCGTTCCTCGCGCGGCGCTCGTTCGTCACGCTCGGCGGCAAGGGCGCTCGGCCGCAACTGATGAACCTCGGCCCCGCGCGCTGGCTGGTGTTCGCCTTCGTGGTCGTCACTTTCATCGTGTCGATCCTGCTGCCTTACGGCACACTGATTGCGGTTTCAGTGTCGAAGTCGTGGGGCCTCGATTTCTGGAAGGGCCTGACGCTCGACCACTACAAATGGATCCTGTTCGGCTACGAGCCGACACAGCGCGCGATCCTCAACAGCCTTGGCCTTGCCGTCGTCGCGGCGACCATCGCGGTTCTGCTCGGTGCGATCATCGGCTGGATCGATCTGCGCACCCGCGTCCCCGGCCGCAAGCTGCTCGACTACGCCGCGCTGATCCCGCTCGGCCTGCCGGGCATCGTCGTGGCCGTGGCGCTGATCCAGTTCTGGCTCAAGATGCCGCTCGCGCTGTACGGCACGCTGGCGATCCTGCTGCTCGCCTACGTCGGCCGCTACATCCCGCTCGGCGTCCGCGCGGCCAACACATCGCTGCGCCAGATCGATCCGTCGCTCGAGGAAAGCGCGCAAATCCTCGGTGCGACCTGGATGCAGACCATGCGGGAGATCACGCTGCCACTGATCCGGCCAGGCCTGTTTGCCGGCTGGCTGCTGGTGTTCGTGCCCGTCATCCAGGAGCTGAGCGCGTCGATCCTTCTGTTCAGCTCGAAGTCGATCACGCTCGCGGTCGCGATCTACAATCTCTATGAAACGGGCTACATCGAACCGGTCGCGGCGCTCGCCATGATCAATATGCTCATCATCGGTGCGGCGATCTTCGTCGCCAACAAACTCGGCGGCGGCCGCATTGCGAGCCGCTCCGGGGCAGGAACGGGACTTTCGACGTAATGGCGAGTATCACAATCAAGGGTCTGACCAAGAGCTTCACCGGCGACGCCACGCAGGCCGCCGTGTCGGATCTCAATCTGGACGTCAAGGACAACCAGTTCATCACGCTGCTCGGCCCGTCCGGCTGCGGCAAGACCACGACGCTGCGCATGATCGCGGGCTACATCGTGCCGGATGCCGGCTCGATCCATGTCGGCGACCAACTCGTCTCCTCCCCCGGCAACGTGGTGACGCCGGATCAGCGCGGCATGGGCATGGTGTTCCAGAACTACGCCGTCTGGCCGCACAAGACCGTCTACGAGAACGTCGTGTTCGGCCTGAAAATCCGCAAGACACCTGCGGCCGAAGCCAAGAAGAAGGTCGAGGAAACGCTCGGCCTCGTGAACCTGAAAGGCTACGAGAACCGCTATCCGAACGAGCTCTCCGGCGGCCAGCAGCAGCGCGTGGCGCTCGCACGCAGCCTTGTGGTCAAGCCGGAAATCCTCCTGCTCGACGAGCCGCTCTCCAACCTCGACGCCAAGCTGCGCGAGCAGATGCGCGTCGAGCTGAAGCGCCTGCAACGCTCGACCGGCATCACTTTCGTCTACGTCACCCACGATCAGGCCGAGGCGCTCGCGCTCTCCGATCAGGTCGCAGTGATGCACGGCGGCAGGCTTCAGCAGTTCGGAACGCCGCATGAGGTTTATGCCAAGCCCGCGAACCGCATCGTCGCCGACTTCATGGGCCTGGTGAATTTCATCCCCGGCAAGGTGCTCGCCGTTCACGGCGGCACCGGCACCATCGAGGCCGGCAGCCTCAAGCTGATTGCGCCGATTCCCAGCGGCACGAGTGTGGGCGATGCCGTCGAAGTCGCGATCCGGCCGGAGAACATCACATTCAGCACCGGCGGAACGCCGTCCGCCAAGATCACCGAGCGCACCTTCCTCGGCAACATTTGCGAGTACTACGCCGCCCTCGACTCCGGACAGACGCTTCGGGTACAGACCCATCCCACGCAGATCTTCTCCGCGGGCGACGCTGTGGCGGTCGAGATCGACGCCACGCAATGCAGCGTGTTCCGCAACACATCCGCCTGATCCAACTTTTCGACATCTGTAGGAGTACCAATCCATGAGCCGCAACTACGCCGCGACCAAGCTGAAGGGCCAGGAGCACTGGACCAAGAAGGGCGACGCCAATCTCTTCCTGTGGGAGAAGCGCGCGCCGGGCGGCCCGAAGAACGGCACTGTCCTGTTCGTGCACGGCTCGTCGATGGCCTCACAACCGGTGTTCGACCTGAACGTCGATGGCCGCCCCGACTCGTCGGCGATGGAATACTTCGCCGAGCGCGGCTTCGACACCTGGTGCATGGACATGGAGGGCTACGGCCGCTCGACCAAGGACCGCGGCACCGAGGCCTTCATCTCCGAAGGCGCCGACGACCTTTCCGCCGGCTCCGAGTACATCATGAAGCTCCGCAACAGCGGCCCGTTCATGGTTTACGGCATTTCCTCTGGCGCGCTGCGCGCCGCGGCTTTCGCCCAGCGCCATCCCGACCGCGTGAAGCGCCTCGCGCTCGATGCCCACGTCTGGACCGGCGAAGGAAGCCCGACGCTCGAGCAGCGCAAGAAGAAGCTCCCGGAATACCTCAAGACCAAGCGCCGCCCGATCGACCAGGCGTTCGTGCGCTCGATCTTCGAGCGCGACCACCCAGGCACCGCCGACGACAAGACCATCAAGGCCTTCGCGGACTACATCCTTGAGCTCGACGACTCGATCCCGAACGGCACCTACATCGACATGTGCAACAACCTGCCCGTCGTCGATCCGACCAAGATCACCTCGCCGACGATCATCATGCGCGGCGAATACGACGGTATTGCCGCGATGCCTGATCTCATCAAATTTTTCGAATTGTTGCCGAACCCGGACAAGCAGTTCGCAATGATGCCGGGTATTGCCCACGCCTCGCTGCAACAGAAGAACTACATGATTTGTTTGCACATCATGCACGCGTTCTTCACGCAGCCTGAGCCGATTTACCGCACCTACAAGCCCTGACCTGACCTAAAAACCGGCGTAAGCCAGGCAGGGTAATAAAAGACTAGGGAGAGAATGATGCTGAAGCGGAGAGATCTCCTCGCAGCAGCCGCCGTTCTGGCGTTCGCAGGAACGACCGCGTCCGCACAGGACGCGGTCGATGTCGCGAAGGCCAAGGCCGAAGCCAAGGTGGTCTGGTACACCTCCACACCGATCGAGCAGGGTCAGAAGATCGTCGGCCTGTTCGAGAAGGCCTATGGCATCAAGGTCGAGATGTTCCGCTCCGGCGGCTCGGCCATCCTGCGCCGCTTCCAGCAGGAGAACGATGCGGGCCGCATCTCCGCCGACGTGCTCACCACATCCGATCCCGCGGCCTCTGCCGCGCTGGCGCGCAAGGGCGTGTTCGTGCCGTTCAAGCCGAGGAACTTCGATAAGGTTCCGGATGCGGCGAAGGACCCGAACGGTCAGTTCGTCGCGCAGCGACTCAACATGATGACGATCTATCTGCGGACCGACAAAGTGTCGCCCGCGGACGAGCCCAAGACCTGGGCCGATCTCGCCGATCCCAAATACAAGGGCAAGATGGTGATGACCGATCCGTCGTTCACCGCCCTTCAGGTGTCGGTCGTCGCCATGATGTCGAAGGAGCGCGGCTGGGGCTTCTACGAGAAGCTCCGCGCCAACGACACGATGATCGTGCAGGGCAATCAGCAGTCGTCGGACATGGTCAAGCGCGGCGAGCGCGTGATCGCGGTCGGCGCGCTGGACTCCTATGCCGCCGAGGAGCGCGCAGCAGGCCATCCGATCAAGACGCTTTACCCGACGGACGGCGTGTTCGTGATTCCCTCGCCGACCGCGGTGGTGAAGGGCGGACCGAACCCGAATGCGGCGAAGCTGTTCGCCGAGTTCATGCTGACCGACGATGTGCAGAACATCTTCCCGGCGGATGGCGGCTTCGCCGCGCGGAGCGACACTCCGGCGCCGGCGGGCTCGCCTGCCCTGTCGAGCCTGAAGATCCTGCCGGTGGACTACGATTACATCGAGAAGGAAACCGGACGCATCAAGCGGCGGTTCAACGAGATCTTCCAGTAGCGGCTATAATAAATCGCGAACAACAAAATGCCCGGCCTCGCGCCGGGCATTTTTATGTTGCGGGGCTGGGTGCGCCACCCGGCGCTTCAACCTTCTGCCGCTTCCCTCCCAACCTGCGGTGTAGCCGATCGAGCAGCAGATAGATCACCGGCGTCGTGTAGAGCGTCAGCATCTGCGACACCAGCAAACCGCCGATGATCGTCATGCCGAGCGGACGCCGAAGCTCGGAGCCCGGCCCGCTCGCGATCACAAGCGGCACCGCACCGAGAAGCGCGGCAAGCGTCGTCATCAGGATCGGACGGAAGCGCTCCAGACAAGCTTCGCGGATCGCCTGCGCCGCCGGCAGGCCGCGCTCGCGCTCCGCATGCAACGCGAAGTCCACCATCATGATGCCGTTCTTCTTCACGATGCCGATCAGGAGGATGATGCCGATGAAGGCGATCACCGTCAGCTCGGCGTTGAACAATTGCAGCGCCAGCAATGCACCGAGGCCCGCCGACGGCAGCGTCGAGATGATCGTCAGCGGATGCGCCAGGCTTTCGTACAGCACGCCGAGAATGATGTAGATCGCCAGCAAGGCGGCAAGGATCACCAGCGGCTGGGTCCCGACAGAGCTCCGGAATTGCCGCGCGTCGCCGGCCTCCTCCGCGTGGAGCGAATCCGGCAGATGCATCTCCGCGATCGCCTGCCGGAGCGCTTGCTGCCCCTGCTCCAGCGTCACATCCGGCGCGAGATTGTAGGTGATGGTCACCGCCGGGAACTGGCCCTGGTGGTTGATGACCAGCGGCGACAGCGCCTTCTCCACGCGCGCGACCGAAGACAGGGGAACCTGCGTGTTGCCGGAGCCCACCACGTAGACGCGACTCAGGTCCGAGGGGTCGCGCTGGAATTGCGGATCGATCTCGAGGATCACACGGTACTGATTGCGCTCCGAATAGATCGTCGATATCTGCCGCTGCGCAAAGGCGTTATTGAGTGCGTTGTCGATGTCCTGGATTTTCACGCCCAGCCGAGCCGCAGCCTGGCGGTCGATGACAACATTGGCTTGGAGACCGCCCTGTTCGCGGTCCGTCGTGACGTCGACCAACTCCGGAATCTTCTGCACGCGCTCGACCACGCGCGGCACGAGTTGCAACAGCTCATCGAGATTGGCGTCCCACAGCGTGAATTGATACGACGCGTTCGATTGGCGCCCACCCGCACGCACGTCCTGCGCCGGGAACATGAAGACCCGCATGCCGCCGACATCGAGCAGGCGCGGCCGCATCCGATTGATGAACTGCTGCGCGCTGATGCCGCGCTCGGCCAACGGCTTGAGGCTGATGAACAGCCGCCCATTGTTGACCGAGGCGTTGAAGGTCGAAGCCCCGACCGATGAGCCGACGGCAGCGACCGCGGGATCGGACAGCACGATCTCCGTGACGCGCTGCTGCAAATCCTTCATCGCCTCGAAGGAGATCTCCGGCGACGCCCGCGTGCCGCCGAAGATCAGGCCGGTGTCATCCTGCGGGAAATAGCCCTTCGGCGTCTTGATATAGAGATCGACCGTCAGGGCGATCGTCGCAAGGAACACGAACAGCGTCAGAACGCGATGACGCAGCACGAAATCGAGGCTCGTCGTGTAAGCCGCGATCATCCGCCGGAGGATCGCCTCGACAATGCGGTCGAACCATGTCGCGTTGGGCGACGGCGGTTTCTTGACGAAATGCGCGCAGATCATCGGCGTGACCGACAGCGACACGACCGTCGAGATCGCGATGGCGAAAGCGAGCGTCACCGAGAACTCGCGGAACAGCCGCCCCACCACACCACCCATGAAGAGCAACGGGATGAAGGCTGCAATCAGCGACAGGCTGATGGAGATGACCGTGAAACCGATCTGGCGCGCGCCCTCGATGGTGGCACGGAGCGGCGACATGCCTTTTTCCAGATTGCGGAAGCAGTTCTCGATCATGACGATCGCGTCGTCGACGACGAAGCCGACCGACACCGCGAGCGCCATCAGCGAAATATTGTCGATCGAGAAGCCTGCCGCCCACATCGCCGCGCAAGTGCCCACGAGCGACAGCGGGACCGTGACGCCGGCCGCAACTGTCGCCGACACCCGGCGCAAGAACGAGAACACGACGAACATCACCAGCATGATGGTCGCCAGCAGTGTGAGCTGCATATCGAAGACGCTGGCGCGGATCGTCAGCGTCCGGTCAGTGAGCACGGAGAATTGGATGTCGGCCGGAATCCAGCGCTGAAGTTCGGGCAGCAAGGCGTAGATGCGGTCCACCGTGTCGATGACATTCGCATCGCCCTGCTTGGAAATCACCAGCAGCACCGACGGCTGGCCGTTGAACCAGGCTGCGGAGCGCGTGTTGCGTACGCTCTGCTCGATCGTGGCGATGGACGACAACCGAACAACGGTGCCGTTGACGTTTGTCACCACCAGCGTGTCGTATTCGCGCGGCTTGCGGAGCTGATCGTTGATCGCGATGGTCTGGGCCCGATCCGGCCCATCGAACAGGCCCGCGGGGCCCGCTGCGTTGGCGTTCACCACCGCCGTCCGCACGTCCTCCATGCTGATGCCCATCGACGCGATGGCGACCGGATTGACGCGGATACGGACCGCGGGCTGTTCCGAGCCGTTGACGGTGACGTCCGACACGCCATCGACCTGCGCAATACGCTGGGCGATGATCGAATCCGCGGCGTCATAGATGTCGCTTGCGGGCGTGTTCTTCGCAGTCAATGCGAGGATCAGGATCGGCGCCGCCGCCGGATTGGTCTTGCGGAAGCTCGGCAGCGACGGGAGATCGCCGGGCAAATCGGTCAACGCGGCGTTGAGCGCCGCCTGCACGTCGCGCGCCGCGCCGTCGATGTTGCGGCTGAGATCGAACTGAATCGTGATGTTGGTCGAGCCGAGCGAGCTCGTGGAGGTGATCTCGGTGACGCCGGAGATGCTCGCGAGCCGCCGCTCGAGCGGCGCCGCCACCGTCGCGGCCATCAGTGCCGGGTCCGCGCCGGGCCTGCTCGCCGATACGCGGATGGTGGGGAACTCGATGCTCGGCAGGCTCGAGACCGGCAAGAAGTGATAGGCGACCGCACCGACCAGGAACAGCCCGATGGCCAGGAGCGTCGTCCCAATCGGCCTGTGAATGAACGGATACGAGAAGTTCATCGCACGTCACTCGGCGGGATGAGGCGCGGCCGCCGGCGCCCCGCTGAATCGCAGCCGCAGCCGTTCCATCATCAGATAGATCACCGGCGTGGTGTAGAGCGTCAGCAATTGGCTCAGCAGCAGGCCGCCGATGATGGTGATGCCGAGCGGATTGCGCAGCTCGGATCCGGTTCCGGTCTCGACCGCGAGCGGAATAGCGCCGAACAGCGCGGCCAGCGTCGTCATCATGATCGGCCGGAAGCGCAACAGCGACGCCTGCACGATGGCATCGCGCGGCGACATGCCCTGCTCGCGCTCGGCGGCGAGCGCGAAGTCGATCATCATGATCGCGTTCTTCTTCACGATGCCCATCAGGAGCACGATGCCGATCAGCGCGATGACCGAGAGGTCGTAGCCGAGCAGCATTAGCGCCAGCAGCGCGCCGACACCCGCCGACGGCAACGTCGAGAGAATCGTCAGCGGGTGGATAAAGCTCTCGTAGAGAACGCCGAGCACGATATAGATCGTTACCGCGGCTGCAAGGATGAGCCACGGCTGACCAGCCAGCGATTTCGCGAACTCCGCGGCATCGCCGGAATAGCTGCCGATCACGGATGTCGGCATGCCGATGGTGCGCTCCGCGCGCGTGATCGCCTCGACCGCGTCGGACAGCGCCGCGCCTTTCGCCAAATTGAAGCTGATGGTGATCGACGGGAACTGTTCCTGATGCGAGAGCGAGAGCGGCGCCGAAACGCGTTGGAACGTCGCGAAGGCAGAGAGCGGAACCTGCGTGCTGTTGGCGGTGTTGGAGCCGAGCGAAGCCGGCGTATTGCCCGCGGTCAGCGATGTGACCGCGGTCGCGGCGGACGAGGCCAGGTTGCCCGCCGCCGGCACATAGATTTTCGACAACGCGCCCGGATCGCGCTGATACTCGGGCGCGGCTTCGAGAATGACGCGATACTGATTCGCCTGTCCGTAAATCGTCGAAATCTGCCGCTGGCCGAACGCATCGTAGAGCGTATCGTTCACCGTCTGCATCGAGATGCCGAGACGGCCAGCGGTCTCGCGGTTGACGTTCACCAGCATCCGCAGGCCGCCCTCCTGCGCCTCGGAGGCGACCTCGCGCATGATCGGATCGGTGCGAAGTTGATCGACCAGCTTTTCCGACCAATTCACCACGTCGTTCGCGTCGGCGGCGACCAGCGTGTACTGATATTGCGCGCGGCTCGGGCGGGTGCTGATCTGAATGTCCTGCACCGGCTGGAAGTGCACGATCATGCCGGGGATCGGCGCAACCTGCTCTTTCAGCCGCTCGATCACCTGATCGACAAAGGCGCGGCGTTCGTCGCGCGGCTTCAACGTGATGGCGAGCCGGCCCGCGTTGGGCGTCGGATTCAGCTTGCTGACGCCGATGATCGAGACGACACCGACGACGTCCGGATCCTTGCGGACGATGTTCTCGATCCGCGCCTGTTGACGCTGCATTTCCTCGAAGGAGACTTCGACGCCCGCCTCGGTCACCGCAATGATGAGTCCGGTGTCCTGCGACGGCAGGAAGCCCTTGGGAATGATGATGTAGAGCCACACCGTCGCGGCCAGCGTGGCGAGCGTGGTGAGCAGCGTCAGTGTCTGGTGGCGCAGCACGACTTCGAGGGTCCGGTGATAAACCTCGACCGTGCGGTCCACCGCGCGATTGAAGAAGCGCGTCACTGCATTGCCGGAGCCTTCCCTCTCGGCACGAAGGATGCGGCTGCACATCATCGGCGTCAGCGTCAGCGAGACGATGGCGGACACCACCACGGCGATGGTCAGCGTCAACGCGAATTCGCGGAACATGCGGCCGACGAGGCCGGTCATAAACAGAAGCGGAATGAACACCGCGATCAGCGACAGCGTCAGCGAGATGACGGTAAAGCCGATTTCTTGCGCGCCGCGCAACGCCGCATCGAGCGGCGCTTCGCCCTCCTCGATATGGCGCACGATGTTCTCGATCATGACGATGGCGTCGTCGACGACGAAGCCGGTGCCGATGGTCAGCGCCATCAGCGACAGATTGTCGAGCGAGAAGCCGCAGAACCACATCACGCCGAAGGTCGCGATCAGCGACAGCGGCAGCGCCACCGCTGCAATAATGGTGGCACGGATGGTGCGAAGGAAGATGAACACCACCAGCACCACCAGCACCACGCTGAGGATCAGCGTGAACTGCACGTCATGGATCGACGCCCGGATGGTGTTGGTGCGGTCGTTGACGATGGTGAGCTTCACGCCGCTCGGCATGGAGCGCTGGAGGCGCGGCAACTCGGCGAGGATGCGCTGAACCGTATCGATGACGTTGGCGCCTGGCTGGCGTTGGATATCGAGCACCACCGCCTGCTGGCCTTGATACCAGGCGCCGACCTTGGCGTTCTCCAGGCCATCGATGACCTTCGCCACGTCGCCGAGCACGACCGGCGCGCCGTTGCGATAGGCGATGGTCACCGCGCGATAGGCGTCCGCACTCGCAAGCTGATCGTTCGCCGCGATCGTGTAGGATTGATGCACGCCGTCGAGCGCGCCTTTTGGCCCCGAGACGTTTGCACCACTCACCGCCAGCCGCACGTCTTCAAGACTGATGCCATAGCCGGCGAGCCGCGTGAGATCGGCCTGGATGCGCACAGCCGGACGGATGCCGCCCTGCACTGTTACATAGCCGACGCCGGTCACTTCGGAGAGGCGCTGCGCCATCATCGTATCGGCAATGTCGCTCAGCGCGCGAAGTGAAATGGTGTCCGAGGTCAACGCCAGCGTGACCACCGCCGTATCGGCCGGGTTCACCTTCGCGTAGGTCGGCGGATAGGGAAGATTGCGCGGCAGCGTGGAGCCGGCGGCGTTGATTGCCGCCTGCACGTCCTGCGCCGCGCCGTCGATGTCGCGGTTGAGATCGAATTGCAGCGTGACCTGACTGATGCCGAGCGAGCTCGACGAGATCATGTTGGAGAGCGAGGGGATCTGGCCGAACTGCCGCTCCAGTGGGGCAGTCACCAGCGCGACCATGGTGTCGGGGCTGGCGCCCGGCAACTGCGTGGTCACCTGGATCGTCGGGAAATCGACCGTCGGCAGCGACGACACCGGCAGCGACCAATAGCCGAGCCAGCCGCCCAGCAGCGTGGCCACGGCGAGAAGTGAAGTCGCGATGGGGCGGCGGATGAAAGGTGTCGAGACGCTCATCGCACCACGCCTGGGTTGGCCTCGGAGCGACGTTCGCGCCGGTCAGGCCCTCCCTGGCGGCGTTCGCGGCGCGGTTGCTCTGCGACGGGCTCGTTGGCGTTGGCAGGCTGGGTTTCGGCGCTGGTCACGGTGACCTTCGCGCCGGCTGTGAGGCGGGCGAAGCCGGTTGTGACCACACGCTCGTCCGGCTGCAAGCCGGTCGCGATGACGGCCTGCGCTTCGTCTTGCTGCGTGATCGTCACCGGCCGCACCGCGACCGTGCTGTCCTGCTGAACGACGAAGACAAATGTGCCGTTCGGACCGCGCTGCACGGCCGATGTCGGCGCCACCACCACTTGCGTCAGCGTGTTGATCTGGACGCGCACGTTGACGAACTGCCCCGGCCAGAGCTGGAACTTGGCGTTCGGGAACTCCGCCTTCAGCTTGATCGTGCCGGTCGTCTGATCGACCTGATTGTCGATCGGGCCGAGCGTGCCTCTATCGATGACCGTCTTGTTGTCAGCGCCAAAAGCGTCCACCGGCACCTCGCCGCGCGCCTTGGCCTGTACGACGTCGCTGAGCTGCTGTTGCGGCAGCGTGAACAGGATCGAGAGCGGCTGAAGCTGGGTGATGATGACGATGCCGGTCGTGTCCGAGGCCCGCACGATGTTGCCCTGGTCGACCAGGCGAATGCCGGTGCGTCCGTCGAGCGGCGCGATCACGTCGGTGTATTCGAGGATCGCCTTGGCGTTGTCGATCGCGGCCTGATCGAGCCTCACCTGCGCTTCGAGCTGCGCGACGGTCGCCTTCTGCGTGTCATATTGCTGGCGCGCGATCGAATTGGTGACGCTGAGCTTCTCGTAGCGATCGAGATCGATGCGCGCGTTGGCGAGCGTCGCCTCGTCCTGTGCTTTCTTCGCCACCGCCTGATCGTATTGCGCCTGGTAGGTGACCGGATCGACCTTCGCGAGCACGAAGCCGCGCTTGACGTCCTGTCCTTCCACGTAGTTGACGCTGATCAGCTTGCCGTCGACCTGCGGACGCACCGTGACGGTGTTGAGCGCGCGGGCCGTGCCGACGCCGTCGAGATAGACCGGGACGTCGGCGCGCTTGGTCAGCGCGGCGATCACCGGCACCGGACCGTCGCTCTGGAAATTACGTCCCTGACGTTGCTGCTGCTGTTGCTGTGCCGGGCGCTGGCCGGCCCACCAATAGAATCCGACCGCCCCTAAGCCGAGGATGGCAACGATGGAAATTGTGAGACCGCGTCTGCTCGCCATCCAGGTCCAGCCAGAATCAAGCCGCAGATATAGATAGCGGCGTCGCGGACTGAATCACAGCACATTACGCGAATTTCATGGATTCTCAGCGGGTTGCGCTGCCGCAGAGTGCACTTTCGGGGGCATTTGCCACCCCCCGCCCAGGGCCTGGAAGAGACTGAGCACCGCCTGGAGGCGCAGGAGCCGGACCTGAGCCAGCAGATCCTGGGCCTGGAACAGGGTCTGTTGGGTGTTGAGCACTGTCACCAGATCGACCGCCCCCTCGCGCAGCCGCTGCTCGGAAATCTGGAACGCCTGCCGCGAGCTGCGGACCACGTCCCGTTGCAGTCGCTCGCGCTCTGCGGTCTTCCGCACCGCGATCAAGGCATTCTCGACATCGGCAAAGCCGCTGATCACGGACTTGCGGTAGAGCTGGAGCAATTCGTCCTGGCGCCCCTTGGCGAGATCATATTGGCCTTGGATCCGCGCGCCGTCGAAAATCGGTTGGGTCAGGCCGGCGGCGAGACTGAAGAACGCCGACTCCGGCCGCATCAGCGTGCGGAACACGGCGCTCTGGTAGCCGCCCTCACCGGTCAGCGTGATGCTCGGGAAGAATGCCGCGCGGGCCACGTGGACGTTCGCATTGCCGGATTCGAGCTGCGCCTCCGCCTCGCGGATATCTGGACGCTGACCGATGAGATCGGACGGCAATCCCGGAGTCACCGGTGGGATCGTGATCTGATCCATGCTGCCGACGCGGACTTTCACCGACTCCGGCGGCCGCCCGATCAGCAGGGCGAGCGTCACGATGTTCTGCTGCAACGTCTGCTCCAGCGGCGGGACCGCCGCGCGCTGGGTCGCAACTAGGCTTTCCTGTTGCGAGGTGTCGAGCGCGGACGCCGTGCCGGCGTCGAAACGCTCCTTGATCAGGTTGTAAACGCGCGTGGCGGCGGCGAGATTTTCGCGGGCAACGCGAAGGCGATCGTTCGCCGCAAGGACCTGGAAATAGGCGTTGGCGACCGCCGCCACGGTCGTGAGCGCGACGACCTCACGGTCGAAGCGGCTCGCCGCGGCAAGCTCTTCCGCCGAGCGCAACGTCGCGCGATTCTTGCCCCAGAAATCGATCTCGTAGCTCGCAGTGAGCGACGTGCTGTAAAGCTGGCGCTCGGACCCGATCGAACCCGTTGTGACGCCGGACGATTGCGAGGAGCGCGAGCGCGTGAAGCTTCCGTTCAGTCCAACCACGGGCAACAGTGCTGAGCCTGAGACGCGCGCATTCGCATCCGCCTGCACGATGCGGGCGACGGCGGCCGCAATATCCAGGTTGGAGGTGAGCGATTCCTCGACCAGGTCGGTGAGCTGTTTGGAGCGGAAGCCTCGCCACCAATCGACCGACGGCAACGCTGCCTGGGTGTTGCGCGAACCGGAGGTGTAGGCGGGCGGGATTTCGAGGCCGGCGTCCGGCCGATCCGCGCCGACGAAGCAGCCGCCGAGCAGCGGCGACAGGACGAGCATCACCGTGCCGAGGCGAAAAACAGGCCTCAACGACGCCGAACGCCGCAACTGGGACCGACGCATACCGGACTGCTCACGCCACTTGTGAAGCACTGGGTTGGTTCCCGGCGGCACCCACCAACCGCCGGACGAGCCAGAAAACTACCAGCCAATGCAGACACACCCCAACCGAAAGCGCCGCCCCCACAGCGCACATTGTGGACAAGTAAAGAGCGGCGGAACCATGTCCGGCCCCGCCGCTTCGCCTTAATTGGATTTAGTAAAAGCAAGTAGCCCGGATGGAGCGCAGCGCAATCCGGGATCGGATCGGCGGCGGCCCCGGG
>BFBZ01000895.1_pt1 | contig 23011 bp, 18 predicted proteins | sample 1888401 | NCBI WGS metagenome assembly BFBZ01 (sample SAMD00112614, study PRJDB3348) | symbiont metagenome | host: Chara braunii
CGAGATGACCAGCGCGCAGGGGCAGCCGATCAGCAGGATGGCAAGACCCTTGTAGATCCATTCGGTCCAGGCGCCGCCCAGGACGAGTGGCGGAACAATGGCGACGAGCGCGCCGACGACCAGGACGGCGGGCGTGTAATAGCGCGAGAAGCTGTCGATGAACCGTTCGGTCGGTGCCTTCGACTCCTGTGCTTCCTCGACCAGCTTGACGACCCGGGCGATAGTGTTGTCGGCGGCCGCGGCGGTGACGCGCAATCTGAGCGCCGCCTCGCCATTGACCGTGCCGGCAAAGGCGGTGTCGCCGACGGTCTTGCGCCTGGGCGTGCTCTCGCCGGTCACCGGCGCCTCGTCGATGGAACTGTCGCCTGAGACGATCACGCCGTCGGCCGGCACGCGGTCGCCGGGCCGGACCAGGATGATGGCGTCCAGCGCCAGGCTGTCGGCTGGCACCTGGCGGGTCTTGCCGTCGGCTTCGACGAGCGCCGTCTTTGGCACCAGGTCGGCCAGCCCCTGGATGCTGGCGCGTGCCTTGGTGGCGGCCACGCCCTCGAGCAACTCGCCGACCAGGAACAGGAACACTACTGTCGCGGCTTCCTCGGTGGCGCCGATGATCACCGCGCCGACGGCGGCAATGGTCATCAGCATCTCGATGGAGAAGGGCGTGCCGACCCGGGCGGCGGCGAAAGCGCGCCGGGCGATCGGCACCAGGCCGACGGCGAGCGCCAGGATGAAGACCCAGTGGTCGATCGCCGGGATCAGCTTGCCGAGGCCATAGGCGGCGACCAGGGCTGCGCCGCAGGCCAGCGTCATGAGCCCCTTGCGGCTCCGCCACCAGGGACCGGTCGCCGGGCCGTGATCGTGGCCGTGAAGGCCGAGGCTCTCGACGCCGGCCGCATCCGAGCGGGCCGGGTGGCCGTGATGGGCATGATCGTGATGATCGTGATCGGGGCCGGCATGGTGGTCGTGGCCATGATCGGCGCCGGTGCAGGCGGGGCCGTGTCGGTGGCGGGCGTGGTCCTGCGTGTCCGGGGCAGCCGTATCGATCGCGGCAACCCGGTAGCCCAGGCCGGTCACCTGGCGCTGAACCGCGGCGAGATCGCCGTCGAGGTGATGGGTCACCGTCATGCGCCCGGTCGTGGCCGAGACATTGACGTCCTCGATGCCGGGCATGCGGCGCACCGCCGTGTCGATCTTGGCGGCGCAGGAGGCGCAATCCATGCCTTCGATGCGAAAGCGGCTCTGGCGAATGGCTGCGGTCATGACGATATTCCCTGATGTCACGACCGTCATTAAATGGCGTGACGACAGGCCGGCAAGGCCATGAACATCAAATCGGGCGAGAGCTATAACGTTACCTGCCGGGCGACCAGTGTATTGAGCCGGCCTTGCAGCGTAACCGCAAGCTTCAATAGGATGCTATAACAGAACGCTGCTATCTTCATCGGCACCGATACAGAGGCCGTCCATGAGATCCGACAGCCGCAAGCCATTCGATGCCGTCCGGCGCGGGCCGCAGCCAGCCTCGCCGCGACCTTCGGACGGTTTCAAGCGCGAGACATTCACGCTGCCGCGCGAGGCGGCACGGGCGAAAGCGCGTGAAATCCTCACGCGCTTTCCCAAGGCTGCCTACATGACCGAGGTCGAGACCTGGCGGGAGCTGGATGACGGACGCATCGAATTCACGATGCGTCGCCTGCCGACCGCCGACTGAGGTTCAGGCGCGGATCTTCTCGCGCTTCTCGGCGTGGTCGTCCGAGTGATCTTCGGCATGGTCTTCGTCTTCTTCGTCGTCGCCGTCCTCGGTCTCGTCCTGGTCGTCTTCGTGTTCTTCGTCTTCCTCGAGGTCGAGCGGCGAGAGCGCGGCCACCGGGATCTTTTCACGGAACAGGTCGCCCTCTTCGCCGATCCAGATGCAGGTCACCTCGTCGGCCTCCACGGAGGCGACGGTGAGGGCCTGGCCGCCCGATTTCAGCATCACGACATCACCGGCATTGTAGGTCATGGCATCCTCTTGGGTTGGGAAACGCCATGGGTCTAGCCGAGCCCGGTGACGGGATGATCACAAGCAAAAAAGCTGTCATCCCGAAGCGCCGGCTCGCGGCCCCCCTGCGACGTTTCGTCCAGCCTTCTACGTAATCGGCCGAATGACGCTGGATCCGCTAAAGCTTACATTTGGCTGACACGGGGACATGGATGAGGCGACCGTCAGAGGTGAGGTTGGAACACGATCTGGATCAGGCCCCGGAGCTGCTTATCGAGGTTGTCGATGAATGCGTCCGCGCAGGTCGACGCAGGAACGAGATCGCGGCTTTCCTGGCGCGCGAATATGGGCTCGACGCCGGCACCATCGCGCGCCTGATCGCCGATCACGGGGCTCGTCAGCCGCGGCGGACGATGTCGACCGGACTGACTGCCCTGACCGCGCTCTATCTCGCCGTGTTGTCCGCTCTCCAGCGCCAGGCTCAGGAGCAGGGCGAACTGATGCCCTTGCTGCTCGCCTGATCTCGTCGCGCCACGGCCTGGTGTCGAAACTTCGGCCGCCGTTTCCGCGCGGCTGAATCCTTTTTCGAATCCATGAAACCATGACACCGGTCGATGGTGGCTGCCGTCGCCGCTTTTCGTGTCGCGGCCTGCCGGCCGCCCGTGCGACACCTCCGGAATGGCTTTGCCGCGTTGCGCGGCGCGGCGAGGGTGGCCAGATCATCCAGGCGTGGCCGGCGCCGCGGGCGCGGCGCATCGAAACAGGGAGGGTGGCCAAAAAGTGCGTTCCGCCTCTTGCTCAGTTGATGTATTTTGAGATACCAAAATACCAACGAGGCATTTTGGGATGCGCCGCATGGAACCCTTTCCGCTCATCGAGCTTCACGGCCATGCCGAGGCGCGGGGCCGCCAATACGGCCAGCAAGCCACCAAGCGCATCCGGCGCAGTATCGAGCATTATTCGGCGCAATTGACCGCCGGTGGTCATGGAGCGGCGACGATCCGCGCCTGGGCGCGGGATTTCGTGCCGCGGATCGAGGCTTTCGATCCCGACTATGTCGCCGAGATGCGTGGCATCGCCGCCGGTGCCGATGTCGAGTTCGAAGATGTCGTTCTGATCAATGCGCGCACCGAGGTGCTGCAGCTCGGCAAGCGCGCGCAGCTCGCCGCCCAGGATCCCGATGGCTGCACCGGCGTGGTCGTGATGCCGGCCGCTTCGCGCTCCGGCGAACTCATCCATGCCCAGAACTGGGACTGGAAATCGGAATGTGCCGAGACCGGCGTGGTGCTGCGCATCCGCCGTGACGACGGACCCGATATCCTGACCTTCGTCGAGGCCGGTGGTCTCGCCCGCGCCGGCCTGAACGCGGCCGGCATTGCGGTCACCGCCAATTACCTCGAAAGCGATCGTGACTACCGCGAATTGGGCGTGCCCCTGTCGCTGATCCGGCGCAAGGTGCTGGAGCAGGAGCATGTCGCCCAGGCCTTCCATGCCGCCTATGTCACCCGCAAATCCGCCTCCAACAACATCATCGTCAGCCATGCCGGCGGCATCGCCATCAATTTCGAATGCGCCCCGGACGAGAGCTTTCAGGTGCTGCCGGCCGATGGGCTGATCGTCCATGCCAACCACTGGCAAAGCCCGGTCGCCCTGGCCAAACTCAGGGATACCGGCATCGCCAATACGCCCGACAGCCTGTACCGCGACCTCAGGGTGCGCGCGCTGCTCGAAGCCAGGCGCGGCTCGCTCGACGTCGATGCGGTGCGTGATGCCCTGTTCGACGACTACCAGACGCCCTGGTCGGTCTGCCGGCCGCCGCGGCTGAATTCCGGCGGCAACCTGTCGGCGACGGTCGCCATGCTGCTGATGCAGCCGGGCAGGGGGGTGCTCGACGTCGCGCCCTTGCCGGCGCTCAACCGGGTGTTCACCCGCTACGAACTGTCACCCGGCACCGCGACGAGGGCGGCATGAGGCAAGCGCTCGCTCTCGCCACGGCCGTCTGGCTGGCCATGCTGCCGGTGGCGGCGTCGGCCCAGCCCGCCCCCTCCGCGCCGCCGCGAGGCACCTATGGCCTGAGAGCCGCGCTCAACTCCGACATCCGCAGCACCCAGCCGGGCGTCAACCGGGACTTCAACACCGACACCGTGGTGCTGCACATGGTGGAGGGGCTGGTGGCGCTGCGCGAAAACGCCGCCATCGCGCCGATGCTGGCCGAACGCATCGACCTGTCGAGCGACGGGCTGACCTACCGGTTCGCGCTGCGCCAGGGCATCACCTTCCACAACGGCGCGCCCTTGACCTCGGCCGAGGTCGTCTGGAGCCTCAAGCGTTATCTCGACCCGGCGACGCAATGGCGCTGCCTGCCGGATTTCGATGGTCACGGCATCGCCAAGGTGGTCGATGTCGCCGCGCCCGATGCCGCCACCGTGACCATCACGCTGGAAAAGCCGACGGCCCTGTTTCTCAACACCATGGCGCGGCCCGATTGCGGCTCGACAGCCATCGTCCATCCGGCGTCGCTCGGGCCCGATGGCGCCTGGCGCGCGCCCGTCGGCACCGGCCCTTACCGGTTCGGCGAGTGGCGCCGCGGCCAATATGTCGATCTCATCCGGTTCGACGGCTATGTGCCGCTTGCCGGTCCGCGCGACGGCCTGGCCGGCGCCAAGATCGCCCATGCCGCACAGGTCCGCTTCATGGTCATTCCGGATTCGTCGGCGGCCAAGGCGGCGCTGATCTCGGGCGCGGTCGACATGATGTCGGACGTCGCCTCGACCGAACTCAGCGATCTGCGCGCGCGGCGCGACGTGCGTGTCGCCACGGCGCCGACCATGGGCCTCACCGGCTTCCTGATCCAGACGCGCGATCCGTTGCTCAGGGATCCGCGCATGCGCCAGGCGCTGGCCCTGTCGATCGACGTCGCGCAGATCGTGGCGAGCGTGGTCGGCGAGGACGCGCCCGACAATCCCTCGCCGATCCCGAGTTCGAGCACTTTCCACTCGGCCGCGCAGAGCCTGCGTCCGCGGCATGACATCGCCGCGGCCAAGCGGCTTTTGGCGGAGGCCGGCTATCGCGGCCAGCCGATCCGGATGATCACCAATCGCCGCTATCCGACCGTCTATGACGCGGCGGTCGCCGCCCAGGCCATGGCGGCGGACGCCGGCATCAAGATCGAGCTGGAGGTGTTGGACTGGGCAACCCAGCTCGATCGCTATACCCGCGGCGACTACCAGACGATGTCGTTCCTCTATTCGCCCCGGCTCGATCCCTCGCTGTCCTACGAAATGCTGTCCGGCCCGAAGGACACCCAGCCGCGCAAACTCTGGGAAGACCCGGAGGCGCTGGCGCTCATCCGGCGCTCCTTCGAGGTGGTCGAGCCGGCCGAACGCCAGGCGATCTTCGACGATCTGTTCCGCCGCTTCATGGCCCAGACCCCGGCGATCATCCTGTTCAACCAGCCGGACTATCTCGCCTATCGCAACGGCCTCGACGGCGTCGCCTCCTGGCCCGCCGCCCAGACCAGGCTCTGGGGCGTATCCAGACGTTGAACCGGGAACGGGAGGGGAGGTTGCCGACATGACATTCGCCTATGCCTTGAAGCGGCTCCTGCTGGCGCTGCCGACTCTGCTGCTGGTCTCGGTCGCGGTGTTCGCCATGATCCGCCTGGTGCCGGGAGATCCGGCCCAGTTGATGCTGGGCGATGCGGCGGATGCCCAGCAACTGGCCGCGCTGCAGGATGCGATGGGGCTCAACCGGCCCTTGCCGGTGCAGTTCCTGACCTGGCTCGGCCATGGTCTGAGCGGCGATCTCGGCCGCTCCATTTCGAACGGCGAGCCGGTGCTGCCCTTGATCATCGAGCGCTTTCAGGTGACCGCGCCGATCGTGCTGGCGGCGGTCGCGCTGGCCGGCCTGTTCGCGGTGCCGCTCGGCACCATCGCGGCCTGGAAACAGGACAAGGGGCTCGACCTCGCTGTCGTGGCAGGCGCGACCCTGCTGCTGTCGATCCCGGCCTTCTGGCTCGGCCTGCTCATGCTGCTGCTGTTCGGCCTCAAGCTCGGCTGGGTGCCGGTGGTGGGCTATGTGCCGTTCACCGAGGATGCCTGGCAGGCGCTGCGCTATATCGCCCTGCCGATCGTCACCCTCACCTTGATCGAGACCGGCGTGCTGACCCGCATGGCGCGCAGCGCCACGATCGACGTGCTGCGGCTGGAATATGTCGCCCATGCCCGCTCGAAGGGCCTGCGCGAATCCACCGTGCTGCGCAAGCATGTGCTGCCCAATGCCTTCGCGCCGACGCTCACCTTGATGGGCATCGTGCTCGGCAACCTGCTCGGCGGTATCGCCGTCATCGAGACGGTGTTCACCTTGCCGGGCCTCGGCCGGTTGCTGGTCGACGGCATCTATGCCCGCGACTATCCGGTGGTGCAGGGCGTGATCCTGTTCATCGCCTGCATCTATGTGCTGGTGAACCTCGCCGTCGACCTGCTCTATCCCCTGTTCGACCCGCGCGTCGCGGCTGAGTGAGGCTGATGATGCGTCTACGCCTCAACGCGATGCTCGGCGGGCTGCTGGTCGGCGCCGTGCTTATCATGGCTGTTGTCTCGATCGTCTGGACCCCCTTCAACCCGCTCGGCGTCAATCTCCGGGCCCGCCTTGCCGCGCCGTCGGCGCTGCACTGGCTGGGCACCGACGAGGTCGGCCGCGACGTGCTGAGCCGCCTGATGGCGGGGGCCGGCACCTCCTGCCTGGTCGCGGCTCTGACCGTGCTGGTGGCGGTGCTGCTCGGCAGCGTCATCGGTCTCGTCGCCGGCTTCGCCCGCGGCTGGGTCGACCGGGCCCTGATGCTGGTCAACGATACGCTGCTGGCCTTTCCCGGCATCCTCCTGGCGCTCGGCCTGATGGCCATTATCGGCGCCAGCAAGTGGGGCATCGTCGCGGCGCTCGGCCTTGCCTATGCGCCAACGGTGGCGCGCATCGTGCGCGGCTCGGTGCTGTCGATCCGCGAACGCGAATTCATCGAGGCGTCGCGGGCGATCGGCAATTCCGAACTCTACACCTTGTGGCGGCATGTCCTGCCGAGCACCGCCTCGCCGGTCATCGTGCTGGCCACCAGCATGTTCGGCTGGGCGATCCTGGCCGAGAGCGCGCTGAGCTTTCTCGGTCTCGGCGTGCCGCCGCCGGCGCCGACCTGGGGCAATATGCTGGCGGCAGCCCGTCCCTACATGGAATCCGCGACCTGGCTCAGCCTCTGTCCCGGTTTTTGCATCGCCGTGACGCTGCTCGGCATCAACCTGATGGGCGATGCGCTGCGTGACCGCCTGGACCCGCGGAGAGAGCAGCGATGACATCGGGAACCGTCAAGCCGCTCCTCTCCGTCCGTGGCCTCAGCGTCGGCACCGGCCCTTTCGTCGCCGTCAACGATGTGTCCTTCGACATCCAGCCGGGTGAGATGCTGGCGCTGGTGGGCGAGTCGGGCAGCGGCAAGACCGCCACCGGCCGGGCCATTCTCGGCCTCCTGCCGCCGGGCCTGAAGCGCCTGGCCGGCAGCATCACCATCGAGGGCGAGGACCTGACCACGGTCACGCCGGCGCGCCTGCGCGAATTGCGCGGCGGCTCGATCGGCATGGTGTTCCAGGAGCCGATGGTCTCGCTCAACCCGGCGCTCAGCATCGGCGCGCAGCTCGGCGAGGCGCTCGCGCTGCACAGTCCGATGAGCCCGGAGGAGCAGCGCGAAGCATGCCTTGCCATGCTCCGGCGGATCCAGATCCCTGATCCGGAAGGCTGCCTGCGCGCCTATCCGCACGAATTTTCCGGCGGCATGCGGCAGAGGATCATGCTGGCGGCGGTCATGCTGCCGGCGCCGAAACTGCTGATCGCCGACGAGCCGACCACCGCGCTCGACAATCTGGTGCAGGCCGAGATCCTCAACCTGATGGTCGAGCTCGCCCAGGATCGCGGCACCGCGGTGCTGCTGGTCACCCATAATCTCGGCCTGGTCGCACGCTATGCCGACCGCGCGCTGGTGATGCAGCGCGGCCGCGTGGTGGAAGAGGGCAGGGCCGGCGACCTGCTGCGCAACCCACAGCATTCCTATACCCGCGACCTGGTCGCGGCCATGCCGCGCCGGTCGCCGCGTCCCAGGCGCCTCGCCGCGCCAGAGCCGCTGCTCGAGGTGCGCGGTTTCACGGTCGACTATCCTGGCAGCCGCGGCCTGTTCCGGCGCGGCGTCGCCAAGCGGGCGGTCGACGGCGTCGACCTGACCATTGCGCTCGGCGAGACGGTGGCGCTGGTCGGCGGCAGCGGTTGCGGCAAGACCTCGCTCGGCCGGGCCATGCTCCGGCTGATCACGGCGAGCGGTGGCCAATTGCTGTTTCGCGGCCAGGACGTCACGGCGGCGCGCGGGGCGCGGCTCAAGGATTTCCGGCTGGCCTGCCAGATCGTCTTCCAGGATCCCTATTCGTCGCTCGACCCCCGCATGCGTGTCGGCGAGATCGTTGCCGAGCCGCTGCGCCACGAGGCCGGTCTCGACGCGGCCGCCAAGGCCGCGCGGGTCGTCGAAACCTTCGAGGCAGTCGGCTTGCCCGACATGGCCGATCGCTTCCCGCACCAGCTTTCCGGCGGCCAGCGCCAGCGCGTCGCCATTGCCCGCGCCATCGTCCGCCGCCCCGCGCTCGTCGTCGCCGACGAGCCGGTCAGCGCGCTCGACATGACCGTGCAGAAGCAGATCCTCGAGTTGATCCGCCGCCTGCAGGACGAGCGGGGTTTCGCCTGCCTGTTCATTTCGCACGACCTCGGCGCGGTCGCCGAGGTGGCCGACCGGGTGGTGGTGATGCAGGCCGGCCGGATCGTCGAGCAGGGCTCGCGCGACGAGGTCTTCGACCATCCGCGCCACCCCTATACGCGCGCGCTGCTGGACGCGACGCCACGCATCGATGACGTCGTCGTTGTGGCTGAGGCGGCGGCGGTCTGAAGGGAAAAGCGGCGCGAAATCAACCTTCTCCCATAGAGAGAAGGTGGCGGCGCATAGCGAGTGCAAACGTATCTCGCGTTCGCTCGATGCTATGAGCCGCCGGATGCGGGGATGTCCGTCTGCGGACGGAGCAATAGCCTCGTCGCGCACAGGTGTTTCGAGATGAAGCGCGGGGCCAATTCTGGACGCTCACACCCCTCACCTGGCGCCTGACGGCGCCACCCTCTCCCTTTGGGAGAGGGTTGATTGCGTGCCGCTTCTTTACATCACGGCGCCAGGGCGACGTTCCAGAAGCGTGGCTTGAGCCCGGCCCAGGGCTCGAATCCCTGGACTTTGGCGCCGATGCCGGAAATGGTCGCGCGGTTGATCCAGATGCTCAGCGGCGCGTCGGCCAGGAACAGCCGGTGCAGATCGTCGAAGACCGGCTGGCGGGCGGCGGGATCGTCGAGCGCGAACAGCCGGGCGAGCAGGCCATTGGCCGCGTCGCTGCGCCAGACCTTGTCGGGCGAAGCGTCGGGGCCGCCGATGAAACGATCGAACGAGAAGATCGGATCGAGATAAGGCGTGACGTTCCAGACCATCAGCTGGTAGCGGCCCTTGAAGTAGCGATCGAGCTGGGCGCCGAACTCGATGGTCTCGACCTCTGCCTTGATGCCGACCGCCTGCAGCATGGCCTGCAACAGAATGGCGGTGTCCTTCATCAGCCCGAACTGGCTGTTGGTGGTGATGACGACCGGCCGGCCGGCATAGCCGCCCTCGCGCAGCAGCCGGCGCGCCTTGTCGAGGTCATGGCCGAACCCTTGCTGCTGGACCGGGCCATAGTTGCGGCTGGTCGAGGCCACCAGCGAGGTGCCGGCCCGGCCATAACCGGCATAGAGCCCCTCGCGCAGGCCGTCGGTATCGATCGCGATGGCGATGGCCTGGCGCACCCGCGCGTCGGCCAGCACCGGATCGCGCGACTGCATCAGGATGGCGTTGAGCCCGGCGGTCGGCGCGTCCAGGACCTTGAGGCCGGCCGCGCCGCGCAATTCGGTCGCCATGGTCGGATCGACCTCGGGCCAGACGTCGAGATTGCCGGATTGCAGGGCGACCTTCGCGGTGCTCGGGTCGGGGATCAAGGTGAAGCGGATCCGGTCGAGGCCGGCGCGCTTGGCGCCCGACAGGCCGTCGGTCTGCTCGCTGCGCGAGGCATAGGCGGCGAAGCGGGCGAGCTGGACATATTGACCCTTGCGCCATTCCTCCAGGCTGAACGGCCCGGTGCCGATGGCCTTGACCCAGCGACCTTCGGCATCGACGGAATCGGGATGCGCGATGCCGGTGCTGTCGCAGTCGGAGCGCGCCATCATGCTGAGAAAGACGCCGCTCGGCTCGGCCAGGTGGAAGGCGACGCGTCGTTCGTCCAGCGCCTCGATACCGGTGATCCTGATCTGCCGGGTGCCGTCGAAATTGGTGCGGCACTGCCATGGCTGTTTCGGGTCGAGAAAGCGCTGCCAGGTCCAGACCACTTCGCGCGGGGTCAGCGGCGCGCCGTTGTGGAAACTGACACCCTGGCGCAGCGTGAAGGTGACGGTGCGGCCGTCGGCCGAGGTCTCGATCGTCTCGGCCAGCATCGGCGCAACCGTGCCGTCCGAGCGCCAGGCCACCAGCCCTTCATAGATCTGCTGCAGCACGGCGCCGGTCGCGACATCCGGGCTGGTGCCGGGCATCAGGCCGCGAATGTCGGAACTCACCATCGTCCGCAGCATGGTCTCGGCCGCGGCAGGGCGGGCGAGGGGCGCGGCGATCACGACGAGCGCCGCCACCAGCGACAAAACTGTCCGTGGCCGGCGCCTGGAACAAGATGATGGAAGCATCGGAGCGGTCCTTGTCGTGGCAGGCAGGGCGGGGTCAGACGAGGTCGCGGCAGCGGCGCAGTGTGGCGCCGGCATTGCGGGCCCGCACGATCAGCCGCTCGAGGATCGGCAGGCGCGAGGTGCGCGCAAGGCCGATATCGGCGCGTGGATGCAAGGTCAGGCAGGCATAACCGGCGATCGGCAGGAGCGCGTCGAACTCCTCGGTGAGGAAGGCCTCGGCGCGATCCTGGGTCAGCCGCCGGCGGAAATGGGTGGCGTCGGTCAGCCCCTCGCTCCAAGGCAGTTCGACCATGCCGGCGCCGCCCTCGGCGTCCAGGGCATAGGGGGCATCGTCGTCGAGGAAACTCGAATCGTAGCGATAGTCGAGGCGCCGGAGCAGGCCGATGGTGGCGGCCGAGAGCGTACCGGTCGGGCTGCGAAAGCCTGTCGGCGCGGCGCCGGCGAGCCTTGTCAGCGTGTCCCGGGCCTTGGCCAGGATGTCGGCCTCTTCGGCCGGTGCGAGCGTCGCATGGTCCTCGAAAGCGCGGCCGTGGCTGGCGATCTCATGGCCGTCCTCCAGGCATTGCGCGAACAGGGCGGGCATGCGCAGCGCCTCGCTCGACGGCCAGAAGAAGGTTGCCGGCGCCTCGAGCCGCCGCAGCGTCTCGAGCAGCCTGGTCATGCCGATGCGATAGGCATAGGCGCCATGGGCGAAACGGCCGTAGAGCTCGGTTCCGGGCGCCTCGGCCGCCTCCGGGCCGAGGCCATGGACATTGACCGTGATCAGCAGGGTTCCGGTCATGCGCGCGGGTCCCGCCATTGGGCCGGCGTGGCGAGGCAATGGTCGGCGAGGTCGCGCAAGGTGACGAAACGCACTCCTGGCATGGCCTTGGCCGTAGCGAGGAAACGGTCGAAGGCGGCCGACCGGGCCGGCGTGCCGGAGCCGTAGCCGGCGCGCGGATGCACGGTGAAATGGACATAGCCGTCGCCGCTCGCGATGGCATCGAGCTCCTCGAGCCAGTTGTCGAGGGCCTCCGCCGCGGTCGCCTGGCCCTGGACATAGAGCGGGGCGTCGTCGAGCGAGACGGTGTTGTTCGGCAGGATGACGAAGTCGTCGACCTGCCGCCCGTCGATCCGGGCGAGATAAGGCAGGTCCTCGTCCTTCTCGCTGGCGTCGTAGCGATAGCCGAGCCGTTTCAGCGTCGGCAGGGTCAGCCGGCTCTTGCGGCCGGAGGGCGAGCACCAGCCGACCGGCGCTTCGCCGACGCAATCGCTCAGGATCGCGTGGGTCTTCTCCAGAAGCGCCGGCTCGTTCTCGCCGAGATCCCAGCCCTCGTGCTGATAGCCATGGGCGGCGATCTCATGGCCCGCGCCATGCACCTCGCGCATCAGCGCCGGATAAAGTTCGGCATCGTAGCCGCACATGAAGAAGGTGGCGGGGATGCCGTGGCGCGCCAGGATGTCGAGGCTGCGCGGCACGCCGCGCCGCGCCGCATAACGGCCGCGCGAATGGATGCCGAGATGGTTCTGGCCGCGCCCGGCCTCGACCGCCGGGCCGTCCATATGGACGGTGACGCAAATGACGAAGCGGGCATCGTCAGGCCAGCGCGACGCGCCCCTGCTATCGGGTCCGGCTCTTTCGGGGGCTCGGTCTGGTGGCGGAGTGATCAACGTCGGGTCCATCCGTTGCTTCACTCTTGAATGCACTATGTGGCACCGAAGTGCAATCCTTCGGCGCCTGGAATGTCAGTGCGGCGGCACCGGCCAGATGCCGGCGCATCAGTTCGGCAGCCCGCTCGCGATCGCCGGCCGCAAGTGCGTCGAGAATGGCGAGGTGCTCGCGCACCGACACCTCGACACGCTCAGGCCCGCGTTGCCAGGCATAGTTCGACAGGAGGCGCAGGCGATTCTGCTGGGCGATGACGGGCGCGAAGAAGCGGTTGCCGGAGGCTTCCGCCAGGCCGGCATGGAAGGCGGCATTGGTCTCGAAAAAGGCGACCGCGTCATCGGCCGTCCAAGGGCGATCGAGAAAGCGGGCATGCTCGGCCCGCATCCGCGCCTCGAAGCCGGGCGGCAGGGCGAAGTGGGGTTCGAGCAGTGCGGCGGGCTCCAGCAGCATGCGGAAACGATAGGAGGCGGCGCGATCCTCGGCGGAAGCGAAGCCCTGGGTGAAGCTCCAGCCATGGCCGCGGTTGCGGGTGACCACACCGGCCTCGGCCAATTGCTGCAGCGCATGGGCGACCGTGGTGCGGCCGGCGCTGAAATGCTGGGCGAGGTGCCGCTCGGACACCTCGTCGGGCAGGCTGCCGTCGCGTCGCGCCCTGGATATGCCGACCAGCAGGCGGGCGATGCTGGTTTCGTCGCCGGTGGCGGCGAGCCCGGAGGCGTCGCGATCGAGAGCGACGACACGCACCGAACGACCTTCGATCGCGACGACGCCCATGTCCTCGAGCAGCGCCACCGCGCCATTGACCGGGGTGCGGGAGACGCCGAGCGCCTCGGCGAGCGCGACCCGGCTCAGCCGGTCGCCGGCGACGGCGCCGCGTTCACGCAGCAAGTCGAGAATGCCGCGCGCCAGGTCTCGCTGCAGCGGGCTGACGGAGAGCGCCGGCTTGGTCATGGTCGCCATCTTGCCAGAATAATGCATTTTGAGATACCAAAATTCCATACTCCCGCCGCGAGCGGCTGCTCCGGGGAAAGCGGGCAGGATGATGGACTGGCCGCGTCGCGAAAATAGCGATCGATGCAGCGGCGGCAATGCCCCCTGCAGCGCGGAGGCTGGCTCGCCGGGAATGCATCGCGCCGGCGGCCGCTCGCCGCCGCGGGCAGTCATCGCCGGAGCGGCGCTCCGCACGCAATGTCGGCGCCGGATCAAACCGGACCTGGCCCGTGCTTGACCTGGGGCTCGAGACCGATCACCAGATGCGGCGTCCGTTTCCCTGGTGCGCGTGCGCGTGCGCGAGGGCGCGGCCAAGCGGGTAAAAGGTCTGAAGTCATGAACGATCGAAACAGGCTGGAAACGACCATCATTCCGCCCGCCGGCCCGTTGCGCGGCCGGGTCGCGCCCCCCGGTTCGAAGTCCATCACCAACCGCGCTTTGCTTTTGGCGGCGCTTGCCAAGGGAACCAGCCGTCTCACCGGCGCGCTCAAGAGCGACGATACGCGCTACATGGCCGAGGCGCTGCGCGCCATGGGCGTCGCCATCGCCGAACCCGACGCTACGCGTTTCGTCGTCACCGGCACGGGCGGTCTGCAGATGCCGGCTCGGCCGCTCTTTCTCGGCAATGCCGGCACGGCGACGCGCTTCCTGACCGCGGCGGCGGCGCTGGTCGACGGTCCCGTCGTGCTCGACGGTGACGCGCATATGCGCAAGCGGCCAATCGCGCCCCTGGTGACCGCGCTCGGCGCTCTCGGGGTCGAAGCGGTGTCGGAGACCGGCTGTCCGCCGGTCACGGTGCGTGGCAAGGGCGGTTTCGAAACCGGCCGGGTGGAGATCGATGGCGGGCTCTCCAGCCAATATGTTTCGGCGCTTCTGATGATCGCGGCCTGCGGGCGTGGGCCGGTGGACGTGGTGCTCGCCGGTGACGATATCGGCGCGCGCGGCTATATCGACCTGACGCTCGCCGCGATGGTCGCTTTCGGCGCGAGCGTCGACCGGCTCGGCGCGTCCGGCTGGCGGGTCCAGCCGACCGGCTATCAGGCGGCCGATTTCGCCATCGAGCCCGATGCCTCGGCTGCGACCTATCTCTGGGCCGCCGAAGCCTTGACCGGCGGCGCCATCGACCTCGGGCTGCCGGCGACGGCCTTTACCCAGCCGGATGCCCGGGCCTACGAGCTCATCGCCACCTTTCCGCATCTTCCCGAGGTCATCGACGGGTCGCAGATGCAGGATGCCGTGCCGACGCTCGCGGTGCTCGCCGCCTTCAACGCGACGCCGGTGCGTTTCACCGGCATCGCCAATCTGCGCGTCAAGGAGTGCGACCGGGTGGCGGCCCTTGCCATCGGCCTGTCCAGGATCGCCCCCGGCCTTGGCCGCGAAGACGGCGACGACCTGCTCGTCGCCTCGGATCCGGCCTTGGCCGGGCGGGCGATGCCGGCACGCATCGAGACCTTCGCCGATCATCGCATCGCGATGAGCTTCGCACTGGCCGGGTTGAAGCTCAGCGGGGTGACCATCCTGGATCCCGACTGCGTCGCCAAGACCTATCCGGATTACTGGCAGGCGCTCGGCTCGCTCGGCGTCGCCTTCGACGACGCGGCGACCTGACCCGCGTCGGGTGCGAGCCACCCGGCGTCGCCTTCGACGACGCGTCAGCCCGACCCGCGCCGGATCGATCCACCCGGCGTCGCCTTCGACGACGCGTCAGCCCGACCCGCGCCGGATCGATCCACCCGGCGTCGCCTTCGACGACGCGCCAGCCTGACCCGCGCCGGATCGATGCACCCGGCGCGAGGCAAGGGCGCTATGGTCTCACCACGAAATTGACCAGCCGGCCGGGAATGGCGATCTCTTTCGTCACGGTTTGGCCGGCCAGCAACGCGGTCACCTTGGGGTCGGCTTTGGCCGCCTTCAGCAGGGCAGCCGCGTCCAGTCCTGCCCCGGCCTGGAAACGGTGGCGCAGCTTGCCATTGATCTGCACCGCGTAATCCTGGTGTTCGTCCCGGGCGACGGCCGGGTCGAAGTCCGGCCAAGGCGCATAGGCCAGGGTGCCCGGGTTGCCGAGCTTGCTCCATAATTCCTCCGCCACATGCGGCGCGAACGGGGCGAGCAGCAGCACCAGGGTTTCCACCAGCTGCCGCGGCCTGATGGTGGCGACCGTCAGGGCGTTGGTCATCTCCATCAGCCGCGCGATCGCGGTGTTGAAGCGCAGCGCCTCGATGTCCTCGGTCACCAGGCCCACTGTCCTGTGGCGCAGGCGCAGGAGGTCGATCGGTGGATCCACGTCCAGGACCCGCGGGTGCAGAGCATCGTCCTCGGCGCAGACGACGCGCCAGACACGGTCCAGGAACCGGCGCATGCCGCTCAGGCCGGTCATCTGCCAGGGCTTGGCCACATCGAGCGGCCCCATGAACATCTCGTATAGTCGCATGGAGTCGGCGCCATATTCCGCCACGACGTCGTCGGGATTGACGACGTTGAAGCGGGATTTGGACATTTTCTCCACCTGACGGCTCAATTCCACCGAGCCTGCATAGTGCTTGCCGTCCCGCTCCACCGCTTCGGAGGGCTCATGGTAGCGGCCTGATGCATCACGGTAGGAAAAGGCCAGGATCATTCCCTGGTTGAACAACGTCCGGAACGGTTCCTTGGTGGAGACGGCGCCGATGTCGTAGAGCACCTTGTGCCAGAACCGTGCGTAGAGCAGGTGCAGCACGGCATGCTCCGCCCCGCCGACGTAGATGTCGACCGGCATCCAGTATTGCTCGGCCTCCCGGCTTACGAATTCTTGGGTGTTGTCCGGGTCCAGGAAGCGCAGGTAGTACCAGCACGAGCCGGCCCATTGCGGCATGGTGTTGGTTTCGCGGCGCGCCGGGATGGCGGTGGGCAAGGTGGTGTTGACCCAGTCGATGGCGCGGGCCAGCGGCGGCTCGCCCCCCGCCGTCGGCCGGTAGTCCTCGAGTTCCGGCGGCAGCAGAGGCAGGCTGTCCTCCGGCAGCGGCACCACCGAGCCGTCGGTCAGATGCAATATCGGGATCGGCTCGCCCCAATAGCGCTGGCGGGAAAACAGCCAATCGCGCAGGCGATAGGTGACCTTCGGTCGGCCGCAGTCATGCTGCTCCAGCCAGCCGGTCATCGCGCGCCCGGCCTCGGGCACGGTCATCCCGTCCAGCCAGCCGGAATTGACCAGATGGCCGGCGCCTTCGTAGGCGACATCGGCCACGCCGCCGCCGCCGTCCACCACCTGGATGATCGGCAGATCGAAGGTCCGGGCGAATGCGTGGTCGCGCCGGTCGTGCGCCGGCACGGCCATGATGGCGCCGGTGCCATAATCGGCGAGCACATAGTCCGCCACCCAGACGGGCAGCCTCTGGCCGTTGACCGGATTGGTGACATAGGCGCCGGTGAATACGCCGGTCTTCGTTCGTGCGGCATCGGCACGCGCCGCGTCGCCCAGGGCCTTGGCCTGCAGCAGGTATTCATCGACCGCCGCCCGTGCCGAGGGCGTGACGATGGAAGCCAGCAGCCCATGCTCGGGCGCGACCACGCAATAGGTGGCGCCGAACAACGTGTCGGGGCGCGTGGTGAACACGGTCAGGCTGTCGGCATGGCCCTCCACGGGGAAAAACACCTCGGCGCCTTCCGAGCGGCCGATCCAGTTGCGCTGCATCGCCTTGACGCTATCGGGCCAGTCCAGGTCCTCCAGATCCTCCAGCAGCCGATCGGCATAGGCGGTAATGCGCAGCATCCATTGCCGCATGAGGCGAGGCACCACCGGATCGCCGGTCTCGACATATCTGCCGTCCTTGACCTCCTCATTGGCCAGCACGGTGTTCTGTGCCGGGCACCAGTTGACCGGCACTTCCGCCTGGTAGGCCAGGCCACGCTCATACAGCTTCAGGAAGATCCACTGCGTCCATTTCAGGTAGCCGGGATCGGTGGTGGCGAGTTCGCGGCTCCAGTCATAGGAAAAGCCGAGGCGCCGGATCTGGCCGCGAAAGGCCTCGATATTGCGCGCCGTGGTCATGGCGGGATGGACGCCGGTGCGCATGGCATAACGCTCGGCCGGCAGGCCGTAACTGTCCCATCCCATCGGATGCAGGACGTTGAAACCGCACATTCGTTTGTAGCGGGCCAGGATGTCGGTGGCCGTATATCCCGCGGGATGGCCGACATGCAGTCCGGCGCCGGAGGGATAAGGGAACATGTCGAGCGCGTAGAATTTCGGTTTGCTCCGGTCGATCTCGGCCCGGAACGTGCGGTGCTCCTGCCAATAATCCTGCCACTTGCGCTCGATCGCCTTGGGTTCATAGGCCATTGGCCAACTCCTCGCCGGTGCTCGCTGACGGCACACGGGTCGCTTGTCTGCTCAGCATGCGATGATTGGAGCCACTACGACCGCCGGTGCTCCAGCTCCCGGCGGCCGCGTCAAAGTCGGCGAAGGCAACCAGGCGTGCGGGCAAACACCAGCGGCGACCACACAGGCGGCTTTCCAAGAGGGGATCGGGAGACGGTCGTGACGGCCACGGGCGGGCATCCACACTGAGGGGCGACAGTGTCACCCAACGCGCGGGGTGACGCGCTCGGCTCCGGTCAGGAGGCCGAGGTGGTAAGTCGCCCAGGGAGCGCGCATGCGCCCCATCTCGTGCTCGCGATCATCATGACCAAGCGAGAATGTGTGATTTTGCCGGAAATGCCAAGGGGGCGGCCCAGAGCGCGCTCCATGACCCGGCGACCATGCGCCGCCGGGCGGTTCCTCACCTTGATCAGAGATGCCCGCTCAGCGGCCGCGCCGGGCGGCCAGATCGGCCATCAGGTTGCGCAGGCCATAGGTCCAGGGCTTGCACTCCGTCGACAGCCGGACCCGGTTGGTCAGGCTGCCGAGTTCGGCGCTGGCGATCGTCACGACGTCGCCGAGCTTGTGGGTGAAGCCCTTGCCGGGCGCCTCGCGATCCTGGATCGGCGCGAACAGCGTGCCGCAATAGAGCACCAGGCCATCGGGATATTGGTGATGCGGGCCGATCGCCTGGGCGGCGAGATCCTCGACGTCCCGCGATATCGCCGCCATGTCGCTCCGGCCGTCCATGACGAAGCCGTCCTCGCCCGTGACGGTGAGCGACACCTTCATGGCGCGGACCTGGTCGACGCCGAAAGTCGCGTCGAACAGGCGCACGAAGGGGCCGAGCGAGGCCGAGGCATTGTTGTCCTTGGCCTTGCCGAGCAGCAGGGCCGAGCGGCCCTCGACATCGCGCAAGTTGACGTCGTTGCCGAGGGTGGCGCCGACGATCCGGCCGGCCGCCGAAATGACCAGCACGACCTCCGGTTCCGGATTGTTCCAGGTCGAGATCGGATGCAGGCCGACATCGGCGCCGGTGCCGACCGAGGACAGGACCGGAGCCTTGGTGAAGATCTCGGCGTCCGGGCCGATGCCGACCTCGAGATATTGCGACCAGAGCCCGCGCTGGATCAGATGGGTCTTTAGCGCCTGGGCCGCCGGCGATCCGGGCTTCAGGCCCTTCAGCTCGCCGCCGATGATCTCGCCGATTTCGGCGCGGATGGCGCTGGCCCGTTCCGGCACGCCCTTGGCCTGCTCCTCGATCACCCGCTCGACCATGGACAGGGCGAAGGTGACGCCGGCGGCCTTCACCGCCTGGACATCGATCGGCGAGAGGAGGGCGGGCTTGCCCGGATCCTGCGCCGCGGAAGCGGCATTGGCGAGGATTTCGGCGAGATCGCCGATGCGCTCGCCGGCGACCGCCTTGAGCGCCGCCGCCGGATGCTTCTGGTCGAACAGGTCGGCGGTGGTCGGGAAGCTTGCCGTGACATCGAACACGCCGCCGTCGCGGATGGCGACGACGGAGGCGCCGAGACCGGGGCGGTGGACGCGGCCGACCAGCGTGCCGGCGGTGCCGTCGCGCGGCAGGACCGAGGCGGGATCGAGCGCCAGGGCCGCCATCAGATGCACCGCCCGCCGTCGACTTCCAGCACCACGCCGGTGATGAATTCCCCCGGGTCGGCGGCCAGGAACAAGGCCGCGTCGGCGATGTCCTTCGGGGTCGAAAGCCGGCCCATGGGGATGGAGGCAATGAACTTCTTGCGCATCTCCGGGGTGTCTTCGCCCATGAAGGTGCCGAGCAGCGGCGTGTCGCCGGCGACCGGTGCCAGGGCGCAGACGCGGATCTTGTCGGGCGCGAGCTCCACCGCCATCGACTTCGACAAGAGGTTCACCGCGCCCTTGGAGGCGTTGTACCAGGCAAGGCCGGGCCGCGGCCGGAGACCGGCGGTCGAGCCGACATTGACGATGCAGCCACCGCCCTGGGCGCGCATCAAGGGCACGACCGCATGGGCGAAGTGAAAGATCGATTTCACGTTGACATCGAAGACCCGGTCGAAAGTCGCCTCATCGACATCGAGCATCGGCTGGTTGCGATGCGAGGTGCCGGCATTGTTGACGAGAATGTCGACCTTGCCGAAGCGGGCGACCACCTTGGCCACCGCGCGCTGCACGTCCTTGGCCTTGGACACGTCGCATTTGACGCCCATCGCCTTGCGGCCGATGCCCTTGGCAACCTCCTTGGCGCCCTCCTCGTTGAGGTCGAACACCGCGACCTTGCAGCCTTCGGCGGCGAAGGTTTCCGCTATGCCCTTGCCGAAGCCCTGAGCGCCGCCGGTGACGATGGCGACCTTATCCTTGAGACGCATGGTCTCCCCTCCCTTGAAAGCAATGATGCTTGTTGTCCGCCCGCCCGGCGGCGATCAAGTCCGGCTGGCCGCGACCGGCCGGACTTGGTGATGATCAGCCGTGGTTGATGACGACGGTCTTCGAGGCTGAGAATTCATAGAGTGCCTCGAAGCCCTTTTCGCGACCATGGCCCGACTTCTTGACGCCGCCGAACGGCAGCTCGATGCCGCCGCCGGCACCATAGCCGTTGACGAAGACCTGGCCGCAGCGCATGGCGCGGGCAACCCGCATGGAGCGCTTGGCCTCGCGGCTCCAGACGCCGGCGACGAGGCCGAAATCGGTGCCGTTGGCGAGCCGGATGGCATCGGCCTCGTCGTCGAAGGGGATGGCCGAGAGCACGGGACCGAAGACCTCGTCGCAGGCCAGCCGGTTGGAGCGCGGCACCGGGCCGAACAAGGCCGGCGCGACGTAAAAGCCGCCGGCCGGCACGCCGTCGGCGACCGAGCCTTCGGCCAGCACCGGGATGCCGTCGGCGCGGGCGCGCTCGACGAAGCCCTCGACCCGCCGCTTCTGGCCGGCATTGATCATCGGGCCGCAGTCGAGATCCATGTCCCAACTGCCGACGCGCACCGTCTTGAACCGCTCGGCGACCCGGCCGACCAGCTCGTCATAGGCCTTGCGCTCGATCAGCATGCGCGAGCCCGCCGAGCAGGTCTGGCCGCCGTTCTGGACGATGGCATTGACCAGCACCGGCACGGCCGCGTCGAAATCGGCGTCGGCGAACAGCACCTGCGGGCTCTTGCCGCCGAGTTCCAGCGTGCAGCCGATGTGGTTTTTGGCCGCGGCCGTCTGAATCAGCGTGCCGACCTCCGGCGAACCGGTGAACGAGATGAAGTCGATACCGCGATGGTTGGAGAGCGCCGCTCCGGCCTCTTCGCCGAGCCCGGTCAACAGGTTGATGACGCCGGCCGGAAAGCCGACCTCCAGCGCCAGCTCGCAGATGCGGATCAGCGACAGGCAGGCATCCTCGGCCGGCTTGACCACGCAGGTATTGCCGCAAGCAAGCGAGGCGGCGACCGACCGGCCGAAGATCTGGGCGGGATAGTTCCACGGCACGATGTGGCCGGTGACGCCGTGCGGGTCGCGCACCACGGCGACGGTATAGCCGTTGAGGAAGGGAATGGTCTCGCCGTGGACCTTGTCGGCGGCGGTGCCGTAGAACTCGAAATAGCGGGCGGTCGCGGTGATATCGGCCTTGCCCTGCTTGAACGGCTTGCCGGTATCCATGCTCTCGAGGATCGACAGTTCCTCATGATGGGCGAGAATGGCTTCGCCGAGCTTGACCAGCAGGCGACCACGCTCGGTGGCGGTCATGCGGCCCCAGGGGCCTTCCTCGAAGGCGCGGCGGGCAGCGGCGACCGCGCGGTCGACGTCACCGGCGCCGGAGCGCGGCATGATGGCAATGACCTTGCCGTCCGACGGTCCGACGGCCTCGATGGTACGGCCGTCGGCGGCCTCGCTGGATGCGCCGTCGACGATGTTGAACACCTTGCGGATCTTGGCGGCCGGTTCTGCGGCGGCGACGGTCATGGGGATCTCCTTGGAAGGGCGGCCGCTTCACGGCTGGGTTGGACGGAACCTAGCGGCGCGGCGATGCGACAGAAAGGGGTCCTGCGCATGGGAGCCGTACCGGCCGACGGGCCGGCGGGGGCGTCAGCCGCGGGCGGCGATCTGGGCGACCGCGAGGATCGCGCCGACGCCGATACCGATGCCGACGAGAAAGACCACGAAAGCCCCGAGCCCGCTGAAGCGCACGCCCTCGCGTCCGCGGCTCGCCGGTGGCGTCCGCGGAGCCGTGTCCGATGTCGCGGCCGTCACTTCGGCCGGTGGCGTCTCGGCGGGCGCCCCGAGGGATTGGGGGACGGCCTGGGTCGGCGGGTCTATCGCCGGCGGCTCGGGCACGGGTTCGGCCGGCGCGGCGACCGCCAGAGCGGGCGGCAGGCCGGCGCGCGGCATGACGGCCTGGTCGCCGCCGGCACCGGTCCCCGCCCTTGGTGCGCCGAGCATGCGTTCGCGTTCGATCAGGCGCTGCGCCACATAAGCCGTGACGCTGTCGGCGATGGTATCGGCGCTGTCGCTTTCGAGGATGATGGAGCGGCCGAGCCGGGTGTCCTGGAGGAAGCGGAAGACGCGCTTGTCGCGGGCCATTTCGATGAAGGAGATCATGTCGACCCACAACCGCGGCGGATCGCCGGGGATCAATCCGGTGTCGAACAGATCGATATGGGCGGGCACCTGGGCGAAGACCGGCTTGAGCTTGTCGTTGAGGATCTCCAGGCGCGCGAGTTCGGCATCGCGCAGGGCGACGATCACGCCGGTGCGCTCAGCCTCCTGGATGCGCAACCGGCGCATGGCGTCCTTCAGCGATCTTTCGTAGAGCGCGCCGGCGGCAGCGCCTGCCTGCTTCTCGTCCATGACCTGTCCTCGGGCGATGGCGACCTGTGGGACCGGTTCGCCGCACCCCTCCCATATTTAAGCGTGGACGGGCGTCTTCCCAAGCGCCGTTCGGGTCCTGTCCACGGTCTCTTGCCGGCCTCGCCACCCATCGCGGCGGCGACGGCCATTGCCTGTGATGTGTCAGCCGCTGTCTGTGATGCATCGGCCACAGCTCCACAGAAAGCGGTACGATTCGATCTCTGGCGCTGCCGTAGCGGCAGGGTGCCGCTTGCGGGGCGGGGCGTGCCGTGACAACGATTGTCGAATTGAATTCATACAACCTTGCCTGCGCGGCGGTCCGATCCAGCATCGGCAGAAGGCAAGGCGGAAAAGGTAAAACGGGGAGCGTCATGAAAAAATATGCTTTGGCTGCGGCGTTTGCGGCTTTTGCCGG
>BFBZ01000896.1_pt1 | contig 23008 bp, 22 predicted proteins | sample 1888401 | NCBI WGS metagenome assembly BFBZ01 (sample SAMD00112614, study PRJDB3348) | symbiont metagenome | host: Chara braunii
CGCAAGCGTTCGCGGCTCACCGTTGACGGTGAGTCTGACAGTCCAATTCATGCGTTGTTCCGATCGAAGCGATGGCCTAATCGGATCGCAGCGGACACCGCCTTACGGGCGAATGTCCGTCCAGATCCAGCGACCGCGGGACGACAGCTGAGGAAGGTTGGCTGTCCCGGGTGGCAGGTCTATTTATACGGAGGGTTCCTCCGTTTAGCAAGGGGACATGAACGGTCCGTCATCAAGAGCTGGTGAGATGGAGACGAAACCACAAGACCGCCATCGCAAGCCGCGCGCCGATGCGCAGCGCAATCGCGAGCGCGTGCTCGAGGCGGCCAAGGCGGTGTTCAGCGTCGGCGGCGCCGAGGCCAGCCTGGAGGCGGTGGCGCGCCAGGCCGGCGTCGGCATCGGCACGCTGTATCGCCATTTCCCCACCCGCGAGGATCTGTTCGAAGCGGTGTACCGGCGCGAGGTCGAGCAGCTCGCCGAGCTTGCGGAAGAGCTGAAGAGCGAGCAGTCGGCGGTCGAGGCGCTCCGCCGCTGGCTGCGCTCGACGGTGCAGTTCGTCGCCACCAAGAAGGGCATGATGGCCGCGCTCGCGATCGTCATGAACGCGAACTCTGAGCTCGCGGCCTATTCGCACGGCCACCTCACCCGCTCGATCGGCGCGCTGCTGGCGCGTGCCGTCGCGGCCGGCGAGATCCGCAGCGACATCAGCGCCGACGACGTCCTGCGCGCGCTGATCGGCATGTGCTACATGCACGACCAGACCGGCTGGCAGCAGAGCGTGCTGCGGCTGTTGGATGTGTTCGTGGATGGGCTGCGGGTGGGGAAGGGGCGGGCGTGAGATTGCCTCACGCTGCGTATTAGCCGCTCATTGACTTGCCCGGGCCGACACGTCCGACGGCACTCTCGTCCGGGCGATACTCCGTAGATCCGGATGCTCCCTCCATCGTCATTCCGGGGCGCGCGAAGCGCGAGCCCGGAATCCATAACCACGTTCTGTTGCTGAAATTCGCAGTGCCTCTGTACGGCCCTCTCGCTCCACAACCAAGACCTGTGAGTATGGATTCCGGGCTCATTCGCTGCGCGAATGCCCCGGAATGACGAAGTTGGCGTGGGGTGATGCTATGAAACCGGCGTCCCGCAGGCGGCGCAGAATTTCGCGCGGGGTGTTCTCAACGGCTTTCCACACGACGTGCACGCCGGACCGAAATCACTTCGTCGATGGTGCCAGATCGCAAGGGCATTCGTCTCGTCAAAGCCGGTCAGTTCACGGTAGCGCTGCAGCACGCCCGCTTTGCTATCGACCGCAGCGGCGGCTTGCCCGAGAGTACATTCATTCAACCGCCGGTAGTCTTTGATGTCGTCGATCGGTTTCCTCAGGAGAGGCTCGATCTCCACCCACTCCTTCTCATCGAGCATGGGCACCTCGATGCCACAACGCCAGCAATATACTGTGATGGCCATCTCACCCCCGCAACCATTCCATCAGCGCCTGCGCCGTTTCCTCCGGCTGCTCGGGCTGCGGCAGGTGACCGCAATTCTCCAGCACGACCAGCCAGCTGCCGTCGATGCCGTCGGCCATTTCCTTCGACAGGCTGTTCGGGATGGTGTTGTCGGTGTCGCCGGTCAGCACCAGGGTCGGGCAGCGGATCGCTGTCAAGGTCGGCCGCGAGTCCGGACGCGACATGATGGCCGTCAGCTGCCGGATGAAGCCGATGACGCCGACCTCCTCGGCCATGTCGTGCACGAGCTGGCGCAGCCGCGGATCATCCTGGCGCGACGGATGCACGAAGCCCGAGAACAGCTCGTCGACCACGCCGTGATAGTCGCCCTCCTTGGCGCGGGTGATCATGGTGCGGCGGCGGGCGCTCGCCTCCGGCGTGTCGGGCCGCGCCTGGGTGTTGATCAGCGCCAGCCGACCCACGCGTTCCGGCGCCTGGCGCATGATCTCGAGCGCGATGTAGCCGCCCATCGAATGTCCCGCGAGCGCGAAGCGCGGCGGCGCCTCGGCCAGGATGCGGCGGGCGATCGCGGCCATGCTGTCATCGCGGATGTGGTTGGCCACCATCACCGGCCCGAGCCGCCACAGCGCCGGGATCACCGGCGTATAGATGCGGGGCGACGAGATCAGGCCAGGCACCAGCACGAGCGGCAGCGCATCAGTCATGGGTCTTCCCCCCGGAAACGGCATTCACCTGCAGGTCCGGGTGTTGTCCGCCCGGCACGCCATTTACGCGCGAGGGGCGGCCGATGTCCAACGATGTGCTGCGGCTCGCGCCCGCCGCCCAGGGCGACGACCACGTCCCCAGCCGTGTCCTGGCTCCTCCTGCGCCTCTTCGCGGCAGCGGGGGGCCGGTCGGATGATCGCGGTGATCGGGTCGCCCCGCGATGCTGCTTGGGCCGCGGCGCCTTCGGCTTTCGTGATTGCGGCGCCATTCGCGGCAATCTGGTGGCGTCGTCCGCAATTCGCGCGTGAGATCGGAGATCGAACTACTTCCGCTCCGGATCATGCCACCATCGCATGCAGCGCGATGATACCTGGACGGACCATCAATCGTGGCAAACAGGGTCGGGCGTCACGATAATATCACGTAATGGGCGCGGGCCGCGGCGTCGCAAGGCCTGCGACCACAACGATTAGTTCGCGCGGCCGGTAACTTCACGTGGCCGGCGATGGCCGGCTCTCTCGTGCTGCTGCGGAGATAAGTTGGTAGCACCGCGCTGTCGGTGATGACATCGGAAGGATTGTCGCGCGAAGTCCGGCTCTCACGAGAACGGCGAGTGCGCCGATCCGCGATGCAGCGAGGGGCGGGACGACGTGCTCGATCAGCGGCGCGACGATGCCTCTCGGCGATGTCGCTGCCGGATGGAGCAGCGGCGCTCGTGGCCGCGAGTTCGATGCGAAGGTTGCGGTGGCGTGACCTGATGCGCGAGCGAGAGCGAGCGCGCCAGCGGCCGAGGCCTCTCCTCGACGATCAGACGAGCAGAGGCTGCGCCGTCGCCGCGAGCTTCTTCAGCAGCGGCAGGAAGCGCTCCTTCATCTCGTCGACGCCGATGCGATCGACGTGGCCGCCGATGTTGGCGGCGGCGATGATGCCGCCGTCATAGCGGCGAATCGGCACTGAAATCGAGCGGAAACCCTGCTCCGCCTCACCGTCGACGAGCGAGTAACCGTCGTGGCGGACGGCGATGATCGACGCGAGCAATGCTTCCTTGTCGGTGATCGTCTGCGGCGTCATCTCGGTCAGCGTCATGCGCTCGACGGCCTGGCGCAACTGATCGTCCGGCATCCGGCTCAGCAACACGCGGCCGACCGACGTGCAGAACGCCGGCAGCCGATAGCCGATTTCGAGCCCGGTCGAGAACATCCGCGTCGAGGTCGCGCGCGCGATGAAGACGACCGACTCGCCGTCGAGGACGGCGAGCGAGCAGACCTCGCGCGCCTCGCCGGCCGTGTTGTCCATCAACGGCTGCATCACGCTGTTGATCTGGTTGGAGGCGAGATAGCTGGAGGCCAGCAGCAGCACGCGCGGCGTCAGCGAGAACAGCCGGTCGTCGCCATGGACGAAGCCGGAGGCCTTCAGGGTCAGCAGAATCCGTCGCACCGTGGCACGGGCGAGGCCGGTGAGTTCCGCGGCCTTGCTCAGCGTCATCGGCCGGCCCTCGCGGCTGAAGGCTTGTATCACCCGCAGGCCGCGATCGAGCGCTTCCACGAACTCGGGACCGTCGCCCCGAGCCTGCTTCTTCTCCTCATCAGTGCGCTTCAGTTTCGGCATCGGCCTGACATGATCCGCTGTTGTTGTTTTCGGCCGCAGTGAAGCTGCAGTCCGTTGGCCCCTCGGCTTCGGTTGTAGCTTTTTCACTTGCGCTTCTCCCCACTTAAAGCGAATCTAATCTGGGCGAACATGTGTTCGTCTAGCGAACATTATTAGATGATCGCGTGACGCTCAACGCCCGACTTGCGACGGAACAGGAGAGACGGCCATCATGATGAGCCAGGAGCAGAACGACCTGATCACGCGCGTCGGTCCCGGCGCGCCCGCCGGTAAACTAATGAGGATGTACTGGCAGCCGGCCGCGCTGGTCCATGAGCTCGCGGGCGAGCGGCCAGTGCGCGCGGTGAAGCTGCTCGGTCAGGACTTCGTGCTCTTCAAGGATGCGCAGGGCCGCTACGGACTACTTGATCGCGATTGTCCGCATCGCGGCGCAGATCTCGCCTTCGGACGGCTGGAGAACGGCGGGTTGCGTTGCGCCTTCCATGGCTGGCTGTTCGACGCCGACGGCAATTGTCTGGAGACGCCGGCCGAACCGGCCGGCTCGCCGCTATGCAAGAACGTCAAGCAACGCGCCTATCCCGTGGTCGAGAAGGGCGGCATCCTCTGGGCCTGGCTCGGCGATGGTGCAGCCCCGGCGTTCCCGGACCTCGACTGCTTCACCGCGCCAGACGCCTACACCTTCGCCTTCAAGGGCCTGATCGAGTGCAACTGGCTGCAGGCGCTGGAGGTCGGCATCGACCCCGCGCACGCCTCGTTCCTGCACCGCTTCTTCGAGGACGAGGATACGTCGACCGCCTATGGCAAGCAGTTCCGCGGCGCCTCCGCCGACAGCGAGCTGCCGATGACCAAGGTGCTGCGCGAATACGATCGTCCGATCATCAATGTCGAGGGGACCGAATACGGCCTGCGCATCATCGCGCTGCGTGAGATCGATGCCGAACGCACCCACGTGCGCGTCACCAATCAGCTGTTCCCGCATGCCTTCGTGATTCCGATGAGCACGGAGATGACGATCACGCAGTGGCACGTGCCGGTCGATGACGAGAGCTGCTATTGGTACGCGATCTTCACCAGCTATGGCGCGCCGGTCGACCGGGCGAAGATGCGGGCGCAGCGGCTCGAGCTCTATGAGCTGCCCGACTATCGCTCGCGCAAGAACAAGAGCAACGACTACGGCTTCGATCCACGGGAGCAGGCGACCGCGACCTACACCGGCATGGGCAACGACATCAACGTGCACGACCAGTGGGCGGTGGAGTCGATGGGCCGGATCCAGGACCGCACCCGCGAGCATCTGGGCCAATCCGACAAGGCGATCATCCAATATCGCCGGCTGCTGCGCGAGCAGATCGAGAAGGTCGCGAGCGGCGAGCCGCCGATGCTGTTCCTCGATGCCGCCGAGGCCCGCAGCGTGCAGGGCCCGGCGACGATGGACGGCATCGGTCCGACGCGCGGCTGGGAGACCTATTGGATGGAAGTCGACGTCCGCCGCCGCCGCAACGCCCCCTGGGCCCCGCCGGTGCCCGCGGATATCGTGCGGCGGGCCCCGCATCTGAGCGCGGCGGAGTAGCTCCTTTGCTCCGAGTTGCCGTAGGGTGGGCAAGGCCGGCGGAATGGCGCAGCGTGCCGTCCGACGGCCCGCCCACCATTCACGCGCACCGTCAAGGCGGTGGGCGCGTCGCGTTCGCAGTGTCCATTGGCGCAACAGCGGAGGCAGCGCCGCGAGCGCGCCTTTGCCCGTCCTACGATTCGAGGAGCCATCGTTGAGTTTCGTCGACAAGCATCAGTTGTGGACCGTCGAGCAGGCCGAGGCCGCAATGCGCATGCGCCGCCTCGCCGAGGAGCACGGCCTCACCACCATCCGCTTCTCGTTCCCGGACCAGCATGGCATTCTGCGCGGCAAGACACTCACTGTCGATGCTGCTTTGTCCTCGCTCGAGGATGGCTGCTCGATCACGACGACCCTGCTCGCCAAGGACACCTCGCATCGCACCGTGTTTCCGGTGTTCACCGCCGGCGGCGGCTTCGGCATGGCCGAGATGCAGGGCGGTAGCGATGCACTGATGGTCGCCGATCCGACCACGTTCCGCGTCCTGCCCTGGGCGTCCGGCACCGGCTGGGTGCTGTGTGATCTGTACTTCGCCAACGGTGCGCCGGTCCCGTTCGCCACGCGCAATCTCTATCGATCGGTATTGGCGACGCTCGAGCAGCGTGGCTATCAGTTCATGGCCGGCCTCGAGGTCGAGTGCCACATCTTCAAGGTCGAGGATCCCAGGCTCGCGCCCGGTGATGCCGGCTCGCCCGGTCAGCCCGGCGTGCCGCCGACGGTCAGCCTGCTGACCCAGGGCTATCAATATCTCACCGAGCAGCGCTTCGATCAGATGGAGCCGGCGCTCGAGATCATCCGGGCGAACCTCGTCGCGCTGGGCCTGCCGTTGCGCTCGATCGAGCTCGAATATGGACCGAGCCAGTGCGAATTCGTGCTGCAGCCGGGCATCGGGCTGGCGCCTGCGGATACGATGGTGCTGTTCCGCAGCGCCGTGAAGCAGATCTGCCAGCGCCACGGCTATCACGCCACCTTCATGTGCCGGCCGCGCATTCCCAACGTGATGTCGTCGGGGTGGCATCTGCACCAGTCGCTGGTGGCGCGCGACGGCAGCAACGCCTTCATGACGGAGGACGCCGAAGGTCTGTCCGCGCTCGGCCGCCACTACATGGCGGGTCTGCTCGCGCATGCGCGTGCCTCCGCGCTGTTTTCGACGCCGACGATCAACGGCTACCGGCGCTACCGCGCCTATTCGCTGGCACCGGATCGCGCGATCTGGGGCCGCGACAACAGAGGCGTCATGATCCGCGTGCTCGGCGGCCCCGGCGATCGCGCCACCCGGCTGGAGAACCGCATCGGCGAGCCGGCCGCCAATCCCTATCTCTACATGGCCTCGCAGATATCAGCCGGCCTCGACGGCGTCGACCGCAAGCTCGATCCCGGCCCGTCGGCCGACGTGCCCTATGAGACCAAGGCCGACCTGTTGCCGAAGTCGCTGGGCGAGGCGGTCAACGTGTTAAAGCAGGACGCGTTCTTCCGCGAGGCGTTCGGTTCGACCTTCATCGACTACTACACCTTCCTCAAGACCGCCGAGCTCGAGCGCTTCCAGGCGGAGGTGTCCGACTGGGAGCAGCGCGAATATTTCGAGATGTTCTGACGGCGGATGCTGGCGCAGTGATCTATCGATAGCGCCACGTGCGGATTCTGAATCATGATCAACATATTCACCGATTTCGACGCCCGTACGGATGACGGTCTCTGCTGGCTTCTCAAATACCGCCAGAGCGATCTCGCGCAGCAGATCGATGAGCTCAAACTGGGAAGGGGAGACCGGATCATCCTGTTTCAGGATGACGATGATTTCGAAGTCGCTGCAACGCTCGATGTTCGCCATGTCGAAGTTCTCGGGCGTAATGCATGGGTTGCGATTCCTGACTGGGAAACGCTGGTGAGAAAATAGCGCAGCCCCTCACACGCTGCGCGTCAGCCCGCCGTCGACGCGGATGTTCTGGCCGGTGATGTAGGCGGCACCCTCGGAGGCCAGGAAGGCGATGGTCGCGGCGATCTCCTCGGACTTGCCGTAGCGGCCCATCGGCACCGTCTTGCGGCGCTCCTCCGTCGCCGGCAGGCTGTCGATCCAGCCCGGCAGCACGTTGTTCATGCGGATGTTGTCGGCCGCGTAGGTGTCGGTGAAGATCTTGGTGAAGGATGCGAGCCCGGCGCGGAACACCGCCGAGGTCGGGAACATCGAAGACGGTTCGAAGGTCCAGGCGGTCGAGATGTTGATGATCGCGCCGCCCCTCTGCGCCTGCATGACCGGTGTCACCAGGCGTGTCGGGCGGATGACGTTCAGCAGATAGGTATCGAGGCCCGTGTGCCACTGCTCGTCGGTCAGCTCCAGGATCGGCGCTCGCGGGCCGTGGCCGGCGCTGTTGACGAGCACATCGATGCGGCCCCAGCGGTCCATCGCGCCGTCGACGAGGCGTTTCAGATCGTCGCTGGACGTGTTGGAGCCGGTGATGCCGAGGCCGCCGAGCTCGGCCGCCAGCGCCTCGCCCTTGCCCGACGACGACAGGATCGCGACGTGGAATCCATCAGCGGCAAGCCGGCGCGCGGCCGCTGCGCCCATGCCGCTGCCGCCCGCGGTGACCAGTGCGACACGTTGTGTGGCCATGACGATGACTCCTGCCTTTCACGGATGACGACGGCGATCATGTAGCGCCGTTCTCCCGGTGGCGTCGAGCAAAACACAGGAACGCGCCGGTCGCCATGACGGCGAGCGACAGATCATCAACAAGCCGTATCGGCACCGATCTGATCCGGCGCGTTGCTTGACCGGCGGCTGCAACGCGCCGAAAATCGGAAACAGGCCGGTGCAACGGGAACGCGCCACCGCGTGGATCCGTTGAGACCGGACAGCAGGGAGGCACGATGCGCCACGTGACGACGCAGACACCGGCCGATACGCCGGCCGTTCAGGTTCGCGGCGCGTCGCGCGAGCCCGGCGTGGTCGCGGCGAGCGTCTATGCCGATGGCCGCCGCGTCGCAGACATCGCCATCGAAGAGGCCGGCGCCTGGAGCAGGCGGCCGGGCCATGTGGTGTGGATCGGGCTGCATGAGCCTGATGCTGCGCTGCTGCAGCGCGTCGCGGATCAGTTCGGGCTGCACGAGCTCGCGATCGAGGATGCGTCGAAGGCGCATCAGCAGCCCAAGGTCGAGCGCTACGGCGATGCGCTGTTCGTCGTCGCCCGCACCGCGCAGCTCGTCAAGGAGCACATCGTGTTCGGCGAGACCCACATCTTTGTCGGCCCCGGCTTCGTGGTCTCGGTGCGCCACGGCGCCTCGACCTCCTATGGCGCGGTGCGCGAGCGCTGCGAGAGCTGTCCGGGCTCGCTCGCCAAGGGCGAGGACTACATCCTCTATGCGATCCTCGATTTCATCGTCGACAACTACCGGCCGGTGACCGAGAGCATCATGGCCGAGGTCGAGACGCTGGAGGAGGTCGTGCTGCAGCGGCCGCTCGCGCGCCACGAGGTCGACCTTCTGTATCGCCTGCGGCGCGACCTGCTGCGGCTGCGCCGCGCCGTCGGCCCCGTGGTCGACGTCTGCAAGCGGCTCGAGCATGTCGACAACGTCGCGATCGACGCCGAGATGGCGCCGCTGTTTCGCGACGTCCTCGACCACGCCAAGCGCGCCGAGGAGGATGCGGATTCCCTTCGCGAGATCCTCGCCTTCGTGTTCGAGGCCAGCATGATGGCCGGCCAGGCGCAGCAGACCGACATCGCCCGTCGACTCACGGCCTGGGCGGCGATCCTCGCGGTGCCGACGGCCGTCGCCGGCATCTACGGCATGAACTTCGAGCACATGCCGGAGCTGAAATGGCAATACGGCTACTACGCCGTGCTGGGCTTCATCGCCACCGTGTGCAGCGTGCTGTACTGGCAGTTCCACCGGCGCGGATGGCTGTGAGGGGAGGGGCCGTCGGTCCCTGCTCGCGAAGCGGGTTCAGCCACTTGCGAACGGCGCGAAGGCGTTGCTCCAAATCTCCTGCGCCCAAGCGAGGCGCGGTGCCAGGGCGCCGAGTGCGGTGGCGCCGCGACCGCCGGGCACGACGTGGCGCGTGTGGCATCGAAATCGTTTGCCGTCGAGGAGGCAAGGCGTGCCATGGCGCAGCGGTCACGCCGCGGCGGATCGCCCCTGGTGCGCGGACCACCACGCGGCGATCGCGTCCGTCAGTTCGTCCCAGATCGCGGTCGGCAGGTCGGGCACGGCGACGCGCACGCTGTAGCGATCCGTGGTGGCGTCGTGAAACCATTCCGTCGCAGCGAAATCGAAGCCGAAGCTGCCGGCGTGGCGGATCGGCAGCCCGGCGCGCCGGAGATCGTCGCTCATGGCGGTTGCGGCTTGCCGCGCGGTGGCCTCGTCGAGCGGCGCGCGGCCGGCGAGCGTGACGTAGAGCCCGTGCGCGAAGTCGAGCTCCGCGGTCAGGCCGTGCAGCGCGGTCGCGAATTGACGCCGCGCGCGCCGGCTGTTGCGCAGGATGGCGGCGACGCGCCGCGCGGTCAGTTCGCGATAGGCGGGCAGGCCGACATAAGGCGGGAAATGCGCCGGCAGCGCCGCGCCGCCGAGCAGCCTGACGGCGTTGCGCGTCTCGTCCGGCAGCGTCTGAAGCACAACGCGGCCCGCGGCGGCGGCCTTGCTCCAATCGATGAAGGCGACCGAGCCGAGCCGGCCGTATTCGGCGCCGAGCGAGTCGAGCTTGGTGTGGCTGCGCACCATCACGACCGGCACGTCCCAGCGTCGCGCCCAGGCCAGCACGCGGCGAATGCGGCCGGAGCCATTGGCAAAGCAGGTGGTGTCGAAGATCAGGAGATCGATCACCGGACGGTCGCAATTCAGTACGGCTTCGAAGCGCGGCGCGGTCGCGCTGGAATCGATCAGCAGCAGCCGCGGCGCGGGCGAGGGCTGCGCCAGCGCGGCGGCAAGGTCACGGGTCAGCGTCACCGGGCGCAGGTGCCGCGCATGCGCCGCGACCAGCTCCTGCGTCTCGCCATAGGAGCCCGGCAGCATCAGCAGGTCCGCCGTACCGAGAACGGGCCGCGTCGCGAGCAGCAGTGCCGCGATCGCCGCCATGCCGGAGATGGTGTAGATGGTGTCATGACGGCTCTCGCCCGCCGCGTAGAACGACGGCCCGCGCACGTCGAGATCGGCGCGCTGATAGTCGTAGCTGAAGGCGAACGGTCCGGCGCGATGATCGTCCGCATCCGCCCAGGCCGTCTCGGTCGCGGTCCAGTCGCTGAGCGCGTGCTCGGCCTTCAGCGCGGCCGCGAGCTGAAACTTGCGCCGGACGACCTCCATCACGGAGCGCGGCGCCGGCAGCGCATGCGGTCTCCGCAGGCAGCAATTCAGGAGCTGCAGCTCCTGATGCTTGCGGGCGAGATAGGCTTCGATCGTCTCCATCGGGCTCTTCACGGGTGATGCTGGCGGCCGGGATGCAACGCGCAGGGATTGCGATGGGTCCAACGGAGTGCGGCAATGCCGCGCGGTTTGCTGTAGTCTGGCCGGACAAGGAGGAGATGAATGGGCAGGGAACTCGAAGGCAAGGTGGCGGCGGTCACCGGCGCGGCGTCGGGCATCGGCCTCGCCAGCAGCGCGGCGATGCTGGCCGCCGGCGCGCGCGTCGTCATGATCGACCGTGATGCCGCGGCGCTGGCGAGCCTGCGCGAGCGGCACGGCGAGGCCGTGATCCCCGTGGTGATCGACCTGCTCGATCCCACGGATTGCGCCACCCTGCTGCCGCGCGTCCTCGATGCGGCCGGCCGGCTCGACATCCTTCACGCCAATGCCGGCAGCTATCTCGGCGGCGACCTCGTCGACGCCAGGACGGACGCGATCGACCGCATGCTGAACCTCAACGTCAACGTCGTGATGAAGAACGTGCGCGACGTGCTCCCGCACATGATCGCGCGCGGCTCCGGCGACATCATCGTCACCAGCTCGCTCGCCGCCCATTACCCGACGCCGTGGGAGCCGGTCTATGCGTCGTCGAAATGGGCGATCGACTGCTTCGTGCAGACGGTGCGCCGCCAGGTCTTCAAGCACGGCATCCGCGTCGGCGCGATCTCGCCAGGCCCGGTGGTCACCGCGCTGATCGCGGACTGGCCGGCCGAGAAGCTGAAGGAGGCGCGCGAGTCCGGCAGCCTGCTGGAGCCCTCGGAGGTCGCCGAGGTGATCATGTTCATGCTGACCCGTCCGCGCGGCATGACCATCCGCGACGTCGTGATGCTGCCGACGAATTTTGATCTGTAGGGCAGCCGGGTTTTCCTGAGCTGGAATCGGTCCCAAGTCATCGCCGCGCTTCAGGACATTCTTCAAGCGGCACGGGACGTCCTGTCCGGTGCCGTGTCTCCGATCGAGGGCGCGCGACGACCCCGTGGAACTACGGGGGTCGAATTAAGCGCAACCTTAATCATAAGGAACCTAGCGTGAGCCCGCGCAATCCGGGGGCAATAATGAAGATCGGCCGACTTTTCGCAATTTCCATGCTGTCGGTGACGGCTTTGGCCGTCCTGCCTGCTGCTCAAGTCGTGATCGAGCAGGTCAGGGCTGTCAGCCACAAGGCCGAGGCGATCAAGACGGTCGAGGCGTTCGGCGCCGTGCTGCTCTACGCGCAGGACGTGGTCGGCCATCGCGCCCCCTACATCACGCCGATCTTCCAGGATACTCCCGCCACGCCCGCGCAGCTCGAAGGCGTGCGCAAGATCAGGCAGTCCGCCGACGCATCCTTCGCCAGGGCGCGCGCGCAGCTGGCGAACGTCTCCAACGGCGAGGCGATCACGCGCAGCCTGGACCAGGCCTCTTCCAAGCTGAACGAGATCCTCGCCAAGGTGGACCCCGCGCTGACCGCGCCGCTGACCGCGCGCGATCCGGCCGTCATCAAGAGCTTTCTCCCCGGGGTCACCCAGGTCGCCCTGGCAATCGAGCCGATCCTGAACCAGCTGCAGAACCGCATCGCCAATGCCGACGCGTCGCTGACGACGCTGCTCGACGTCGCCCGCACCGCGCAGGACCTGCGCGTGACCGCCGGTGGTCGTGCCGCCGCGCTGTCGCCGGCGCTCAGCGCCCGCCGCGCCGTGGCACCGGCCGAGAAGGCGGCGATGGACCGCGCCCAGGGCCGCACCGAGGCCGACCGCGAGCGCCTGGACGCCGGCATCGACCAGCTCGGCAATCCGGAGCGGCTGCTCACGGCGTTCAAGGAGGCCCGTGACGCCTATTTCGGGCGCGCCGTTCCGATCGTCGACAAGGACATCGCAGCCGGGCTCGGCGATCTCAACTACGCACTCACCGCCGACAGCCTGGCCGAGGCGGTCGTCCCGGCCGTGCAGAAGTTCTTCGTCGTGCGCGACGCCGCGATCGCCGAGGCCCGCGAACGCGCCGTCGCGGCGCGCGATGCAGCCTATCTGATGCTCGCGCTGGCGACGGCGGTGGTCGCGGCCCTCGCCGGCATTCTCGTGTTCGTCACCATGCTGCTGCGCCGCCGCGTGATCAACCCGATCGTGAACCTGACCGGCCTGATCGGCGAGATGGCGGCCGGCCACGACGACGTGGCGATCCCGACGATCAATCGCGACGACGAGATCGCCGCGATGACCGGCTCGCTGCAGACCTTCAAGGAGGCGCTGCTGGAGAAGAAGCGCGCCGAGCAGGCGGCCGCGGCCGACGCGCAGGCCAAGATCGAGCGCGGCCAGCGTGTCGAGCGCTTCACCCGCGAGTTCGAGATGGCGATCGGCGAGGTCGTCGGCGTCGTGTCATCAGCGTCGGCCGATCTGGAGCGCTCCGCCGCCACGCTGACGACGACCGCCGGCCGCTCGCTGGAGCTCGCCACCGTAGTGACCTCGGCCTCCGAGGAGGCCTCGACCAACGTGCATTCGGTCGCCGCGGCCGCCGAGGAGATGAGCTCGTCGGTCAACGAGATCAGCCGCCAGGTGCAGGACTCCGCGCGCATCGCCAACGAGGCGCTGGCGCAGGCGCGCAAGACCAACGACAACGTCGCGGAGCTTGCCAAGGCGGCGGCGCGGATCGGCGACGTCGTCGAGCTGATCAACGCGATCGCCGGCCAGACCAATCTGCTCGCGCTCAACGCCACCATCGAGGCCGCCCGCGCCGGCGAGGCCGGCCGCGGCTTCGCGGTGGTCGCCTCCGAGGTCAAGGCGCTGGCCGAGCAGACCGCCAAGGCCACCGGCGAGATCGGCCAGCAGATCGGCGGCATCCAGGCGGCGACCCAGGAGTCGGTCGGCTCGATCAAGGAGATCGGCGAGACCATCGCCCGGATGTCGGAGATCGCGTCCGCCATCGCCTCGGCCGTCGAGGAGCAGAGCTCGGCGACGCGCGAGATCTCGCGCAACGTCCAGCAGGCGGCGCACGGCACGCAGCAGGTGTCGGCGAACATCGCCAGCGTCCGGCATGGCGCCGACGAGACCGGCTCGGCCTCCTCGCAGGTGCTGTCCGCCGCGAAGTCGCTGTCCGGCCAGAGCAGCCGCCTCCGCGACGAGGTCAGCCGCTTCCTCGACTCGGTGCGCGCGGCGTGAGGGTGCATTATGCGTGGCCTCGACGAGGGCCGCGCATCGCCACCCGATCGCAGCAGCTATAGCCCGCATGAGCGCAAGCGACATGCGGGGCCAGCCCCCTCAGATATCGGTGCCGCTCATCCGGGCTACAGCTACTCAGATCTGCGCTGCTGCCGATGCTCCGCGATCGGACCGATCGCGCCCTTTGTTCTTCTCGGCTGCCCCGCTCTCCCGCGAACGCGGGAATCCATAACCCCAGGCGGATGTTAGCTTGCGAGACACGTTCAACTGAAGTGGACCCCACGCACGGGACCATGGATCGCCGAAAATTAAGGTGTGATCGCGCCTGCCCTGTCGTTCAAATCAAGCAGCTTCCTGCTGCTGCGTCTGGGCCTGCTGTGGGTATGTGGGCAACGCGTTTGCGTTGTCCAAGCGAAGCGGCATATCCACAGTCTGGGCCGCCTCGATCACATCCATGCCGGCGCGCCATGCCGCCATGGGAAACTGATTGTTCATCGCCTGGTGCGGGCGGCGATGATTATAAAAGGTCATCCATGAGCCGATGCCGTCTCGCGCTTCGCGCCCGTCAGCATAGGCTTTCAGATGCACTTCCTCATACTTGATCGAGCGCCACAATCGTTCGATGAAGATGTTGTCCATGAAACGGCCGCGTCCGTCCATCGAAATCGCAATGCCTGCAGCCTCCAGCCTGCCGGTGAAGGCTGAGCTGGTGAACTGCGCGCCCTGATCGGTGTTGAAGATCTTAGGCCGGCCGTGACGCGCCATCGCCTCGTCGAGCGCAGCGATGCAAAAGCCCGTATTCATCGTGTTCGACAAGCGCCACGCCAGCACCGCCCGGGTGGCCCAGTCGATGATCGCCACCAGATACAGGAACCCCTGCGCCATCGGAATGTAGGTGATGTCGGCCGCCCAGACGTGATTGGGCATCGGTGATGCTGACGCCGCGCAGCAGATAGGGATGGATCTTGTGGCCGGAGGCGGCCTTGCTGGTGCCGGGGCGCGGGACCAGCGCCAGTACCGTTAACGGACCGCCGGACAATGGTTGAAGTTTCCGATACAGGTGCTCTTTGAGTTTTGCTTCCAACCCTCTCCCTTTGAGGGGTTTCCAAGACATGTCTTGCAAGAAGTGGTCGACGTAGCGCCCTTGCAACCTAAGTTTTTGTAGCAGGTGCCCGCATGGACGGTCCAAGGAATGAAAACAATCGCGACTATTGCGGCGGCGGTGCAGATATTTCTCATCGTTTTTTCCCATTTGAAGCGGTGATGGTCTCGATCGAGCCGATAAGCGAAGGGCTCGACCAGCATTTCAGTCGTCAAAGCGGGCACGGCATTGGTAGCTACCAATGCTAACGCTGGAGACTTAAACTGACATCGGGGTCGCACCCCGTTTTCGCATTGGGAGAATCCCCCATGGGCCGCCCAGCTTCGCACGCGTCAACTTGCCGGACGCAGACGGGCATGGATCAAGGCGCCGGTGCGCCGTAAGGGTCGCCGAGCAGCACGCTGCGGATCGCCACCAGAAGGTCTTCTGTCATCTCCTGCTTGGCGACGTAGTCGTCGGTGCCGGATTCGAAAGCGCGGCGGACGTATTGCGGCGAATCATGCCTGCTCAATCCAGGTAGCGGCAGACGAACAAAGCGCGCGCGAACGTCTCTCACCAGATCCAAACCATTGCTATCGCCAAGGAACAGATCGACGATCCCTAGATCGGGTTTCGTGGCCGCGATGGCCACGAGCGCATCCCGTTGGGTGGCCGCCAAGGCACATACGACAAGACCGGGCTCAGCATTGATCAGCGCGGTCAGCCTGCGCCGCATCAGGGGTGACTGTCCACAATGAGCAGACGCCGCGTGCGCCGTGCTGATTGCGCAGTCCGCTTTAGCACCATGGCCCAGACCGCGTGTTCGGCCGTCGCGCTTGCCGGAGAGGGGCTGTGCCTGCTTGGTCGAGAAGTCATCGGCGGCATGGCAGACGTGTATGACACTAGCCGCGCACTTGGGCGAACTTTATGACTCAACCCAATCGGCCGATTGTAACCCATTGAGCCGCGCGTTGGGCGAGTTCAGCAGCCGATTCGATCGCCAGCTTATTCTTGATGTGCTCAAGATGGGATTCTACCGTTTTGACGCTGCGGTTCAGTAGACCAGCGATCTGCCGCGTGGTTCGGCCCTGACCAACGAGCCGAAATACCTGCAATTCCCGATCGCTCAGCGTGCGCACCGGCGAGGCGGTCTCGAGCGGTCGCGCGCCGACGCATCGTTCAGCCAGCCGCCGCTGCAGAGCCTCGCTCATGTAGGTCTCGCCTGCAAGCACCCGACGAATGGCAGCGATCACGGTCGATTCGAGCTGGTGTTTGGTGACATAGCCGAGGGCGCCGGCGCAAAGCGCGCGCTCGGCGAACACCTCTTCGTCGTACATCGAAAGCACCAGCGAGCGAACGCCGGGATGACGCGCTTTGATTTCCTTGACGAGATCTAGGCCGTCCTCGTCGCCGAGAGCAAGGTCTACGATCACCAGATCAGGGCGACTGATCGCGATGGTCTTGAGCGCGGCCACGCGCGTACCGACCGCGCCGTGAACGGCGAGGCCGTTTTCCGCCTCGATGAGGGCGATCAACCCGCGGCACAGCACGGGATGATCGTCGACGACAAGCAGCCTCTTCCGCACCGCGTCCGCGGCTTCAGCCAGGCAAGTGGGCATCGCCGATACTTTCCTGCCGTTCGTAATTCGATAACAGCGGAAACGCGCACGCAACCATGACGCCGCGACGGGCCTGCGGCTCCACAGTAAGAGAACCGCCGATCGCCCGCGCGCGGTAGTCCATGGTATAAAGCCCGATGCCGTCATGATCGCGCCATTTTTCGGGAAGCCCGACACCGTTGTCCCGGATGCTCAATAGTCCCGAGCCTGCAGTGCACGCCAGACGGATCTCGATTTCGTCGGCTCGGCCGTGGCTGACCGCATTGCGGACGGCTTCTTGGGCGATACGCACGAGGTGGCTCGTGGTTTCGCGGCCAAGATCGGGACAAGGGTTATCTTCCACAAACGCACAAAAGGCGCCATGAGCGGCGCTGACGTTGCGGGCGAGGCTCTCAAGGGAGCCGACAAGATCCGCGCTATTCAGACCGATCGAGCTGAGCCCACGAGCGAGGTCACGCGCCTCGCCGATGGTCTCGTTCAGCAATCGTACGAGTTCGGCCGCGGCCGCGGCGGGACCCGGTTGGCCGCTCGCCGCCAAACTTCGCCACAGCGCCGCAGCTAGCGCCGCTAAGCCGGCGAGCGATTGGCAGAGCCCGTCGTGGAGTTCACGCCCAATGCGCTGTCTCTCGCGAGAGGCAATCGCAAGAATTTCACGTTCAAGAATTTCTTGTTGCCCAATATCGCGAGTTATGGCTTCGATCTGCTCCCGTTGCATCGAAGACCAGCCAGGTTTTCTCGTGACTAAGATACACCCTTAGGATGTATCAGTAGTATGATCGAGTCAACTTCAAAGATCGATTTAAACCGCATAACTTTATGTACATTAAAGCTACGCGCCGCACCGTTGTAATTGTCGATCGGCAGGGCGTCGATGAAGCTCATCGCGTCGACGGAGAACACCGCGCCGCCATTCGCCGTCTTTCCCGACGCTAGCATGAGTCAGTGGACGCTGAGCCTTGCAGCTTCCATACGCATGAAATGTGGACGTGAGGTGAAGGTCTCACAGGCGTTGAATAGCGGGCAGCGGGTTTATCCTCATTCATGATTGATCGCCTCGGCAACTCTGTTGAGGCAATCTCATGACAGGCAAGATCAAACCAATCTCGATCTGTCTCGCGGGCGCCCGACCGCAAGGTACGACCGCCGTGCTTCCACGTCAGTTGCGCGAAACGGAAATGCAACGCCAGCGGTCGCCACGCCTCCATTAGACGTCCGTGTAGCAGCCAGTCCCCCGGCTTCCGTCGGGTTTGGTGAAGTGCGTGCGTGCATTCACGACACCGATGTCTCCAAGGACCCTGATCTGGATGTCGCTGCCGGAAATCTCGGTGACCGGCGACTTCCGGGCGACTTGCCGCAGGAAGCCGGCGCGGTCGAGGACGGTCCCGTCCGGGGATTACGGTGACGCTGGGATTACGGTGACGCTGCACCAAACAAAGCCCCCTCCGCCGCCCGTATCCCAGCTCTGCTGAAACTGCCCGTCGTGCCACTCTGCCGCACCCATTCCCCTTGTGCCGTCGGGCAAATCACCTGCACATTTCCGGCCGTCCCGTGCTCATCGAAGAGGGGCGTTCGCGAGTCGTCACGAGCGTTGGGTGTGGGATGCGATGGCCGGGTCGGAGTTGCAGCGCGCATTCGCGAGCGGACGAACAACTTCGATACGGACGGTGAAGTCGCGTGGTCCCGACCTCCCGATGCTGAGGTCAAGCTCGCTGATGTGCGTCAGTGCATCGCGGGTGATGGGGGCAACAAAGCCCGGTCCCCAGGGAGAGCGCGTATAAGTCGTAAAGCCATTGCGCAGGGAGGGCCGGGTGTGTTCGGCCAGACCTCTGGTGACTGCCGCCACCATTCTTTTTCTGCAGGCGGGCCACGGGCGCGGCCAGCGCCCGGCCTTCCCTGCGCCCTCGATTTCCGGAGAGGGCGGTGCTGCAGCAGAGCTCGGACGCAAATTGCGCCGCGAGGCCGACGACGTGCATCTGCGCGTGGCCTGTGGTCCCGAGGCGTCGCCGAAGATCATGTTTGGGGAAGAATGCCCTGGTGCTGCCGGACAGGATTGAACTGTCGACCTCTCCCTTACCAAGGGAGTGCTCTACCACTGAGCTACGGCAGCAAAGGGACTGGCGGGGACCGGCCCGAAAGCCGCGACCGAACGCGGGCGGTTCTTGCCACAAGGTCCCCGCCTGCGCAAGCGCGGCTCGCCCGGTTTTCCGGGAAAGACGTCAGCGTGATGTATCGAAACGGAGCGAAAGACCTCCGAATCGGAGCGAAATCGCCCGTTCGCGGCGGATTTTCGCGGTTGGTCGCCCTTGGCGTCCCCAATGCCCGGGGCGCGGCGGCAACTCCCCATCCGGGCAGGCGACGGCCGGCCGGGCGGAACCCTACCGTCTGCATCGCCAACGCCTCTTGGCTTTCGCACCTGCGGCCCCAATTGTGCCTCTGGTATGGGGTGACCGGAGGAAGGGGATGACCGATAAGACCGGGAAGGCGGCGCCGAAGGGCGCGCGCGAGGAGCGGCTGAAGCAGGCGCTGCGCGAGAACCTGAAGCGGCGCAAGGCGCAGAGCCGCGAGCGCAGCCAGGCGGTGACGGTCGAGAAGGACGGCTTGGACGAGGCCGCTGCCGACGGCCGGGACGATTCGAAGCATTGAGTAGATTGCAGGCGGGGTGGGCGTGATGGCAGCGGATGAAGGGATGACGGCGGATGCGGCGGCACAACGGGCGGAGCTCGCGAAGACGCTGCCGCGCTTCGACCAGACTTTTCCGGAGCTGACGCCGCCGGAGATCGCGCGCCTACGCGGCTTCGGCGAGATCCGAACCTATCGTGACGGCGAGCTGCTGTTCGAGACCGGCAAGCCCGGCCCCGGCATGTTCGTGATTCTCAAAGGCCATGTCGCGATCACCCAGCGTGACGGCCTCGGTCACGTCACGCCGGTGATCGACCAGGGGCCAGGGCAGTTTCTGGCCGAGATCGCCCAGCTCTCCGGTCGCGTCGCGCTGGTCGATGGCCATGCCGAGGGCGACGTCGAGGTCATCCTGATTCGCCCCGAACGATTGCGCGCGCTGCTGATCGCCGAGGCCGAGCTCGGTGAGCGCATCATGCGGGCGCTGATCCTGCGCCGTGTGAATCTCATTCAGGGCGGCGCCGGCGGCCCGGTCATGATCGGCCCGCCGCAATCGGCCGCGATCGCGCGGCTGCAGAGCTTCCTCACCCGCAACGGCTTTCCGCACCATCTGCTCGATCCCGCCGTCGATCACGACGCCGCCGACCTGATCGCGCGCTATTCGCCGACCCCGGCCGAGCTGCCGCTGGTGGTGGTGTCCGACGGCAGCGTGCTGCGCAATCCCAGCGAGACCGAGCTGGCGCGTGCCGTCGGCATGATCGGCGGGCCGCGCGGCGAGAAGATCTACGATGTCGCGGTCGTCGGCTGCGGCCCGGCGGGCCTGGCCACCGCCGTGTATGGTGCCTCCGAAGGTCTTTCCGTCGCGGTGCTGGACTCGCGTGCGTTCGGCGGCCAGGCCGGCGCCAGCGCGCGCATCGAGAACTATTTCGGCTTCCCGACCGGCATCACCGGCCTCGCGCTGACCGCGCGCGCCTTCAACCAGGCGCAGAAGTTCGGCGCCGAGATCATGATCCCGGTGTCGGTCAATGCGCTCGACTGCGAGCGCAAGGCCGGCGCCTTCGTGCTGGCGCTCGAGGGCGGCGACGAGGTGCGGGCGCGCTCGGTGGTGGTCGCCAGCGGCGCGCGCTATCGCCGGCCTGATCTTGCCCGGCTCAAGGAGTTCGAGGGGCGCGGCGTGTGGTACTGGGCCTCGCCGATCGAGGCGCGGCTGTGCGCGGGGCAGGAGGTTGCGCTGGTCGGCGGCGGCAATTCCGCGGGGCAGGCCGCGGTGTTTCTGTCGGGGCACGTCAAGAAGGTGCGGATGATCATCCGTGGCGGCGGGCTTGCCGCGTCGATGTCGCGCTATCTCATCGAGCGCATCGAGGCGACGCCGAACATCGAGCTGTTGTTCAACACCGAGGTCGTCGCGCTCGATGGCGGGGCCGACACCGGCCTCGAACGCATCACCCTGAAGAGCCGGCTGTCCGGCGAGGAGACGCCGGCCGACATCAGCAATCTGTTTCTGTTCGTCGGCGCCGATCCCGCCACCGGCTGGCTCGACGGCTGCGGCATCACGCTCGACCGTGCCGGCTTCGTCGTCACCGGCGCGCAGTCGGAGCAGAATGCCGGGCGGATGGTGTCGCCGCTGGAGACCTCGGTGCCCGGCGTCTATGCGGTCGGCGACGTCCGCTCCGGCTCGGTCAAGCGCGTCGGCGGTGCGATCGGCGAGGGAGCCCAGGTCGTCGCCGCGCTGCACGGGTTTCTGGCCGATGCGCTTGTACCGCCGGTCTGATTCGCGCCTTTCCGCCGCGGCGGCGTACCGTCAGGGGATGAATTCCCGGCGGCTGCGACCTGCCGTTGCGAACTCATCAAATCGCCGTAATGTCGGTCCTGTTGCGCCGACCTTAGCCCAATTTCCCGGCCAGCCCAGCAGGACCAGCATGGATCGCATTCGCATCGTCGGCGGCACCCCGCTTCGCGGCACCATCCCGATTTCGGGCGCGAAGAACGCCGCCCTGCCGCTGATGATCGCGGGTCTTTTGACACCGGAGACGCTGATCCTGGACAACGTCCCCCGCCTCGCCGACGTCGCGCAGCTGCAGCGCATCCTCGGCAATCACGGCGTGGACATCATGGCCGTCGGCAAGCGTCCCGGCGACGGCCAGTATCAGGGCCAGACGCTGCAGATCTCGGCGGCCAACATCATCGACACCACGGCGCCCTATGAACTGGTGTCGCGGATGCGCGCCAGCTTCTGGGTGATCGCGCCGCTGCTCGCGCGCATGCACGAGGCGCGGGTGTCCCTGCCCGGCGGCTGCGCCATCGGCACCCGGCCGGTCGACCTCCTGATCATGGCGCTGGAAAAGCTCGGCGCCAGCATCGAGATCGACGCCGGCTATGTCGTCGCCAAGGCGCCGGGCGGCCTGCGCGGCGGCACGATCGATTTCCCCAAGGTCACCGTCGGCGGCACCCATGTCGCGGTCATGGCCGCGGCGCTCGCCAAGGGCACGACCGTCATCACCAACGCCGCCTGCGAGCCGGAGATCACCGATCTCGCCGACTGCCTCAACAAGATGGGCGCGCGCATCACCGGCGCCGGCACGCCACGCATCGAGATCGAGGGCGTGGCGTCGCTGCACGGCGCGCGTCACACCGTGCTGCCCGACCGCATCGAGGCCGGCACCTATGCGATCGCCGCGGCGATGACCGGCGGCGATGTCCGGCTCGCCGGCGCGCGCCCGGAGCTGTTGCAGTCCGCGCTGGACGTGCTGACCGAGGCCGGCGCCGAGATCACGAGCGACGCCGAGGGCATCCGTGTCGTCAGAAACGGCCACGGCATCCGCCCGGTGCAGGTGACGACCGCGCCGTTCCCCGGCTTTCCGACCGATCTGCAGGCCCAGCTGATGGCGCTGATGGTCTGCGCGCAGGGCGCCTCGGCGATCACCGAGACCATCTTCGAGAACCGTTTCATGCATGTGCAGGAACTCGCACGGTTCGGCGCGCGTATCAGTCTCGATGGCGAGACCGCGCGGATCGAGGGCACCTCTCATTTGCGCGGCGCGCCCGTGATGGCGACCGATCTGCGCGCCTCGGTGTCGCTGGTCATTGCCGGGCTTGCTGCGGAAGGCGAAACCATGATCAATCGCGTCTACCATCTCGATCGCGGCTTCGAGCGGCTGGAGGACAAGCTGAAGGCCTGCGGCGCCACGATCGAGCGCATCCGCGAGTGAGGGCGCTGCCAAGAGGATGAGACCGTGACCGACCGGCTCAAACTGATCGCGCTCGATGCCGACGATCTCGCCGTCATCTCCGCCCATGTGCAGGATGCGCGCGTGCAGGCGGCCGACATCATCTGGCGCCAGGCCGAGAAGCGGCTGGTGATCGGCATGAACCGGCTCGACTGGGATCAGGCGCTGCATGGTGAGAGCGAGCCGCGCCGGCTGCTCGCGGCGTTGCGGTTCGACCGGGTGCTGGCCTGCAAGTCGCGCCGCATCGACCTCGCCGCGCCCGCGGCCGTGCTGGAGCTGATCGGCATCGAATTCCATGCCGGCGCCGAGCCGCCCGCCGGCAGCGCGCTGCTGCTGTTCTCCCATGGCGGCGCATTGCGGCTCGATGTCGAATGTCTCGAATGCGAGCTGACCGATCTTGGCGAGGACGATCTCGGCACCAGCGATATCGATGGCGGTCCGCCGCTGACCGGGTAGGCGCCGGTTCAAAGGGTTGACGGCCCCGCGCTGCCGCGCCATTGAGCAGGGGGTCGGGGGCAGCCACCCCTTCGGAAAGTGCCAGAGATGCCCATTCGCCTG
>BFBZ01000897.1_pt1 | contig 22986 bp, 22 predicted proteins | sample 1888401 | NCBI WGS metagenome assembly BFBZ01 (sample SAMD00112614, study PRJDB3348) | symbiont metagenome | host: Chara braunii
CAGATCCTCGAAGGCCATCGGCTCACCCGGAGCTTGCCAGCTTGTCGAGCTCGCCCGGCAGAGCATAGGCCCATTGTGTGATATTGCCGGCGCCGAGGCAGATGACGTAGTCGCCGGGCTTGGCGAGGCCGGCGACGATACCCGCCAGCTGGTGGGCGCCGTCGAGAGCCACGACCGACTTGTGGCCGCGGGTCTTCAGGCCGGACACCAGGTCGTCGCGCGAGGCGCCCGGGATCGGCTGTTCGCCCGCCGCATAGACATCGGCGACGATGACCGTGTCGGCGTCGTTGAAACAGGTGCAGAACTCGTTGAACAGTGAGGCGAGCCGGGTGTAGCGGTGCGGCTGGACCACCGCGATGACCTGGTTCTCGGTCGAGGCGCGGGCCGCCTTCAACACGGCCGTGATCTCGACGGGATGATGGCCGTAGTCGTCGAAAATCGTCGCGCCGTTCCATTCGCCGGTGCGGGTGAAGCGTCGCTTGACGCCGCCGAAGCCGGCCAGCGCCTTGCGGATCTGCGGCCCGGCCATGCCCAGTTCCCTGGCCACCGCGATCGCCGAGGTGGCGTTCAGCGCGTTGTGCTTGCCCGGCATGGGCAATACGAGCTCCTCGATCTCCTCGATCACCGCGCCGGCCCGATCGCGGAACTGGACCTTGAAGCGGCAGCGGCCGCCGGTCAGGTCGATATCGGTGATCCTGACATCGGCCTGGGGGTTCTCGCCATAGGTGATGACGCGCCGGTCGGCGATCGAACCGACCATGTCCTGGACCACCGGGTGGTCGATGCACATCACGGCGAAGCCGTAGAACGGGATGTTCTCGACAAAGGCACGGAAGGCGGCCTTGACCGCGTCGAAATCGCCGTAGTGGTCGAGATGCTCGGGGTCGATATTGGTGACGATGGCGACGTCGGCCGGCAATTTCAGGAAGGAACCGTCGGATTCGTCGGCCTCGACCACCATCCAATTGCCGGCGCCGAGCCGGGCATTGGTGCCGAGCGCATTGATGATGCCGCCATTGACGATGGTCGGATCGAAACCGCCGGCGTCGAGCAGGGTCGAGACCATCGACGTGGTGGTGGTCTTGCCATGGGTGCCGGCAATGGCGACGCAGGACTTCAGCCGCATCAACTCGGCCAGCATCTCGGCCCGGCGCACCACCGGGATGCGCCGCTCGCGCGCGGCGACCAGTTCGGGATTGTCCTTCCTGATGGCGGTCGAGACCACCACGACCTCGGCCTCGCCGAGATTTTCGGTGGCATGGCCAATGGAAATGGTGGCGCCGCGGTCCTTCAGCCGCTTGATCGTATAGCCCTCGGCGGCGTCCGAGCCCTGCACCTTGTAGCCGAGATTGAGCAGCACTTCGGCGATGCCGGACATGCCGATGCCGCCGATGCCGATGAAATGGATGGGTCCGATGTCGCGGGGAAGTTTCATGGAACAGGTCCTGCCGGGGCAATTCCGGCGGTTTTAAGAACAAGGTCGGCCAGGCGGTCGGCCGCGTCGGCATGGCCCTGCGCCTTTGCCGCGGCCGCCGCCGATATCAGCGGCGTCGGATCGGCCAGGAGCCGGGTCAATTCGCCGGCGAGCCAGTCCGGGGTGAAATCGGCCTGTTTCACCACGGTCGCGGCCATGGCGGAGGCGAGCGTGGCGGCATTCATCAGCTGGTCCTGGTCGAGCGCATGGGGCAAAGGCACCAGGATCGACGGGCGGCCGATGACCGCGAGCTCGGCCACGGTCGAAGCGCCTGAGCGGGCGATGACCAGATGCGACCTGGCGAGCCAGCCCGGCAGGTCGACGAAAAACGGCGCCACTTCGGCGTCGACGCCGAGCCGCTGATAGGTGGCCTTGACGCTGGCCTCGTCCTCGCCACGGGCCTGCTGGACCACCAGGAGCCGCGCGCGCGCCGCCGGGGCGAGCTGCTCCAGCGCTTGCGGCACGATTTCGCTCATCACCCGGGCGCCCTGGCTGCCGCCGAAGACACAGAGCCGGAACGGCCCGCCGGCGACCGGCGGATCATAAGGCAGGGCCGCCGCGGTGATCACCATCGGCCGCACCGGGTTGCCGGTGAAGGTCGCCTTGCGCGCCAGCGCCGGGGCCTTGTCGAGCACGCCGGGAAAGCTGGTGGCGATGGCGGTCGCCCGGGCGCTCAACTGGCGGTTCGCCCGGCCCATCACGGCATTCTGGTCGTGGAGGATGGTGGGCACGCCGAGCTGGCTCGCGGCGAAAAGCGGCGGCAAGGTCGGGTAGCCGCCGAAACCGACCACGGCCTTCGGCTTCAGTACGCGAATGACCTTGCGGGCGTGCAGATAGCCGCGCCCGAGCGTCAGCCCGGTCTTCAGCAGGGCCAGCGGGCTTTTCGAGGTGACGGTAGCGGCCGCGACGATATGGGTGGCGCGCGCCGGGAAGGCGCGGCCATATTTCTCGGCACGCTCGTCGGTCACCAGGTCGACCAGGCAACCGCGCGCGGCGAGTGCCACGCTGAGCGCTTCGGCGGGGAACAGGTGGCCGCCGGTGCCTCCGGCGCAGACCAGCACGAGGGGTTGGCTCATCTCATGCCCTGGCCTGGTAGTGGCTCAATTCGGCGAGCGTTTCCGCCCTTGGCCTGCGCCGCGTCAGGGCGATCAGCATGCCCATGCCGAAGGCGAGCGCGATCAGCGACGAGCCGCCATAGGAGACGAAGGGCAAGGTCATGCCCTTGGGCGGGATCAGGTGCAGGTTGACCATCAGGTTGATGCAGCTCTGCAGGCCGAACAGCATGGCGAGCCCGGCCACCGCGAAGCGGCAGAACGGATCCTCGTCCTTATAGGCGTGGTTGAGCGAGCGCAGCACGATGAAGGCGAACAGGGCGACGATGACCAGGCACAGAATGACGCCGAACTCCTCGGCCGCCACGGCGAAGATGAAGTCGGTGTGGCTGTCCGGGATGATCCGCTTGACGGTGCCCTCGCCCGGCCCCTTGCCGAACCAGCCGCCCTGCTGGAAGGCGTCGATGGCGACATCGACCTGGAAGGTATCGGCGGTGCCCGGCTCGAGGAACTTGTCGACGCGTCGCCGGACGTGGCCGAAAGTATAATAGGCGCTGATCAGGCCGGCCGCGCCGACGCCGGCAAGGCCGAAGACCCAGAGCCAGCGCATGCCCGCCATGAAGAACAGGGCGGCCCAGACCACGGTGATCAGCGTGGTCTGGCCGACATCCGGCTGCATGACCAGCGGCGTCACGGTGGCCAGAAGCAGCAGGATGGCCAGGATATTGGCCGGCATTTCCGGACGCTTGGCGCTTTCGGCGAAGAGCCAGGCCGCCAGCACCACGAAAGCGGGTTTCAGGAACTCGGAGGGCTGCAGGCCGACGCCGGCGAAATTCAGCCAGCGCCGTGCACCCTTGATCTCTGTGCCGATGAACAGGGTCGCCACCACCATGATCAATGCGCCGATGAAGGCGACGAAGGCCAGCCGCCGGATCCAGCGCGGCGGCAGGAACGAGGTGATGATCAGCACGGCCGTCGCCGGGATCAGGAAGAAGACTTGCCGGTTGACGAAGTGAAAGGTGTCGAGACCGATGCGATGGGCGACCGCGGGCGAGGCCGCAAGCGACAGCACGATGCCTGACAGCATCAGGGCGAACAGGGCGGAGAGCAGCAGCCGGTCGACCGTCCACCACCATTCGCCGAAGGCCGTGCGTTCAGCCCGGGAGATCATGCGCGTTCTCCATCGATCTCATGCGTCAGCGGCCGGCGAAACCGGTCACTTGCCGATAATTTAAGGCGAGCACCTCAACGCCCCGTTAACCCTAGAGCCCCGACCGGATGGTTCAGGCGACCGGCGCGCTCACGGGGCCGCGTCGATTGGCTGCAAACCCGGCAGAGCCAGAACCAGGTCGCGGAACGCCGTGCCGCGCACCTCGAAATTGGGGAACTGGTCATAGCTGGCGCAGGCCGGCGACAGCAGCACGACCGGATCCCCCGCGTTGTCGCGGGCGGCATCGGCGGCGGCCAGCGCCACCGCCCTGTCGAGCGTTCCGGCGATGACATGCGGCGTGGAACCGAGCGTCCCGGCGAACTCCTCGGCGGCGGCCCCGATCAGGTAGCTCTTGGCGATGCGCGGAAAATAACCGGCGAGCGGGGCGATGCCGCCCTCCTTGGGCTTGCCGCCGGCGATCCAGTAGATGTTGGAGAAGGCCGCCAGCGCCTTTTCGGTCGAATCAGCATTGGTCGCCTTGGAATCGTTGACGAAAAGCACCTTGCCGATACGACCGACCTGTTCCAGCCGATGGGCGAGCCCCGGAAAGCTGCGCATCGCGGCGACGATCGCCTCGGGCGCCAGGCCCAGCGCCTCGCAGGCAGCATAAGCGGCCATGGCGTTCTGGGCATTGTGGGCGCCACGCAGCGCGCCGACGCCGGCGATCGAGAAGCGGAACGCAACCGCCCCCGCCTTGACGCGCAGGATGTCTGTCCCATCGAGGCAAAGCCCGTCGGAGACGGGATTGCGGATCGACAGGCGAACGACCTGCCGGCCGGCCCGTTCAGCGCGGTCGGCCATGGCCTGGCTGTGCTTGTCGTCGACGCCGACAATGGCGGTGCCGCCAGGCGGCACGCCGGCGATCAGGCGTTCCTTGACCGCGGCATAGGCGTCGAGCGTGCCGTGACGATCGAGATGATCCGGGGTGACGTTCAGGCAAATACCGACACTCGGGTCGATCGACGGCGTCAGGTCGATCTGGAACGACGAGCACTCGATGACATGCGTGCGGCCGGACGCCGGCGGCGCCAGCGACAGGATGGCGGTGCCAATATTGCCGCCCATCTGGGCGTCGCGGCCCGACTTCGCCAGAATATGGCTGATCAGCGCCGTCGTCGTCGACTTGCCGTTGGTGCCGGTAATGGCGACGAAGGGGGCGGCCGGCGCCTGGGCGGCGCGCTCGCGGCAGAACAGCTCGATGTCGCCGATGATCTGGACGCCGGCCAGCACCGCCCTGCCGACCGTCCAATGCGGCGCCGGATGGGTCAGCGGAACGCCGGGGGTGAGCACGAAAGCAGCCAGACCCGTCCAGTCGAGGCCATTGAGGTCGGCGGTCTCGTAGCCGGCGGCTTTCGCCTTGGCGACCGAGGCCGGACTGTCGTCCCAGGCGATGACATGGGCGCCGCCCGCCTTCAGCGCGGCGCAGGTGGCGAGCCCCGAGCCGCCGAGCCCGAAGACGGCGACCTTGGCGCCTTTGAACAGGCTGACCGGGATCATCCCGATCACCGAAGCTTCAAGGTCGAGAGGCCGGCGAGCGCCAGGACGAAGGCGATGATCCAGAAGCGCACGACCACCTGCGGCTCCGACCAGCCCTTCTTCTCGAAATGGTGATGGATCGGCGCCATCCGGAAGACGCGCTTGCCGGTCAGCTTGAACGACGCCACCTGGACGATGACGGAAACCGCCTCGAGCACGAACAGCCCGCCGACCACGGCCAGCACGATCTCATGCTTGGTGGCCACCGCAATGGTGCCGATCAGGCCACCCAGCGCCAGCGAGCCGGTATCGCCCATGAAGATCTGCGCCGGTGGCGCATTGAACCATAGGAACCCCAGGCCGGCGCCGATCAAGGCGCCGATCACCACCACGATCTCGCCGGTGCCCGGCACATGGGTGATCTGCAGGTAGCTGGCGAAGAAGGCATTGCCGGAGAGATAGGCGATGATGCCGAAGGTCCCGGCGGCGATCATTACGGGCACGATGGCGAGACCGTCGAGCCCGTCGGTCAGGTTCACCGCATTGCCCGAGCCGACAATGACCAGGGCGCCGAAGGCGATCATCAGGAAGCCAATATTGATCGACAGGTCCTTGATGAAGGGGAAGAAGATCGAGGTGTTCAGCGGCTCGCGGGTGACGAAGACCACCGCGGTGACCGCGAGGCCCGCAATGACGAATTCCAGCGCCAGGCGGGCGCGCGACGAAAAGCCGGCATGGGTCTGCTTGGTCACCTTCAGATAGTCGTCATAAAAGCCGATGGCGCCGAAGCCGAGCATGACGAACAGCAGGATCCAGACATAGGGGCTCTTGAGATTGGCCCAGAGCAGGGTCGAGATGACCAGGCCGGCCAAAATCATCAGGCCGCCCATGGTCGGCGTGCCCTTCTTGGCCATGTGGCTTTCCGGCCCGTCGCTGCGGATCGGCTGGCCCTTGCCCTGCTTCAGCCGCAGCAGCTGGATCAGGCCCGGGCCGAACAGGAAAACGAAGATCAGCGCGGTGACGGTCGCGCCGCCGGTGCGAAAGGTGATGTAGCGGAAGATATTGAGCGGTCCGAAGACGCTGGTGAAATCAGCAAGAAAGGCGAACATCGCTCGATATCTCTCGTATCTCAGGCCGCGCCGAGATGGGCGTCGTCGGTGACCTCGGCGGGAAACTTGGCCTTCAGGGTCTCGACCACCGGCGTCATCCGACTGCCGCGCGAGCCCTTGACCATGACGACGTCGCCGGACCTGAGCGTGCGGATCACCTCGGGCTCGAGTTCGGCGGCGGTCGCGGCATAGGCGCCCCGACGGCCAACTGGCAAGGCCTTCCAGAGATTTTCCATCAGCGGTCCCGCGCAAAAGACCAGATCGACATGCGCCGCGGCGAGCGGTCCGGCGAGGTCGGCATGCAGGGCCGCGCCCTCCGCGCCGAGTTCGAGCATGTCACCGAAGGCGACGATGCGACGGCCATTGGGGCCCGGCTGGGTCGCGCCGAGCACGGCGAGCGCGGCGCGCATCGAGACCGGATTGGCATTGTAGCTCTCGTCCAGCAAGGTGAAGCTGCCCTGGGACAGGCGGCGCTGCGAACGTTCGCCGCGGCCGGAAACCGCGCGCATGTCCGACAGCGCTATGGCGGCGATCGCGAGATCCGCGCCGGCGAGCTTGGTCGCCGCCAGAACGGCCAGCGAATTCATCGCCAGATGCCGGCCCGGCGAGCCGAGCTTGTAGGTGACCTCCTGGCCCATGACCCGGGCATGGACGGTGGAGCACTGGGCGGCGAGCGAGACGCGCAGCAGCCGGACGTCGGCCTCTTCGTGCTCGCCGAACGACAGAATGGTATCGATGCCGGCGGCCTTGGCGGCGCGCGCCAACCGGTCGAAATGGCGGCTGTCGCGCGGCAGCACCGCCGACCCGCCATGCTCGACACCGGCGAAGATTTCGGCCTTCGCGTCGACGATCGCCTCGATCGAGCCGAGATTTTCCAGGTGGACCGCCTCGATCGTGGTGACCACGGCGACATCGGGCCGGACCATGCGGGTGAGCGGCGTGATCTCGCCACTGTGATTCATGCCGATCTCGAACACGCCAAACTGGCTGGCGGCGGGCATGCGGGCCAGCGTCAGCGGCACGCCGATATGGTTGTTGAAGCTTTTCGGCGGGGCATGGGTGCGGCCTTCGCGCGCCAGCACGTGGGCGAGCGCCTCCTTGGTCGAGGTCTTGCCGATCGAGCCGGTGATCGCGACGATGCGCGCCGCGGTACGGGCGCGCGCCGCGATGCCGGCCTTCTCGAGTGCTTTCAGCGGGTCGGCGACGACGAGATAACGGCCTGCCGGCGCGGTGGCGGCCCAAGCCTCCGAGACGACGGCGAGGGCCGCGCCCTTGTCCAGCGCCGAGGCGACAAAGGCATGGCCGTCATGGGCGAGCCCCTTGATGGCGACATAGGCCTCGCCCGGATTGAGCGACCGGCTGTCGATGGAAATGTCGGTGACGACCGGCGCCGGGATGCCGACGACGCGCGCGCCCATGGCCCGCGCAAGCGCCTCGGTGGTCCAGAGCGGATGGCCTTCGCTGTTGCCTGGCATGCTCATGCGGCGGACCCTTTCGAGGCGGCTTTCGTCTGGAAATCGCTGATCGCCTTCGCCGCGACCTCGTGATCGGAGAAGGGAAGCGTGATGGACCCGACGATCTGGCCGGTTTCGTGACCTTTTCCCGCGATCACCAGCAGATCCCCCGATTTCAGGTCGCGGACGGCGCTGCGGATCGCTTCGGTCCGGTCACCGATCTCTTCGGCTCCGGGCGCCGCGGCGAGGATCGCGGCGCGAATGGCGGCTGGGTTCTCCGAGCGCGGATTGTCGTCGGTGACGATGACCCGGTCGGCCCGCTCGGCCGCGATGCGGCCCATGATCGGCCGCTTGCCGGCATCGCGGTCGCCGCCACAGCCGAACACCACGACGAGGCGGCCGGTGGCAAAGGGCCGCGATGCCTCGAGCACCTTGTCCAGCGCATCGGGCTTGTGGGCATAGTCGACCACGACGGGCGCGCCGTCCTTGGCGCCGACGAAATCGAGCCGGCCCTTGGCGCCTTCGAGCTGTTCGAGCGCCGCAAAGGCTGCCTTCGGCGCGACGCCGCAGCCAATGGCGAGGCCGGCGGCGACCAAGGCATTGTCGACCTGGAAGCTGCCGAGCAGCGGAATACGCGTGGTGAAAGTCTCGCCGAAGCCCTCGGCGACGACGATCTGGCCGGCGCCGTCAATGGTTTCCGAGCGGATGGCGATGCCGCCGGTCCTGTCCTGGCCAGCCCGGCCGATCTCGATCAGCCGAAGCCCGCGCTGCCGTGCGGCCTCGGAAAAATATCGGCCATCGGGACTGTCCATCACCACGGCGGTGCCATCGGCCGGCAACAGCTCGGTGAACAACCGCAGTTTCGCGGTGCGATAGGCATCGACGGTCAGGTGATAGTCGAGATGGTCGCGCGACAGGTTGGTGAAGGCCGCGGCCGCGATCCTGACGCCGTCGAGGCGATATTGATCGAGACCATGGGACGAGGCCTCGAAAGCGAGATGGGTGACGCCCTCGCCGGCCAGCATGTCGAGCGTCTCGTGCAAGGTGACCGGATCCGGCGTGGTCAGGCCGCCATAGGCCTCGCCTGATGGCCTGACCACGCCGACCGTGCCGATCGAAGCGGCCGGGAACCCCTGCGCGGCGAAGACCTGCCGCAGGAAGGCCGCGACCGAGGTCTTGCCGGACGTGCCGGTGACCGCTGCGATGGTCGCCGGCTGGCGCGGATAGAAACGGCTGGCGGCGAGCGCCAGCGCCTTGCGGGCATTGGCGACCTTGATCACGGGGACACCAGCGATATCGGCCGGCGCATCCGCCCGATCGGTCACGATCGCCGCGGCGCCGGCCCGGGCCGCCGCCTCGGCATGGGCCATGCCGTCGGTTTTCTCACCCTTCAGCGCGAAGAACAGGCTGCCGCGCCCGACCCGGCGGCTGTCGGCGGTCAGGCCGGTCACGGCCGTGCCTGCCCGGGCGGGCGGCGCATCGTCGTTCAGGAGCGTGGCAAGATCCATGGCGGCATCGGATGGAGGAGATTGAGGAGCTCGGCCAGGCGAGCACGAAATGCACTGCGTGAAGGCGAGTTTAGCGCCCGGTTCCGCGGAAGCCGACCTGGATCGTCTGCGCGGCCGGCCCCATGTCGAAGCGCGGCTGGAGGCCGAGCAGCGGGGCCGCCCTGGCGATCACCCGGCCGGCGGTCGGCGCGGCGTTGAAACCGGCCGTCGCTAGGCCATGGGTCTCCGGAATGCCTTTCGGCTCGTCGAGCATGATCAGCAGGATGTAGCGCGGCTGGTCGGCCGGGAACACCGCCATGAACGAATTGAGCAGCTTGTCCTTGGCGTAGCGCCCGCCAATGACCTTCTCGGCGGTGCCGGTCTTGCCACCGACATAATAGCCCTCGACATCGGCCCGGCGCCCCGAACCGCGTTCTGCATTGAGCCGCATCAGGAAGCGCATATTGGCCGAGGTCTCCGGCCGGATCACCCGGGTGGCGATAGCCCGCGCCTGCTCCGGGGTGCGGCGCAGAAAGGTCGGATTGATCAAGAGGCCGCCATTGACCAGGGCGGCGGTGCCCATCACCGCCTGCAGCGGCGCCACCGACAGGCCGTGGCCGAAGGACACCGTGGCGGTGGTGATGTCGGCCCAGCGGCGCGGCACCAGCGGCGCGGCGCTTTCCGGCAGTTCGGTCTGCAGCCGGTTGAGCTGACCGAGCTTGCGCAGGAAGTTGCGCTGATGCTCGCCGCCGAGCGTCAGGGCCATGCGGCTGGTGCCGATATTCGAGGAATAGGTGAACACTTCCGGCAAGCTGAGCACCCTGCGCTGGGCGTGAAAATCCTTCACCTGATGACGACCGACGGTCAGCGGAAAGCGCGCGTCGATCGGCGAATTGATGTTGAAGCGGCCCGAATCCATCGCCATGGCGGAGGTCAGCGATTTCATCACCGAGCCCATTTCGAACACGCCGGTGGTCAACCGGTTGATCCGGTCGTCGCCATGCGAACCGCCTGGATGGTTAGGGTCGTAGTCGGGGATCGAGGCCATGGCGATGATCTCGCCAGTGTCGACATCCATGATGACGCCGGCCGCCGCCTTGGCGCGGAAGCGCACGAAGGCCTTCTGCATCTCGTCGCGCAGCACATGCTGGACGCGCAGGTCGATGGAGAGCTGCAGCGGCTCCTGGTTGCGGCTGGTGGCGAAGCCGGCGCGGTGCAGCTCGGCGAGGCCCCGGCCGTCGATATAACGCTCGAGCCCGGCAATGCCCTGATTGTCGACGTCGACATGGCCGAGCACGTGGGACAGCGTCGGGCCGTTCGGGTAGGAACGCTTGGCCTCGCGCAGGAAGCCGATGCCGGGAATGCCCAGCCGATGGATCTGCGCCTGTTGTTCGCGGGTGATCTCGCGGCGCAGCCAGACGAAACCCTTGCCCGAACGCAGGCGCTCGCGCACCTCGCGCTGGTCGAGGTCCGGCAGCACGGCGGTCAGGAGTTCGGTCGCCTCGTCGACATCGAAGCTCGCCGCCAGCTTGCGCGGCTCGGCGAACAGCGACTGGGTACGGATATCGGTCGCCAGAACCTCGCCATTGCGGTCGATGATGTCGGGCCGCGCCGAGGACACCGCGTCCTGGGCCCGTCCGGCATTGCGCTGCGACGGGTCGCCATTGACCGCATAGAGGATCATGCTCGTCGCGATGACGAGGTAGAGCCCGCCGAAACCGACCATGGCCAGAACCACACGGGCCTTGGCCTTTTTCAGCCGCTCGGCCTGGGGACCGGCGAGCAGCCAGGCGAAGAACAGCCGGGCGCGCATCAGGAACCTGGGTTTCGGCGCCCGGGCATTCGGCTCGCTGGAATGAGGCTCCATCAACGGGCTCCCTGCTGCGGCCGGCGCTGCGGCACGGGCGTCGACCGGACCGAGCCGGTCGCCGTCGGATCGGTCGTGCCGCTGCCGTCCATCGCCTCGAGCATCGAGCCGATCGGATCGGGATCGACGAACGGCTTGTCCGGCAGATTGTTGAGATTGTTCAATTGGTCGACCGAAGCCGGGCGCAGGCTGAGGTGGCGCTCGGCCAGCGCCTGCAACCGGTCCGGACGGTTGAGCTTGGCCCATTGTGCCTTGAGTTCGGCAATCGCCTCGCGCTCGCGGCTGATCTCCAGCTTCAACCGGGCGACCTCCTCGGCGTGGCGCGTCGCCTCGTATTTGACGCGATAGACCACGACGGCGGCGACGATCAGCGCCGCGACGACCAGGATGTTGAGGAAGCGCATCATGACCGCGTCTCCCGCGCCGGTGCCACGGTTCGTTCGGCGGCGCGCAACTTGGCCGAGCGCGCCCGCGGATTGGCGGCGTTTTCGGCCTCCCGCGCGACCACCGCCTTGCGGCTCAGCAGCATGAAGGTCGGATCCGGCACCTTGGCCGCCGGTGCATGGCGCGAGCCGCCGGCGGTCCTGGCCGAGCGGTCGGCCAGGAATTGCTTGACGATGCGGTCTTCCAGCGAATGGAAGGTGACGACGACCAGCCGGCCCGCGGGCCGCAGGATGCGTTCGGCCGCGGCCAGCGCCCGTTCGAGCTCGGCGAGCTCCTCGTTCACCGCGATGCGCAGGGCCTGAAAGGTGCGGGTCGCCGGGTGAATGTCGCCGGGCTTTGAGCGGACAACCTTGGCGACGATGTCGGCGAGCCGCCGGGTGGTCACGATCGGCTCCAGCGCCCGCTCGCGCACGATGGCGCGGGCGATGTGGCGTGACAGCCGCTCCTCGCCATAGGCGTAGATGAGGTCGGCGAGTTCGGCCTCCGGCAGTCGCTGGACCAGATCCGCGGCGGTTTCGCCCGAGATCGCCATGCGCATGTCGAGCGGCCCGTCGAAACGGAACGAGAAGCCACGGTCGGCCTCGTCGATCTGCATGGACGACACGCCGATGTCGAGCACGACCGCGTCGACGCTTTCATGGCCAAGCGCCTCGGCGACCGCGTCGAGCCGGGAAAAGCGATCCTGCACCAGGGCCAGGCGGCCCTGCGCGCCGGCAACCATGTCCTGACCGCCGGCGATCGCGGTCGGATCGCGGTCGATGGCGATGACACGGGTGCCCGGCATGTCGAGAATGGCCCTGGTATAACCGCCGGCGCCGAAGGTTCCATCGATGATGAGCGTGTCCGGGCGGAGCGCCAGCGCGGCGATCACCTCGGCCAGGAGCACGGGAACGTGACGGGCCGGTCCGCCGGCGGCATCGGTCCCTGTCATGCCGCGACCCGTCGTCATTCCTAAGCTCCTACGCCTCGCCACGCTCGATCGCGACCGGGAACCAGATCGGAGCCGCCGATGCCGGGTCCAAGCGCTGGCCTCGCGCGGGAATGGCGTCGGAAAATACAGCTCGTTCTCGACCGGCATGGCATCACGGGCGTCGGTGACGATCACGCCCGAGGACGCCCATGTCACAGGGTCCGTGTCGTCAACGCCTCATTAACGCGGTTGGCCGTTAACAAACGGTTTCCTAAAGACTTTGGTGACCATGTGTACTGCCTGCGACCGACCCGCCAAGGCATCGGCAATGCCAGCCTGGCGGGCGGTCCGCGACGGTCTGGCCGTCGCAGATGAATCAACCCCGAGATCACGGCCGCGCCGGCCTCTCGGTCTCGCCACCCGACGTTTACGCCATCGCGCCGTGGGCATAAACTGATAGGCTAGAACATTGTCAGCCGGACAAAGATCGGACTGGGCTCTTCATGGTCGCCATACAGAAACGCCCCGTCGATTTCAGCCGCAGTGCCGTCTCCCGCTACCTTCAGCTCGCCACGCTGTTCCGGCGCCGGATCGAATCCGGGCAATGGCCGCTCGGCAGCCAGATCCCGACGGTCGACGATCTCGCCAGCGAGTGCGGCGTCGCCCGTGCCACCATTCGCCAGGCGCTCACGCTGCTGGAGGCCGAGCACCTGATCGAGCGATACCGGGCCAAGGGCACCTTTGTCCGGCGGCAACCGCAGGACGAGCTGTGGTGCGAGGTCGGCACCGACTGGTCCGGCCTGCTCCGCCCCAATCATACCGCTCGCATCGAGATCCTGTCCGACGAGGCCGATGTCCAACTCGGTCCAGTGCTCTATCCGGTCGGCGAACTGGCGCCGTCCTACCGCCATCTGCACCGGCGTCATTGGCGGCAAGGCAAACCGTTCCTGCTCACCAATGTCTATATCGACGAGCGCTTGCGCGAACGCATCAGCCAGGAGGATGTCGAGACGAAAACCGCGCTCCGCCTGATCAACGACGTGCCCGGCCTGGAGATCCGCGACGCCCGGCAGACGCTGACCATCGGCACCGCCGATGTCGAGACCGCCGAGGCCCTGTCACTGTCGCTCAACGCGCCGGTGGCCCTGGTGCACCGCCGCGCCGTCGACGCCGACGGCGTCTGCGTGCTGGTAGCGGAAGGCGTCTATCGAGGTGACGTCGTCCGGTTCGACATCAAGCTGCGATAGTCCGGCGGGGACGATCTCATTAGCAAGACCTGCCCGCCGGATCCAACGGCGCGCCGGCTTCAGGCCGCCGGGGGCGAGGCCGGCGGATTGGCGGCGGGCGGAGCCTGGACCGGCGCCGGGCGCGGCTTGACGCCGTCGAAGGTCGAGCGCACGGCCTGGGCGAGCATGACGTAGGACCAGCCCTGGAAGATCAGCTCGATCGCCAGGAAGGTGCCGAGCACCCAGGTCGCCGACATCGGCCATTGCGCCACGATCAATGCGCCGAGCACCAGCGACAGCAGCCCGGAAATGAGCACCCAGACCCATACGTCCGCCGGCCGGAGCTGGAACGCCATGACGATGCGCAGGATGCCGACGGCGATCAGCGCCGAGCCGGCCAGCAAGGTCAGCGCCGCCACCGCCGAGATCGGATTGTAGAACACCACGGCGCCGGTGAGGATGTAGAGTATGGCGACCAGCAGCATGAGGATGCGGCTCTTCCAGCCTTCGCGGCGGAACGAGTCGACCAGCAGCACGCCGCCGCCGACCAGCATCATGGCGCCGAACGACAGAACGCTGGCGATGCTGAACAGGAACGTCGCGACCAACCCGACCATGCCGAGCAGGATCAGGATGATGCCCGCGCCCATCAGCCAGCCCCAGTTGCGGCGAAGAGGAATGAGATGAGAGCCGAGTGAATGCGCAGTGCGAGCCGTATCGGTCATGGTCAACTCTCCCAGTCGATCGTCCAACAATGCGCCTTCCGGTAGCAAAGTCCAGGCAGGCGCGGCTCACCTGCCATGCCGGAACCTAGCGATTTTGCCGCGAAACGACCGGAAAATCGAAGACCTGAGCGGGAAACGGTTCATTCCTCAGTTGAAAATGCCACCATTCCCTCGGATAACCCCGAAAGCCGTGCCGGGTCATTGCCTGATGCAGCGTCAGGCGGTTTGCCCGCGCGGCGGGCCCGATGCGCGGGTCGGCGAGGCTGGAGCGCGGATCGAAGCAGTCGAAAGCGGTGCCGAGGTCGAGCGTGCCCTCATCGACCCTTCGTCCTGGAGGCGCCGTGCAGACCCCCTGCCCGCTCCGGGCTCCGGGCGCCGCGCCGATGCGCGCCAGGCCGACATCCACCGTGCTGCCGCGCGAATGGGTCGAACGCGACGAGATATATCCGTCGACCGATAACGCGCGCTTGTCGACCTCGGGGTAGAACACCGCGCGCATCCGGTCATCCGCCGCGTCCCGGCTCCAGGCCATGAAATCCTGCACGGCGCGCGCCGGCCTGTAGCAATCCCAGACCACCAGCATCAGGCCGCGGCCGGCGAGATCGCGCTGCACTGCACTCAAGGCACCTGCCGCCTTGTCGGTCAGGATGCATTCGGCGGCCCGATAGCCGGCGACCGGACGGCCGATGAAGTTGAAGCCGCCGGCATAACGAATGTCCTGGCGAATGCCCGGATCGACGGTCGAGAGGTGGACGAAGCCGACCGGCAGGCCGTCGGTTTCGGCAACGGCCGGCGCCGCCAGCGCGATCAGCAGAACCAGGACAAATCGGCGCATCGGACAGCCTCACCGCGCCGCGAGCAAATCCCGCAGGGTTTTCAGGGTCGAAGCATCGGCCACACCGTCGACCCTGTCCCGGCGCCAATGGCGCTGGAAGGCTGCGACGACCGCCTCCGTCGGCGCGTCGTAGACGCCGGTGACCTCGATGCCATAGCCGAGCATGGCGAACAGCGCCTGGATGGCCTGGACCGGCGGCCCCTCCTCGCCCGGCGAATAGGCCTTGCCGTCCTGCAATGGCGCGGGCGGCACCCACAGGCCGACACCCGCCGCGGCCAGCCGGTCCCAGGGGAACAGTTCGCCCGGATCCTGCTTGCGGGCCGGTGCGATGTCGGAATGAGCCAGCACGTGGCGCGGCGCGATGCCATGGCGGGCGACGATATCCACCGACAGCGCCGTCACCGCCTCGATCTGCGCCTGCGGAAACGCGCGGTAGCCGAACTCGTGGCCCGGATTGACGATCTCGATGCCGATCGAGCGCGAATTGACGTCGCCGCGTCCCTCCCAGGATCCAAGGCCCGCATGCCAGGCACGCCGGTCCTCGGCGACACATTGGATGATCTCGCCGTCCTCGAAGACGACGTAATGGGCGGAGACGCGCGGCGGGCCGGGATCGCAGAGCCGGCGCAGGGCCAAAAGCCCATCCGGCATTCCGGTGTAATGCAGGATGAGGATATCGGGACGGTCGACGCCCTTGCGGCAATCGTGATTGGGCGAGGCCGATAGGCCGGTGACGAGCGCCGAATCCGGTCGCTCGACCGGCAACGCGACATCCTCGTCGCGATCGCGCGTCAGGTCATGATGGAGATCGTGAAAGTCGTCCGGCGCGCCGCTCACGCAAATCCCCTTGCCTTGCGCAGACTGTCATAGGCGGCGTTGATCGCGGCGATCTTGGCGGTGGCGAGCGCGATCATTTCGGCCGGCACGCCGCGCGCCATCAGCTTGTCGGGGTGATGTTCGGTGACCAGCGCCCGCCAGGTGGTCTTGATCGTCTCGTTGGAGACGTCGGGCGCAATGCCGAGCACGCGATAGGGGTCGGCGCCACCGCTGGTCACCACATGGCGGGCCGTCACGCATTCGAACTGCTGCTCGGTCAGCCCGAAAATCGCGGCGACCTCGCCGAGATAGGCGAGCTCCGCCTCATGCACCGCGCCATCGGCCGTGGCGATGCCGAACAGGCCGTCGAGCAGATCCTCGAGCGTCTTCGGCTCGTCCTTCAGGAGGTCGCGGAGCTGGCGGGCATAGGCGTCGAAACCGGCGACGCTCTGCTTGGCGAGATCGAACAGGGCCACGACGCGCGGCTCGTCCTCGGGCGCGATCCTGACCAGGCGGCGGAAGGCGTCGATCTCGTTGCAGGTGACCACGCCGTCGGCCTTGGCCATCTTGGCGGCGAGCGCCACCAGGCCGACGGTGAAGGCAATGGTTTCGCGCGGCGGCCGCGCTTCCGGCGCGAGCAGACCTTCATCGACCAGAAAATGGCCGGCCAGCGTGCCGACGAGAGCGCCGATCGGCCCTCCCAGCGCAAAGCCCGCGGCCGCCCCGCCGAGTTTTCCCCATATTGTCATGAGTGCTGTTTAAGGCTGTTCGCGCCGGCAGGCAAAGAGCAAGCGGCAAAACGCCGCTCACCCTTGCGCCCCACCGGTCGAAACGGCACACGGTTCTGCATCATCCTTCGCGCTACAGGGAATCACCAGATGTCCGGCGGTCACGCTCATCTCGACGCATCCAACAAGAAGATCGCGCTCTTGATCGCGATCATGGCCCTGCTGCTGGCGATCGCCGAGACCGGCGGCAAGAGCGCCCAGACCGACGCGATCAATTCCAACGTCGAAGCCTCCAATCTCTGGGCCTTCTTCCAGGCCAAGACGATCCGCATGACCACGGTGCGCACCGCCGCCGAGGACATGACGATCACCCGCGACGCCCTGACCGACGAAGCGGCCAAGGCGGCGATGACCCGCCAGATCGACACCTGGCAGCGCACAGCCCAGCGCTGGGACAGCGAGCCGGAGACCCGTGAGGGCCGCAAGGAACTGGCGGCCCGTGCGGTAGCGGCGGAAGCCAAGCGCGACAAGAAATACAAGGCCTATCACGACTTCGAGATCGCCTCGGCGGCGTTCCAGATCGGCATCGTGCTGGCTTCGGCGACCGTCATCACCGGCGCCCTGGCGCTCGCCTGGCTTGCCGGCGGCCTCGGCATTGTCGGCCTTGGATTCATGGCCATTGCGCTGTTTGCGCCGGGGACGATCCATCTGTTCTGACATATCGTGGCGGTCACCCATTCAGACGAGGTATCGCCATGCGCATGTCCGACATTGCCTTCAATACGATCGACTGGTCGACCGTCGAACCGACCCGCCATGCCGGCGATGTCGGCCATGCGCTGTGGCGGACCCGTCATTTCGGGCCCGCCGACAATCCGATCCGCGTCCGCATGGTCGAATATGCGCCGGGTTATGTCTCCGACCACTGGTGCTCCAAGGGCCACGTGCTGTTCTGCCTGGACGGCGAGCTGGAGACGACGCTGGCGGACGGGCGCGTCTTCGTGCTCAAGCCCGGCATGAGCTATCAGGTCGCCGACAATGCCGAGGCGCACCGCTCGCAGGCGCCCAAGGGCGCGCGCCTGTTCATCGTCGATTGAGCGGCGCGATTGTCGCTCGTGATACTTTAGTCCTAATACTTTCGTATAAGGATTTCACCGCTCTTGCGTGGCATATTGCAGCGCAACATATTCATGGCGATCAGAACTCCACACTCCTGGAGGTCGCCATGGAGCGGATCAGGGAACTCGCCTTTGCCTGGGCTGCGCGCGATTCCGGCTTGGCCGGGCTGGGCGTCATCGCCTTGATGTTCACCTTGGCCGCCGACCCGATCATCGCGCTGAAGGCGGGCGCCATCGGTTTCACCTTGCTCGCGGCGCTGCTGATGTTCCGCGCCGACCGGGCGCCGCGGCGCGAGCCCGAATGCACCGAGGTGTGGGACGGCCTGAAACGCGACGAACGGCCGCCGCGGGCTGTCGCGCGCAGACTGATCGGCACGGCGAACCGCGAGGCTGCCTCGACCTTCGGCTGGTATTCCGCCGGCACCGCCGTAGCGCTCTGGATTACCGAAATCGGCGTGGCGCTGTCGGGCTTCTGATCCGTTGGCGGCCGGCAAGGCCGTCAGAGCAGCGGATCGCCCTTGACCATGGCGAACAGCAGATGGTCCATCCAGACGCCATTGATGCAGAGATATTGCCGCGCCAGCCCCTCGCGGCTGAACCCGACCCGCTCGAGCAAGCCGACCGAGGCGGTGTTGTGCGGCACGCAGGCCGCCTCGATGCGCCGGAAGCCGAGCGGACCGAAAATATGGGGCACCAGTGTCCGCACGCCGGCGCTCATATAGCCCTGGCCGGCAAAGGCCTCGCCCATCCAATAGCCAAGCGACACCGTCTGCGCCACGCCGCGCCGGACATTGGTCAGCGTGATGCCGCCGACCACCGCGTCATCCTGGTTGCGGTGGATGAACAAGGCGTAGCCCTGGTCGTCGCGCCAGTCCTGCCGGTAGCGGGCGACACGGCGCCGGAAGGCCTGGCGGGTGAGGTCGTCGGGCGGCCAGGCCGGCTCCCAGGGCATCAGGAAGGCGCGGCTCGCGCCGCGCAGGCCGGCCCAGGCGTCGAAATCGCCCATGTCGGGCACCCGCAGCGTCACCTTGCGCCCGACGATCGGCTCCGGCGGCTCGTAGGCAAGGCCTACGGCACGCAGCAGCGACAGCCGGCCGGATGACGTGTTCATCGAGACCTGTTCATGGTGACGCGCTCATGACGACCGGAATTGTTCGGCGATCCGCGCCACCTTGTCGAGCCCGCGTTTCGGACCAATGGCGGCAAAAGTGATGGGCGAGGAGCGCACCAGCTTCTCCGCGGAGGCCCGGACGTCCTCGATCGTCACCGCCTCGATCCGCGCCGCGATGTCGTCGAGATCAAGCAGGCGGCCAAAAGCCAGGATCTGCCGCGCCATCTGATCGGTGCGCGCCGACGAGCTCTCCAGCGCACCGAGCAGGCCGACCTTCATCTGCGCCTTGGCGCGGCCGATCTCCGCTTCCGTCGCGCCCGAGGCGGTCGCATGCAGGATATCGAGCGTCAGCGTCATCAGATCGCTGACGTCCTTGGGATCGGTACCGGCCGAAATGCCGAACAGGCCGGTATCGGCATAGGACCAGTGGAACGAATGAATTTCGTAGCAGAGGCCCCGCTCCTCGCGGACCTCCTGGAACAGCCGCGAGGAGAGGCCGCCGCCGAGCAGATTGGTGAACACGCCGATCGCATAGATCGCCGGATCGCGATAGCTGATGCCCTCGAAACCGATGACGATGTTGCTCTGCTCGAGCGGCCGGGCAACCGTCTTGATGCCGCCGCCATAGCGCGCGCCCTCATGGGCCGGCGCGGTGGCATCGGCAAAGGGCGCGAATTTCTCGGCGACCAGCGCGACCACCTGCTCGTGATCGACCGCCCCGGCCGCGGCGACCACGGTGTTGCGCGCCGTATAGGACCGGCTCATGTAGCCGCGCAGCTTGTCCGACGTCGCCGCGCGCACCGCCTGCGGCGTGCCGAGGATCGTCCGGCCGAGCGGCTGACCGGGAAAGGCCGCGGCGACGAAATGGTCGAACACCACATCGTCGGGCGTATCCTCGGCCGCGCCGATTTCCTGGACGATGACGTTCTTCTCCTTGGCGAGCTCGCCGGCGTCGAACAGTGGATCGGTCAGGATGTCGGCCAGCATGTCGGCAGCGACCGGCAGGTCCTCGCCCAGCACCTTGGCGAAATAGGCGGTGTTCTCGGACGCGGTGGCGGCATTCAGATCGCCGCCGATCGCCTCGATTTCCTCCGCCATGCCCCGCGCGGTGCGGCGGCTGGTGCCTTTGAACGCCATATGCTCGAGCAGATGGCTGATACCGTGCTCATCGGGGCGTTCGTCGCGTCCACCGACGCCGACTGTGACGGTGATGGCCGCGGTCTTCAGATGCGCCATGGCGTCCGTCACGACCGTCAGGCCGGACGGGAGCGTTGTCAGGTGTGTTGTCATCGCCCGACTTTAGCGAGACCGGATCAGAACCGGAAGCCGCCTGACACCATCAATCGACGCGCGACGATCCAATTCTCGGAGCGCAGCGTGGCACTGCCACTGGTCGAGACGACCTGGCCGGTCGGCGCGCCGCCGGCGGTGACCACCGCCTGGTTGGCGAGCGTCCGCATCAGGTTCTGCGAAGGCGCGAAGGCGGCCTCCACCTCGGCGTCGACGCGCGCGAAGAAGCGGCCGAACGGAATTTCGAGCCCGGCTCCGATCACCGCCGAGGGCAACCAGCTCGATTTGGCGCTGACCACCGTGCCGCCGGTGGTGCAGGTCGGCGGCACCACCGTGCAGATCTTCGAGCCGGTGGCGTTGAAATCGACGGTCTCGGCGAGGTGCGCGGCGCCCAGGCCGACCCGCAAGAAGGGCAGGAAGCCCGAAATCGCATAGCCATAACGCAAGGACAGCGCCAGGCCGCCGTCGAGACCGGCCTTGTAGGCTCCGGTCGCCGAATTCACATAGGCCGGCACCCCTGGTGCCGCGACATTGCTCGTACCGCCGAGACGGCCGCTGCCGCCTTCGCGGCCAAGTCGCCCGCGCGCCTCGATGCCCGAGACCCATCCCTCGCCGCCCGAAAAATTCCAGCCGAAGATCGCATGGGCGGTGATGCCGCTCATGTTGACATTGGTCGAGCAGCCCGAGCCGCCGCCATAGCTGACCGGACCGATATAAGGCAGCGTGGTGCCCGGGCAGGCATAGCCGTCGGTGATCGAGAAAGCGCGCGGCGGCGCCGAGCCATAACCGAGCCCGCCGGCGACATAAGCACCGGCAACGCCGCGGGCGGCAGCGGCGATGCCGCCGAAATCCGGCATGGCCGACGGCCTGACATCCTGGGCCGCGGCCGGAGCGACGATGACGGGGAGGACCAAAAACAGCGCCGTGCAAACGGCAAGAACATGCGCGACGCGGCGAACCACGACCCAACCCCCACAGCCCAACGCAACCCCATCGGGATTTAACACGCGATGACCGAAACGCGTGCAAAACCACCAATCGAGGTCGATGAAGTGTTAACCTCGATTTCGCGCGACGCCGGGCCGCTGCAGGCCGGCGTCGTCGGGAGAAAGGCGGGATAGGGTTGATGGCCCTGGCAGGCTCAGCCGCGCGGGTCGATCGGCCTGACCGTGCCGAGCGACAGGATGTCCTCGAGCATCTTGGCACCGATCAGCACCTGGTCCTCGCCGTGCGGCCGGGCGGCGACCTGCAGCCCGACCGGCCGGCCGTCCGTGGTGAACCCGCAGGGCAGCGACAGCGCCGGGCAGGACACCGTGGTCAGCGCATAGGCGATCGACAGCCACTGGACATAGTCCGGGAAGGTGAAGCCGTCGCATTCGGCAACATAACGCTGCTCGACCGGATAGGCCGCGACGATGGTCGCCGGCGTCAGGATCAGGTCATAGGTCTCGAAGAATTTCAGCGTCCGCTGCAGCATGGTCTGGCGTTGCGCCTCGGCGCGGGCGAGCTGCTCCATGGTCAGCTGCATGCCCTTTTCGATGTTCCAGATCACCTCCGGTTTCAACTGGTCGCGATGAGTGCGCAGCAGCTCGGCCTTGGTCACCGCGAAGGCATAGGCGCGCAGCACGCCGAAACATTCATGGACCTCGGAGAAATCCGGGTGAGCCTCCTCGACGACGATGCCGGCGGCGGCGAAACGCTCGGCCGCCTTGCGGGTGATCTCCTTCACCTCCGGATCGACAGGAGTGATGCCCAGATCGGGCGAATAGGCGACCCGCGCCGGCTTCCAGGCCGAGCGCAGCGCCGCCCGGAAGCCGCGCTTGGGCAAGGGCAGCGAACGCGGATCACGGTGATCGTCGCCGCTCATCGCGTCGAGCAGCAGCGCCAGATCGGTCACGGTGCGAGCCATCGGCCCCTCGATACCGAGGGTGGCGTCGATCTTGGTGCCCGGCGACGCCGCGACGCGGCCGGGTGACGGGCGCATGCCGACAATGCCGCAGAAGCTCGCCGGATTGCGCAGTGACCCGCCCATGTCGGAGCCGTGAGCGAGCCAGGCCTGGCCGGTGGCCAGCGCCACCGCCGCGCCGCCCGACGAGCCGGCAGCCGAAAGCTTGGTGTTATAGGGGTTCAGCGTGCGCCCAAAGACCTCGTTGAAGGTATTGGCCCCGGCACCGAATTCCGGCGTGTTCGATTTGGCATAGATGACGCCGCCCTTCGCCTCGAGATTCTCGACCAGGATATTGGAAGTCGCGGGGATATGGTTGGCGAAGATCGGCGAGCCCTGCGTGGAACGCACGCCTGCGACATCGGTCAGATCCTTGATCGGAATTGGAATTCCCATCAGCAATCCGCGCCCTTCCTTAGGGCGCTTCATCAAGGCCTTGACGTGTTTGCGCGCGCGATCGAAGCACAGAGTCGGCAAAGCATTGACATAACCGTCGACCGCCGAAATCCTGGCCTCGAGCGTATCGAGAAGATCGAGAGGAGTAACCTCCTCTTTCTTCAAGAGCTTCAGAATGTCAGTTGCGCTCTTCTCGATAAGCGAAAGATCAGCGGCCATGCAGTGCTCCCCAGGGTTCCCCTTGGCTCAAGCGTTGCACTGGGTCCGGGCGGCCGGCAAGACCGGCGCAGTGGCGGGACGCCATGCGCGCCGG
>BFBZ01000025.1_pt13 | contig 22952 bp, 19 predicted proteins | sample 1888401 | NCBI WGS metagenome assembly BFBZ01 (sample SAMD00112614, study PRJDB3348) | symbiont metagenome | host: Chara braunii
GCCGTGGAACGACATCCCGCCCTTCCACAACTCGATGATCTCCGCCGGATGCTGCATGAAATAATCGAGGTTGTAGAACAGCACGTAACCGGTGCGGCCGCCCAGGATGATGCCGAACGTCACCCATAGGATGAAGTCGTCCATATCGAGCAGGCTGACCGGCGAGGTACCGCCCCACAACTGGCCGCTGCGGATGATGGCGCGGGCATAAATCCAGCCGAGCACGATTCCGCCGATATAGGCGAGCGCGTACCAGCGAATGGCGAACGGTCCAAAACTGACCGCGATGGGATCGAAGACCGGAAAAGCGATGGCGAACATGGGCTAGGGCTTATGACTTCAGCTGTCGGCGGTAAAGTGCGAACAGACGCTCCCAGTGCCGTTCCGCGGCCTCCTTGTTGAAGACCGGACGCAGCGGGAAGGCAAAGCCATGCTCGGCCGCGGGATAAAGCTCGACCTCGGCGTGGGCGCCGCTCTCGCGAAGCGCCTCCCGGAGCGGGGCGACCATCTTGAGCGGGACATAATGATCGATTTCGGCACAGGCGATGTAGAGCTCGGCCTTGGCCTGCCGCGCCGTCAGATGCGGGCTGTCCGGCTGATCGGTCATCAGCTGGGTGCCATAGATCGAGGCCGCCGCCGTCACGCGGTCGGGGTAGCGCACCGCCGCGCTGAGCGCATAGCCGCCGCTCATGCAATAACCGACGGTGCCGACCGGCGCTTTCAGTGCAGCCTTGTCCGCATCGGTGAAGGCGAGCAGCGCATCGGTATCTTCCATCACCATCGCGATATCGATGGAGGCCATCAATTCGAACATGCGCTTGCGCTCCGGCGCTTCCGGGTCGCGTGGCAACGGTCCGAGCTCCATCACATTGGCGCGATAATAGAGATTCGGCAGCACCACATAGTAGCCGACGGTGGCCAGGCGGCGGGCCATGTCGCGCAGCTCTTCGCGGATCCCCGGGGCGTCCATGTAGAACAGGATGACGGGATGCGGGCCGTCACGCTCGGGGTGTACGATGAAGGTGGTGATCCGGCCGTCCTTGGCCGGGATGTCGATCTGCCGTTCGATCATGGGGAAACTTCTGCTGATGTGGCTGGCGGGGAATCCCGCGCACCATAGCAGAGGGCAGGCGGGAAAGTATGACCGGAACCGGATTATGACCATGGCCGTGAAAAACCGGCTTGAAGTGGGCGGCCATCGTCGCCATTTTGCGCACTGAACGCAGCCGCCTGCTGTTCCCCGACACAGACCACGGAGACCCCACGATGACCCAGACCACCAACCGGTTCTTTGATGAAATGGCCCGGCTGATGAACGACGCCGCCGGGGCTGCCCAGGGTGTCAAGCGCGAGGTCGAAGGGGCGGTGCGCCATCAGGCGGAACGCATCCTGCGCGACCTCGACCTGGTCAAGCGCGAGGAGTTCGAGGCTGTGAAGGACATGGCGCGCCTCGCACGCGAAGAGAACGAGGCGTTGAAGGCCCGCATCGAGAAGCTGGAAAAGAAGGCGGGCCCGGTCGCCGAAACCTGATGCCCAAAGCCGGCAGGATGCCCGTCAAGAAATCCAGCAAGACGAGCGCCAAAACGATTGCGAAGTCGGCGAAATCAGCCGACCGCGTCCTTCCGGTTCGCGCATTCGCATCGCGGCAGGCGTGGGAAACCTGGCTGGCAGCCGAGCCCACGACATCTGCCGGCGTCTGGCTGAAGCTCGCGAAAAAGTCGACGGCGACCGCCAGCGTCTCGCGGCGGGAGGCGATCGATGGCGCGCTCTGCCACGGCTGGATCGATGGCCAGCTCGATGCGTTCGACGATGCGTGGTGGCTGATCCGCTTCACGCCACGCAAGCCGACCAGCCGGTGGTCGCAGAACAATCGTGACCGTGCGCTGGTGCTGATCGAAGAGCGGCGCATGACCGCCGCCGGGCTCGCGCAGATCGAGCGGGCGAAGGCGGACGGGCGTTGGGATGAGGCTTACGCGGGACAGAGCAAGGCGGCCATGCCCACGGATCTTGCAGCGGCACTGGCTGGGAACAAAAAAGCACGGACTTTCTTCGACGGGCTCGACAGCCACAACCGCTATGCCGTGCTCTATCGCATTCAGACGGCGAAGAGGCCGGAGACTCGTGCGCAACGCATCGCGACGTTTGTCGCGATGCTCGGCCGCGGCGAGACGATCCATCCGCGCAAGAGAAAACCGTAGCGGCGCACGCCGGCGGCCCGGCACGTGCGCTTGCAAGTGTCGATAGGCTTGTCTTTCAACCAGATGAATTGCAGCAGAGCGAAGCGCTTCTCTTCGGTTGTTCCCGCGATCGATTCCCGCCGCGTTGTTCGCATTTTCGAGTTGCACGCACGCAGCATGCAGCAACGCATGCTGCGTTTCGTCGCAGGGCAAATCACAGAGGGTTCAATTGGCTGACATGTCGTCCATGCAGGTTGGAATCGTTCCAGTCAACTCCCGTCACAGGGGCGAACAGGAGTGTTTTCAATGCAAGAGAAGATGGGTGACGTCCCGAGCAATATTGGGGAACTGGACGGCAACGTATCAGGAGTCGATTCAGAGGCGGTCGGCATCGAGCGTCCTGGTTTGAGGCCGGGCGTGTCTGGCGAGCGGCCGCACAACGAATCCTTTCGCGACGTTTTGACACGTAACCTGGGGAGGCGCGCTTTCTTGCAGGGCGCAGCTGCTGCGATCCCGGTTCTGGTGACGGGAGCATCGTCGCTCCTCACATCGTCCGAGGCTCACGCCCACGGACGCGATCACGAGGGCGAGCGCCGGCGCGAGTCACTCAGTTTCCAGCCGATCGCCCCTTCGATCGCCGACGATGTCGTTGTTCCCAGAAATTATGAGTATGAGGTTGTCGTGCGCTGGGGCGATCCGTTGTTCATGGATGCACCGAGCTTCAACCCCGCGGTGCAGAGCGCCGCCGCGCAACGCCGGCAGTTCGGCTTCAATTGCGATTTTGTCGGCTATTTTCCGCTGGGGGATGATGACGACCGCGCGCTGCTCTGCGTCAACCATGAATACACCACTGGCAAGGACATGTTTGCCGGCTATGTCGCGGGTGCCGTGAAGGAACAGGCCGATATCGAAATCGCGGCTCATGGTGGTTCGGTTGTTGAAATCGAACGCCGTCGCGGCAAATGGCAATACCGGCGCCACTCCCGATACAATCGGCGCATTACCGGTGAAACGCCGATGCAGATCACTGGGCCGGCGGCCGGTCATCCGCTGATGAAAACCTCAGCCGATCCAGCCGGCAGGAATGTTCTCGGCATGCTCAACAACTGCTCCGGCGGAAAGACGCCGTGGGGGACCTGGCTCACTTGCGAAGAGAACTTCAATCAGTACTTCGCCAACAACTCGCTGGTCGCCGATCCCGCCGTCAAGGCGGTTCACACGCGCTACGGCGTGACAAACGGCGCGACGGGGCGCCAGTGGGAGAAATTCTATAATCGCTTCGATCTGTCGAAAGAACCGAACGAGCCGTTCCGGTTTGGCTGGGTGGTCGAGATCGATCCCTACGATCCGGATTTCGTGCCGCGCAAGCGTACGGCGCTCGGCCGGTGCAAACACGAAGCCGCCACCACGGCCGTGTCCCGATCCGGGCGCGTGGTCGTGTACTCCGGCGACGATCAGCAGTTCGACTACGTCTATAAATTCGTGTCGCAGGACAGGATCCGGCATGGCAAGCGGCACGAAAACCTGGATCTGCTCGACGAGGGCACGCTCTACGTCGCCAAATTCCACGATGACGGCACCGGAGTCTGGCTGCCGCTGACGATCCAAAATCCGGTGCTTGCGGCAAAGTTCTCAAGTCAGGGTGAGATTCTGATCAAGACGAGATTGGCCGCGGATGCCGTCGGAGCGACAGCGATGGATCGGCCTGAAGATCTTCAGCCAAATCCGGTGAATGGCAAAGTCTACCTCACCATGACCAACAACTCCGCGCGATCGACGGTCGTGGCGGATGCCGGCAGCGCAAAGGTCAATCCACGCGTGCCAAACCTCAACGGGCACATCATCGAGCTGACCGAAGACGGTGATGACCATGCGGCTACCAAGTTCACCTGGAATATTTTCCTGCTGTGCGGAAATCCGGAACTCAATCTGCTCACCAAGAAAAGCCAGCTCACACCGGGCCTGCTCTCCACCGCGACGTTCTTTGCGGGGTATGCCGATGTGGACAAGCTCGGTAAAATTGCATCGCCCGACAACATCGCCTTCGACAGAAAGGGCAATCTCTGGATTGCGACGGACGGCCAGCCCTCCTCGGTGGATATCGGCAGGCCCAACGACGCCATTCACGCGGTGCCGACCGAGGGGCGCGATCGTGGCCATCTCCGGCAATTCCTCAGCGGGCCCAAGGGCTGCGAATTGTGCGGACCTGAATTCTCCGACGACAACCGGACGCTGTTCTGCGCAATCCAGCATCCCGGCGAGGACGGCGGTGTTCCCAACACCGTCAGCTCCTGGCCGGATCGCAGCGGGTATTGTTTGCCGAGCGTCATCGCGGTGCGTCGGGAGGATGGCCGCGAGATCGGGGAATAGACAGGCCGTCCGGGTTGCGTGATATGCGTTGAAAAGCGGATGGGATGCCCGACGTCCCATCCGTGCGCCATGTTCCGGACAGCCGCTGTGCGTGCGATCTGGTGGTCTTGATGACTTTCGCCTGCTTCGCACTCCCGGCGGCGATATGGTGCGCGATCTCCCGCCCCAATTAGTTGCGTATGCAACCAATTGGGGCGGCCGCGGGAAGGCGATGGCTGGTTCCTTGGGTGGGATGGCCGAAGCCTCGCGGGAGAGAAAATCCCCCTCCATTCCTTGTTTTTCCGGCCCTTTGCGGCTATGACCACCCCGGTCTGCCACCCCCGCACCCCTGGAGGCTTGTGGCAGGCATTCAAACGGGCCGCGGTGCGGCCTTTAACTTTTTGAAAATGAACGTGTTTTTGTCGTGCAGGGCGATTTTCCTGCTGCCTGCAACACGCTCGTAACCAAGGACTGACAACAATGGCGACCGTCAAGGAATTGAAGGCGACCGCGCGTCCGAAGGCCGGCAAGGGGGCCGCCCGCGCAGAACGCCGAGCTGGCCGCGTGCCGGCTGTGATCTATGGTGACAACCAGGCCCCCGTGACCATTTCGCTCGACGACAAGGCTCTGCGTCAGAGCATTTTTGCAGGTCACTTCCTCACCACGATCTACAACATCGATCTCGAGGGCAAGAAGCACCGCGTGATCCCGCGCGATTTCGCGCTCGATCCGGTGAAGGATTTCCCGATCCATGTCGATTTCCTCCGCCTCGGTGAAGGTGCGACCATCCGTGTCAGCATTCCGCTGCACGTGACCGGTGCCGAAGCTTCGCCGGGCGTGAAGCGCGGCGGCACGGTCAACATCGTCAACCACACCGTCGAGGTGGAAGCGGATGTCGAGCACATTCCGCAGTTCATCGAGGTCGACGTCAGCAAGCTCGAGATCAACAACTCGATCCATCTGAGCGAAGTGCAACTGCCCAAGGGCGTGAAGGCGCTGTCGCGCGACGACCAGACGCTGGTCACCGTCGTGCCGCCGTCGGGCTACGGTGAAGAGGCCAAGCCTGCCGCTGCGGCAGACGGCGCGGCTGCGCCTGCGGCCGGTGCTGCTCCCGCGGCCGGTGCGGCTGCACCAGCGGCCGGTGCGAAGGCGCCTGCGGCTGCTGCGAAGGCTCCTGCGGCCAAAAAGTAAGCCACGGACACGAGTGTCATGCGTTTGTTCGTCGGACTGGGCAATCCCGGATCCAAATACGAGCGCAACAGGCACAACATCGGGTTCATGGCTATCGAAGCGATCGCGCGGCGTCACGGTTTCTCACCGTGGCGCCGCCGCTTTCAGGGGGAGACCTCCGAAGGCTCTCTCGACGGCGAGCGTGTCATCCTGCTGAAGCCCACCACGTTCATGAACGAGTCCGGGCGCGCGGTGGGCGAGGCTGCGAATTTCTTCAAGATCGGCCTCGGCGACATCTCCGTGTTTCACGACGAGCTGGAGCTGCCGCCCGCAAAGGTTCGGGTGAAGATCGGCGGCGGCATTGCCGGTCACAACGGACTGCGCTCGATCTCCGCGCATCTCGGCAATGATTATCGCCGGGTGCGACTCGGCATCGGTCATCCCGGTGTCAAGGAACTGGTGCACGGCCACGTTCTCAGCGACTTCGCCAAGGCGGACCAGCCCTGGGTCGAGGCGCTGTGCGAGGCGATTGCCGATAATGCGGGGCTTGTCGCGAAAGGCCGCGACTCGTCGTTCCAGAACAAGATTCATCTCGCGATGCAGGCAAAGGGCTTTGCGTCGAATGGCGATAACGGCAACGGTTCACCGGCGCCGTAGCAGGCTTCAGGACAAGCCAGTTCAGGATACAAAATGGGATTCAAATGCGGGATCGTCGGTCTGCCCAATGTCGGCAAATCGACGCTATTCAATGCGCTGACCGAAACCGCAGCGGCGCAGGCCGCCAACTATCCGTTCTGCACCATCGAGCCGAATGTCGGCGCGGTCGCGGTGCCGGATCCGCGGCTTGACAAGCTCACCGCGATCGCCAAGTCGGCGCAGATCATCCCGACCCAGCTCACGTTTGTCGACATCGCCGGCCTGGTGCGCGGCGCATCGAAGGGTGAAGGCCTCGGCAACCAGTTTCTCGCCACCATCCGTGAAGTGGATGCGGTAGCCCACGTGGTGCGCTGTTTCGAGGATTCCGACATCACCCATGTCGAGGGCAAGATCGCGCCGCTGGCCGATATCGAAACCATCGAAACCGAACTGATGCTGGCCGATCTCGACAGCCTCGAGAAGCGCGTCGACAATCTCTCGAAGAAGGCGAAAGGCAACGACAAGGACGCCAAGGAGCAGCTCGAACTGGTGCAGCGGGCACTGGTGCTGCTGCGCGACGGCAAGCCCGCCCGGCTACTCGAGCGCAAGGCCGAGGAAGAGCGATCGTTCCGGATGCTGGGACTGCTGACCTCCAAGCCGGTGCTTTACGTCTGCAACGTCGAGGAGAGTTCGGCCGCGACCGGCAACAATTTCTCCGCTCAGGTCGCCGAGTTCGCCAAGAAGGAAGGCGCCGTTGCGGTGGTGATCTCGGCGAAGATCGAATCCGAGATCGCGACGCTGTCGCGCGAAGAGCGTGTGGATTTCCTGTCGACACTCGAGCTGGAAGAAGCGGGCCTCGACCGCCTGATCCGCGCCGGCTACCAGCTGCTCGAACTCATCACTTACTTCACGGTTGGTCCGAAGGAGGCTCGCGCCTGGACCATCACCCGTGGCACCAAGGCGCCGGGCGCTGCTGGCGTCATCCATACCGACTTCGAGAAGGGTTTCATCCGCGCCGAAACCATCGCCTATGACGATTACGTCGCGCTCGGTGGCGAAGCCGGCGCGCGTGATGCCGGCAAGTTGCGGCTGGAAGGCAAGGAGTACGTGGTCGCCGACGGCGACGTGATGCACTTCCGCTTCAACACCTGAGACGTCGTTGCATTGTCAGCGGCTCGGTACACCAGCGAGCCGCTGAAGCCTGTCTCAGTGCGGCCCGCCCTGGTCGCGGATCGCGCCGAGATGCTCGTTGATCCGAAATACGATCAGGATGAATTCGGCGCCGATGCGCGCGAAGATGATGCCGACGATCATTCCGGCCAAACTCAACAAAATGCTGATGAACCCGCCGAACGGGGTGATCGCCATCAGCGCCAGGCCGGAAAAGATGCCCGACAGGCCCGCCAGCCCGATCAGGATGATCACCAGCCAGTAGAACGTCTTGATGATCGTCGGTGTGATGAAGCGGTCCCACTGAAACAAGTCCCGGAATTCGAACATCGGCGATCTCCCTGCGTATCACGTCAAATCAAGGCATTTCCAGGCGAGCGAATACCGTTCGCGTGACGAAAGTGCCCGGCTTCAAAAACGAAATGCGTCCTTCCGATCCTGTCGGACCGGAAAACGCCACCCGGATGCGGCGCATCGGCGCAGGGGCTTAACCCTGAACGCGCCGATCAGCAAGATTGCGACCTCGCCCCGCATCCCGGATCTCTTGAGATTGCCGCCAATAACGGCCACAATCGGGCCATCTCGCGAGCCATCCCCTGCCATGACACTGACATTCGAAGACTTTCAGCCCGGCCATTTCGGCACTTTCGGCCCCCGCCATGTGACGCGGGAGGAAATCATCGCGTTTGCGGCGGAATATGATCCGCAGCCCATGCACCTCGACGAGGAGGCGGCAAAGCATTCGATGCTGCACGGTCTCGCTGCGTCGGGCTGGCATCTCTGCTCCATCATGATGCGGATGCTGTATGATGGTTTCCTGTATCGAGCCGCATCGCTTGGCGGTCCTGGGATGGACGAACTGAACTGGCTTGCGCCGTTGCGGCCGGGCGATGATATCACCCTCGATATCACCGTGCTGGAATCCCGCGCCTCCAACAATCGTCCGCAACTCGGCATCGTTACATTCGGGGCTACCATCCGCAACGCTTCGGGGCAGACGCTCCTGGAAGCGAAATGGCCTGCGATGTTTCAGCGGCGCGCCGCATCGGCCGCAAATTGAGAAACAGCGACCATGCCCTACTTCGATGATATGAAAGTCGGTGAACGTAGCGAGCTCGGTTCGTTTACCTTCACCGCGGAACTGATCAAGGCGTTTGCGCGCCAGTTCGACCCGCAGCCGTTCCATCTCGACGAGGAAGCCGGCCGCAAGTCGCTGTTCGGCGGACTCTGCGCCTCCGGCTGGCACGTCGGATCGGTCGGGATGAAGCTGATCGTGGCTCGAAATCGACGCGTGGTCGAGGAGGCTGCGGCCAAGGGGGAGGTTGAGCCTGCGCCCGGTCCGTCGCCGGGGTTTCGTGAGCTGAAATGGCTGAAGCCGGTCCTGGCCGGCGACACCTTGAGCTATTCGTCGGAGATCGTGGCGCTGCGGGCGTCGGTGTCGAAGCCGGAGTGGGGCATCCTGCAGGCCCGCAACAGCGCATGCAATCAGCGTGGCGAACTGGTGTTTACCTTCTTGGCAACCGCCTTCATCGCCCGCCGGGCTGGTTAAACCACTCGTTAAGATTTTAGTCAGAATGTGGTCCGGCAAGACCGGCCGGACCTTCTGAACCTTTTGCGGCGGTCCCCCTGTCTCTTATACACATCTAGATGTGTATAAGAGACAGGGCTTTATCTTCGCCACCGTGACGCTGGCGGTGATGTTTGCGACCGTGCAGGTCGTCAAGAGCCAGGCCGATGGCCATTATACGATCGACGGCGCGCCGATCGCCGCGCCCCACTGATTCCCGCGACATTAACCAGACTGCTGGACTGACTCCGCACGACAGAATCGGCACGGCATCCAGCCCCGGACATCAGATGGTTTGCAGGCCCCGATGAGGCGCGGCGACTGGGCGTCCATCGGCCGAAGCGGGTGCTATCGGCTCCAGGCAAAAGCCAGCAACAGCACGGCGACCGCCAGCAGCGCGACAAAGCGCATGATGATCTTGCCCATGCTGTGCGATGTCTTGTTCTGCGTTGGAATCGGGTCGGAATTGCTCGGCCGAATAGTTTTCACGAAAAATGCCCCCGCACGGGCTTCCCAACCGCAGTGCCTCCGTTAGCGGGAGGCGCTGGTTTGCAATCGAAGCCCCGCGCACATGAAATATGTCAAATATGTCGCGTCTCGGCCGCCGCGCGATGCTGCGGTGTCGACGGTTGGTCGTGACCGGACGGGCTGAGGTTCAAGGCCGGACGCGCTTGTTCTGCCGCGTCGACCGCAAATCAAGCGATCAAAGAAACCGCCGCGCTTCCGGGTGGAAGGCGGCGGGATCCAGTCACACGAGGACAGGGCGGCTTACGAAAGACGCTTGTGGACGCGCTGCGAAAGATGTTCGCGTCGTCCCCCTGATGCGGCGCGTCAGGTGGTCTGACGAACGTTTTCCGCGGCGCGCTTCCACTGGGCGACGTTGTCAGCGATCATGCGGGTCGACTTCATCGCCTGCTGGCTGAGCTGGGCATAGCCGGCGATCTCACGCTGCACCCGCTGGCCTTCGCTGTGCAGAAGGTCCCGCAATGCTTCGAGCTCGGACACCAGGTTCTCGATCTCGGTCAGCGATGTTCCGGCAACGCGCTGGATCAATGAATTGACGTTGCTGACGGTTGCTTCCGCGGTTGCATCCAGGGGAGGTGTGTCGCTGCTGGTCATTGGTGTGCCTACTGCCGGTCGTCGCAGATAGGCGACATCATTGCGCACGAAATCACGAATTCCGGCCTCCACTTCCGTAACGGCAGCGAGGTTCGCATCCTCTTCCGGCGCGTCGGTCTTCTCTGGTCGAATGGCATTCATCGGCTTTTCCTTGTTTCGCTTGGAGCGAGCGCGGACTGTCCCCCGCACGACGAAGTAAGGCTGCCATCAGTCCAGCCGATTTTGACCATAGCGCGGCCAATGTGGGGCAAGGGCCCGGCAATCCTTTGAAATCAGTCAGATAGGTCAGCGAGGCGTCCGGCTGGCCATGGGGTGGGGCCTACCAAGTGCTCTTGAAGCCGGCGGTTAGGCTCTTGTTAAGACTTCCGGCGAGGGTTTCACTGACCGCGCCGGTGACACTGATACCACCAAACAGCTTCTGCTCGGCGCCAACGCGGCCGAGCCATTTGTCGTCGGTTGTCGACAGCGTTTGGCCGGCGACGAAGCTCGTGCCGGTATCGACGACGTTGAACTTGGCGGAACGATCGAGTTCGTAGTTTCGCGTGGTGCGACCATTGATCCCGACGATCGGCACCAGCGATTGCTCGATGACATTGTAGCCGCTCTGCAGCGTTAGCGAATAGGCATCGTTCTGGAGTGGCAGGGATTTGCTGATCGATGTTCCAACCTTGCTCTGATCCTGCGACGGATCGAGCCGGGCCTCGATCGCGGTCTTGTCCCAGAGCGAGCCGAGCCCCGGGGCCGTCATCGCAGCCCAGGCCGCGCCGGAGGACTGCGAGAGCCGTGCATCTGTGGCGAGTTTTTCCGGCAGCGGCGCGAGCAGGTAGGGCTGGCCGGCCACGTTGAGGTCGGCTCCGACCCGCGTGTCCCAGAACGGCGCGACCGTCTGCTTGACGCTGACAGCCGAGAAACCTTCAGGCTTGTTGTTGCGAGACCAGGTCGAGCCGTCGGCGTCGGATTTGCGAGCGCCGTTGATAGGGGCGAGCCGGCCTGGCGTGGCATGCAGCTCCGCCGCATCGCCGTTCAGGAGACTCCAGTCGACAGTCGCTGGGTCCGGCACCAGCGCATCGCCACTTTCGGGCGCGGCCGTCAGCTCCAGAGTGTCGGTGGAATCCTCTTGCGGGGCGGCCTGTGCGTCAGGTTGGCCGCGGGTGGCAAATGCCCATGGATCCTCACCGGCAATAGACGATCCCTGCGACACGGCCAGTGCGCTGGCGGTCAACAGCATCAGGACGAGCAGGGTGAGGGCTCGTCGGTCATTATGGCTTTCGATGGAAGTCGTCGTCACGGTCATCTGCATGTCATGTGCGAAAGGCCGCAATATCAGCTCCCTGACAAGGTAGGGAGAGCCCGGTTAACCGCGTCTTTCAGAGTGCGCGATTTGTCTCAATGGTTGATGGTGCAATTGTGGCGCGGCGTGCTCGACGCAGCCCCGAGAAGGCTTGTCCAGCAAGGGCTTTGCATGGTCAGGCGGCGCGATGCCGGGTGCAGGTTGCGACCCGACGACGCATGGGCAGGTCACTCATCTGCGTGGCCTGCTCAACCAGCCTGGGCAGCCTTCGGTGTGAACGCGATCTCGACCAGCGTGCCCGATTGCGGCGCGGACTTGATATGGAATTGGGCCTGATTGGCTTCGACCAGTGCCCTGGTCAGCGACAGATTGATGCCGACATTGTCCTGCGCGAGCTGATCGGTGGCGGGATTGCGGAATTGTTCGAGTGCCGCTTCCATTTCGCTGTGATTGAGCCCGCGGCCGGTGTCGCGGATCCGCAGCACGACGTCACCGAGATCGGTGAGGGCCGTGGAGACGATGACCTGGCCGCCGGCGCGCGCGACGTGGATGGAGTTGCCCACAAGGTTCAGCACGATCTGGCGCAGTGCGCCTGCATCAGCCATCACCGGCGGCAGCGCATGGGCCAACGACGTGCGAATGATGATGCGCTCCCGATTGGCCTGCGGCTGCATGATGGTGACGCATTTCTCGACCATGTCGTTGAGGTCATGTCGTGTAAACGTCAGGTCGAGCTTGCCGGTTTCGGCGCGGGAAAGATCGAGCAGGTCGCTGATGATCGCGAGCACGCGCTCCCCAGCGGCACGAATGTCCTTCATGTAAGCGACGTAGCGCTCGTTGCCGAGGGCCCCGAAGCGCTCCTCGATCATCACGTCGGCGAATCCGATGATCGAATTCAGCGGTGTGCGGACTTCATGGCTGATCCGGGCCAGGATATCGGCCCGGGCGTTGGCCGCGCGATCCGCCTGTCGTTTGGCGGATGCGGCATCAAGGTCGGGTTTCGGGAGCTCGGTTGTCTGGGCGTCGCCGGTTCGAGACGGCGCAAGGCTGCGGCAGACTGCGAAGAAGCGCCCGCCAGTCGCGGTGGTGCGGCCGATCGTCACCGACAGCGCGAGCATGTCGCCGCTGCGTGCTCGTCCCTTGACCTCGCGACGCTGCGGCGCGTGCCCGTCCTTCAGGATCGCAAGATCATCGTTCACCGCGCCGTGGCTCTCCGGTGCGAACAGGTCGGTGAGATTGTGCTGGACGATATCGCGGTCGTCGTATCCGAACAGGATTTCAGCGCCGCGGTTGCAGGTCAGAACACGGCCATCGGCATCGAAAATCAGGATGCCGTCGTCGGTCGCGTCGAGGATGGTTCCAAGCTCTTCGGCACGGGTATCGGTCTCTGTGAGTGCGGTGGGAACTGCAACCGCGGGCGGAGCCGAGACCGCCGGAGCAGGGCCAGCAGGCGCGGCGCGGGGGGCGCTGAAGATCAGGGCATGAGCTGTGTCGCCATCCCATGACACGCTGTGCAGCCGCGCCTCTGTCGGGGCGTCGCCGCGCCCGGTGGCCGCGATCTGCACCGGGGTGCCCTCATCGGAGGTGCTGCCGCCGCCGTCGACGCCCGGCTCGACGTACAACGCATCCAGGCCGCCCGCCGCGGTCAGCGCCTGGAGATCGGCGTATCCGACGCGGTCGAGAAAGGCCTTGTTGGCATAGAGCAGCCGATCCAGGCGGTAGACGAGAATGCCCAGGGGCATGCGATCATAGAGCAGGGTGTCGCGGCGGGAGTCGGCTTGCGGCGGCGTATGGACGCGCGGCGACGTCGGCGGCTGGCGATCCGGCGCAACCGCGGCTGCAGGTGCCGACGCATCGTCGGGCGCGACGGGGTCGGCATCGTCCGCCGTGCCGGCGAACAATTCCGGCGAGATCACGTCCTGCGAGATCACGGTGGCTTTGTCGCGTGCATCCAGTTCGAGGCGCTCGGCCTCGAGCCGCGATGCGAGCTGTCGCGCCAGTTCGTTGAATGCGTTGTTCTCGACCGGTGTCAGGGTTGGCGTCTTCAGGTCGGTGGCGGGCCGGAACGGCACGACATTCTTGGGTGAGTCCACGGGTTGGTCCGTTTCCGTTGGCAGTGGAGAGGGCAAGGCGTCGGCGGCAGTCTGGACAGGATCCCGCGGAGTTTCGGGATTGCCGTTGTCCAGCGCGCCTGGGGTGGTTGTGCCTTCGTGAGCGTCGTTGGTCATGGCTTGCGTCTCTCGCAGCGGCGGCGCGGGGTGGAGAGCATCGTGTCGACGCTGCGCCGCCAGGTGGGCCAGAGCTTCCAGATCGCGACATACGCCGAAGCCGCGATAGCCTAAAAAATTCCGGGTCCGGTCGTAGATCGGCAGCCCGGACAATTCGACGGGCAGCCGCCCGCCAGCACCATCTGCCGGCCAGTTGACCGTGATTCCACTCCAGGTGTCACGCGTGGCGATCGCGGCCGCGACCCGTCCGTCCGGATCCAGGTTGAAGACCGTTGCGATTTCGCTCCACAGACGCCCGAATCCGGTCGCGGCGCGTGGACCGATCAGGCGGGAAAACTCATCGGACCCCAGTGCAAAACGGCCGTCCTCGTCCATTTGCCAGATGAACCGCAGCGGATGTCGCCGTGCCGTCGCCTGGGCTTCGTCGAGCAGGGAGAGGGATGCTGTCACCGTGGAGTCGGACGTGGGATCGGATGACGCGACCGGATCCGCGGCGGTCGGCATGTCCATGCGGTCAGCCGGTGGACCGGCAGCAGCATCGGTGACGTCAGGCGGCGCGTGGGCCATTGGGCCGGCTGCGAGCGCGGGCGCCGGCTCCTCGAGAGCAATCCGTGCGGAGGACTGCATGTCGGCGGTGTAGTTGGCCGAGGCCGTGATCGTTGCCGCCGTGAATTCGGCGAGACGCTCGGCGATGGTGTGCAATGCCGGCGCGGCGTCCGAAGCGCTTGCGGAATCGAGCGCGAGGCTCTCCTCTCGATGCACAGGAGTATGTGGTGCGATTTCCTCGCGCGGCGGCTGGGCTTCGGATGCGGGGGCCGCGTTGGTGTGTTCGACATCAACGAGAGCGGCTGGGGCGCCGTCGTCTTCGGTCATCGCATCGGAAAGCTGTGTGCTTTCTTGATCTGGCGGTGCTGCCTCGCGCGCGGACACATCTGCTGCGTGTTCGACGACGGCTGCGGGTATCGGCGCGGTGACGTCGGCGGGACAAGCGATGGTCGGCGCGGTGTCCGGCAATTCCGTTGCCTGGGCTGCACGCGGGACCTCGTGCGGCGGGAGCTCCGCCATGACATGGGGGGCGGCGACCGGCGGCAACTCGGCATCATCCAGGGATTGCAATTCCCATGGTGCAACGTCGGTCGCAACGGCTTCAGGCTCCTCGATCATATCCGTGGCGGAGGCTGCGGGTGTCTGTGCCGGAGACGGCATGAATGCGAGCAATGTGGTGTCGGCGCCTTGCCCGACACGCTGCAGCAGGGTGTGTCCGATGGATATGATCGCGTCCGCTTGGCCGTCGCGAAGCGCGGCCTGGCGCGCCTGATCGAGGCCCAATGCCGCAACATCGGTGGCTGTTTCGATCCGCCCGGATGCGATCAAGGGCGCAGCCGCATGATTGACGCCGAGCAACCGGCCTTCGGATGAGAAGGCTGCGACGGGGGCATCAATGTCGTCGATCAGCCGCCGCGCGCGCTCGTCGTAAGCGATGGTCCGGCCGACCGGCGCAAGCGCCGAGACGAGGATGCCGATGCCGCCGCCGGTGAAGACCAGGCGCATGCAGGCACATGTCAGGAGCAGGCCGAGTGACGTTCCAAAGCCGCGCAGGCGTTCGAGACGGGTCGTCCCGTTGAGCGCCAAACGTCCGGCGAGGCGAGCAATCTGGCGGCGGTGCTGGTCGGCCGGACCGAATGTTCGCGCGGCGAGGGCCGTGCTGTTGCGCGCTCCGAACACGGCGGCACCGGCCGGATTGGCCCAGAGAATGCGCGTGCCGTCATGGGCCCACAGCCAGACCGGCAGGGCGCTGGTCGCGTGAACCGCGAGGTGCGGATCGCGGACACCCCGGATCTGAAATTCGGCTTCATTGATCGGCATGGTTCGATCGAACGGTCCCAAATCGCCCTTGCAAGTCGCTTGTCATCAAGTCGCCTCGCAGTCCCTGACGTGTCGCCTCCGACGTGCGGTCCTGTTCCGACGTGCCCGTCTTGCGCGCCTGTATCATGCCTCCCGATGCGGGCGGCCATAAGGTAAACAGCCTTAATAAAATCTTAGTAAAGCGCATGCGCCGCGAGGTCCACGGCTCCCGGGCGCCGAAACCGCCCTAACCCCCGATATCCTTAATTTTGCGCGGTGCCGGACCTTGTCGGCTGCCAACGGGTTGAGGTGTTGCAAAACCAATTCAAATGCTCACGATGGTCGTTGTGACGGGTTCGGCAGTGCACCGCGTCATACGGTTGATGTCACGCCGGGCCTATCAACTGAGCCTCAATAACCGGCGGCAACGGGGAGTGATGCGATGGATCAGAACAACCGGTTTGAAATTCCCAAGGAGTTGCGGTCGATGGCGGAAGCCAGCTTCGATCAGGCGCGCAAGGCCTTCGAGACGTTTTTGAGCTCGGCGCAGCAGGCGGCGAGTTCGCTGGAAGGGCGGAATGAGGCGGTTCGCGCCGGCGCCAAGGACGTCAGCGTCAAGGCCATCACCTTTGCCGAGAAGAATGTCGCAGCCTCGCTGGATTACGCCGAGCGGCTATTGAAGGCCAGGGATCTGACCGAGGTCATGAAGCTGCACAGCGAATATGTGCAGGGGCAGATGCGAACACTGGCCGAACAGGCCAGTGAAATCGGCCAGGCCGTGACCCGGGCCGCCATGGACGCAACCAAGGCCAAATAATCCGGCTGCGATATTCCGCCGGTAGGCTATGCATTTGTGCATTGCAGTGTAATGTTGCGATGCACAAAATTTTGATATATTCTTTGCCAATCGCGGTTCCCCAAGGGGCGCCGAAGGCCCCCGTCCGCGACCGACCCGTGCTGCTGGCACCGCCACCGGATGGGTTCCATCACAAAACCCGCCGATGAAGGATACGCACCATGGTTTTCAAGGCCGATCCGTTCTCATTTTCCCCCGCCTCTTTTACTGAGTTCCCTGAGGGTGTGCGCGCGCTTGCCGAAAAGGGCATCGCCCAAGCCCGCGACGGCTACCAGAAGTTCAAGGAAGCTGCTGAATCCAACAATGGCGCGATCGAGGCTGCCTATCAGTCGGCCACCAAGGGTGCGAGCGACTACACTGCCAAGCTGATCGAGATCACCAAGACCAACACCGATGGCGCGTTCGATTTCGCCCAGGCGCTGATGGGGTCGAAGTCGCTCCCCGACGCCTTCGAGCTCATGAGCACCCACACCCGCAAGCAGTTCGAGCTGCTGACCGCCCAGTCCAAGGACCTGATGGAGCTCGGCAAGAAGGTCGCGACCGAGACCGTTGAGCCGATCAAGGCCAATGCAGCCAAGGCCTTCAAGCCGGTCGTCTGACGGCCGGGCTGGATTCCAGCCCTATCCCACCACGATCCAAGCCCGGGCTCGCTGCCCGGGCTTTTTTCCTGCAAATCGGCCCCAAGAACGTTCGCCAAACCGGGCTTCCGGCCTTGCCAAAGCGCGGCGATGCTCATAGTTTCCGCCCCGTTCGCGAGCCATTTCCCGGCCCGGACCGATCTGGACACGCCCTTGGCGCGGTCAGGAATGCAGTTGTAGCTCAGTTGGTTAGAGCGCCTGTCTGTGGAACAGGAGGTCGGTGGTTCGAGCCCACCCAACTGTACCACCCCTTACATCCCTTCAATGGTTGTTATGCTCCTCGGCGTTTGATGTCCAAGGCGGCTGTCGTCGCCTTGACTTCGCTTGATGGCATGCGTGCGTCGCGTCGCTCGCCGCAGATGTTTCCGTGAATTTCTACGGCGTGATTGCAATTGACAGGATAACGGGACTGCGGCGTGCTGTGCAGCATCCCATCGATGCGAGGTTGAAGATGATCAAGGCCATCCCCACAGCAGTTGCCGTGCTTCTGGTCGGTATCGGCGCGGCCACAGCCGCGGATCCGGCCGATGCCATCAAGGTGGTCAAGCAGGTCTGGAAGAAGGGCGGTCACAACAAGATCGGGATCACCGACATCACGATCAGCAACGATAACGCCTTCGCCGTGAAGGACCTCAAGATCAAGTGTGTGTTCACGACCAAGGCCACCGGCAAGGTCACCGAGATTCAGCAGACCATTGCCGGCCCGCTGAAGCCGAAGACCGAGCAGACCTTCAAGAAGGTGAGTTTCGGGTTTGTCGATACCGAGGCCGCCGATGGGGCCTGCGAAGTTCGCGGTGCCACGCAGATCTGATCGTCCCTCTGCTTTCGATGTGACGTGCGCGACATCGCGTCGCGTTGTCAGCTGCGATGAGACGCAACATCTCCGTTGTGGGAGATCATATTGTCCGTGGACTATAAAGCCGACCTCGATCGCCATTTTGCCTGGTTCGAACAGAAGCTGCCGCCGCGTCCGGCGCGTTTCGTTCACTGGGTGAGGCAGCCTGCGTCTTTTTACGTACGTATCCCTGTGGCGATCCTGCTCGTTGTCGGCGGCCTCCTGAGCTTCCTGCCGGTGCTGGGATTGTGGATGCTGCCGCTTGGTTTGCTTCTGATCGCACAAGACGTGCCGTCGCTGCAGAAGCCGATGGCCCTGATGCTCGGGCTCATCGAGCGCAAGTGGATGCAATGGCAAGCGCGCCAAAGCGCGAAATAGCCGAAATGCATCGTCTGAGAGCGGTGGTTCGTTGACTGATGCGCGCGCGACTCTCTGAATCAACTTTTTGCCACATTCTCGCATTGCGCCGCACGATGTGACTCAAATGTCGAGAGTTTGCACAAATTGGCGCCGGCAAGATTTGCAACTGATATTTTTCTTTAACGAATCAATTTTTTGATTCATTTTTCGCTTCTGGGGTCAATCTGGAGGCTAAGCTATGAACGTTATTGTTTTTGCTTCGCGTAAGGGGGGCTCGGGAAAGAGTACTCTCGCCGCGCATCTCGCGGCCCATGTCCATAAAACGTCGAAACCCTGTCTGCTCATCGATGCCGATCCGCAGGGATCGCTGTCACTCTGGCAAAAGCTGCGTGGCACCAATGAACCGCCGATCAGAGTCGCATCACGCTCTGTCAGCGAACTGGTTGCTGCTGCCAAGCGCAATGGCTTCGAGTGGGTCTTCATCGATACGCCGCCCAACATGTCGGCCGTGGTCGATGATGCCATCAGCAACGCGACGATGGTCGTCATTCCGGCACGCCCCGGCGTGTTCGATGTGAATGCCGTGCAGGAGACCATTTCCACGTGCCGTTCCGCCCGCAAGCCTTATGCGGTGGTGATCAACGGCGCGCCCGCGCTTCGCAACGATCAGGAAAGCCCGATCGTGACGATGGCGCGCGAAGCATTGTCGAAATTCCGCGCACCGGTGTGGGGAGGCCAGGTGACCAACCGGGCCGACTTGCTGCTGGCCCTTGCGCACGGTGAAGGCGCCCGCGAATACAATGCGGATGGGCGTGCGGCAAGCGAGATCAGCCGGCTCTGGTCTGCGATCGAGCGTTCGGTGAAGGCCATTCGCGGTACGGCGTCGAGCGCCGGGGCCATGCACAAGCAGGCAGCCTGACGCAGCAAAAGAAACTGGGAGGAAAAACGCGCGAAGATCGCGCGTTTTTTATTCGGGGCGTATCTTCGTTCGCTGGTGTCGGCCGCCCCAGGGACAATTTTGATCTGTTAGAAGCAGGGCCGAAATTCTCTCTGGGGTTTTGCAGTGGCGGACCGTCTTCAGGCGAACAGAAATCCGCGTCGCTTCAGGCGCTCTATGCGACCTTGATATCCATCGGCGGGGAACGCTCGTGTCCGCCGGTTTCGTCGTGCGTCAGGTTGCGGAACTCTGCGATCGCTGACGGGCGGCCGAACAGATAGCCCTGCACTTCGTCGCAGGCCTCGCCCTGCAAAAATCTGAGTTCGTCACCGGTTTCGACGCCTTCGGCGAGAACCGGCAGCCCGAGGCCGCGGCCGAGGCCGAGCACCGCGCGCACGATGGTCGCCGCCTGTTCGTTGGAATGGACTGACGCGATGAACGATCGATCGATCTTGATCTTGTCGAATGGAAAAGCGCGCAGATTGGACAGCGACGAATAACCGGTTCCGAAATCGTCCATGGCGATACGGATGCCGAGCGCCTTGATCTGACGCAATGTCGTCAGCGCCCGATTGAGGTCCTTCACAAGGGCGGTCTCGGTGATTTCGAGCTCCAGCCGGCCGGGTGAAAGACCGGTTGCGAGCAGGATCTGATGAATCGTCTGCACCAGATTTGTGCTGTGAATCTGCACGGCGGAGACGTTGACGGCAATCATCAGGGGCTGACGCCATGATGCGGCCTCGCGACAGGCTTCCCGCAGGACCCAACTGCCGATTTCGAGGATCGCCCCGGTCTCTTCCGCGATCGGGATGAAGGTCGCTGGCGAGATGTCGCCGCGCAATGGATGCTTCCACCGCAGCAGTGCCTCGAATCCGCCGACCACCCCGCTGTTAAGATCCTGCTGCGGTTGATAGACCAGTCTCAGTTCGCCGCGCGCGGTGGCGTGCCGCAAATCATGTTCGAGCTCGCGGCGATCACGGACTTCAATCCCCATTTTCGCTTCGAAGAATCGAAACGTGGCGCGGCCTTCCGTTTTGGCACGGTAAAGCGCGGTGTCGGCGTGGGTCAGCAACTCCTGACGATCGATTGAGTCGTCGGGACAGACGGCGATGCCGATGCTGCAGGGGATGTCCTCGACGCCGGATTCATCCTGATCTTGACGCAACGCTTCAAGGATCTTCTCGGCCAGGCGTCCGGCCGTTGACGGATGGGATAGCCCCGGCAGCAGGATGGCGAATTCGTCGCCGCCCAGCCGTGCCATCATGTGCCGTTCGCCGAGCACTGCCGTCACGCGTGAGGCGACTGTTTGCAGGACCTTGTCGCCGGCGGCGTGTCCGAACAGATCGTTCACTTCCTTGAAGCGATCGAGATCGAGGCACAGCACCGCCAGCTTCTCACCACGGTTCTGTGCGAGCGATATCTCCTGGTCCAGCCGGGTGTTGAAGTGGCTCCGGTTGGGGAGTGACGTCAGCACATCATGATGCGCGAGATAGCGGATATGCTGCTCGGCTTCCTTGCGCGCGCGCAAATCCCGCACGGCAATGACATGATGGGGGTATCCTGCGTAGTCCATCGAACGCAAAAGCACCTCGACCGGTAACAGCGATCCGTTGCGGTGCCGCAACTCGGTCTCAATCAATTGATCCGAGGACGACAGCAGCTTGGTACGCAAATTGTCGTCGGGAAAGCAGGATGTGAGCTCGGCGTGGGCGAGTTGACCTTGCAGATGGCCGCTGAGCTCGGCAAAGCTCTTGTTGACGGTGATGATTTCGTTGCCGTGAGCGAGCACGAGCCCTTCGACGGCTGCATCGGCCAGACTTTGCATCCGGTCGGCCTCGAGCTGGGAACGACGGCGGTCGTGTGAATCGATCCGGGCTCCGGCGAGCGCCAGCAAGATGACGAGGAAGCTCGTGACCGCCACGCCGATCGCGAGCCAGGTGGTCGGAATGGCTTGTGGAGAAATCACCACGGTCGGATCGGGGACGATCGTTGCCGCGCTCAGCGCCGTGAAATGATGGCTGACGATCGCCAGTGTGAGCAGCCCGGCACTGTAGCATTTCCATCGCAGCGACTTGTCGTGCAGCCCGGCCGCGAGGGCGGCGGCGCCGAGTATCATCGCAACCAGGACGGATTGCGCGACCAGGTAGTAGTTCCATAGAATTGTGCCCTGGACCTCGAATGCGGCCATTCCCAGCTGGTACATCCCGGCAATGCCGGCCCCGACGAGGGCGCCGCTCAACCATGGGGCTGCCCGCCAGTTCGGGATCAACGACACGGCCAGCCCGGCGCCGGTCAGCAGAACGGCCGCTACCAGGGAGCCGAAGGTAAGAACGATGTTGTAACCGCTCGGAATACCGGGGGTGAACGCCAGCATCGCGATGAAATGAGTTGCCCAGATGCCGGAGCCGGTGGACAGGGCCGCAATGCCGAGCCAGATGTTTCGCATGCGGCCGGTCGAACTGCCGGCATGCCGAAGCAGGTTGATGGCTGCGAATGACGCGAGGGCGCAGATGACGACGGCGAGTACCACCAGATTGGAATCATGGGCGGTAATGATGCCGCTATCGACTTTGAACATGAACCTTACCGCGCGGAGGGAATTTTGTCTTGGTCGCCATGTAGGGCGCTAAACGCGTAACGTAAGGTAAACGGGAACCGAGAACAGGCCACGCTGCGGCAACACGGTGAATCGTCGTTTGCGCTCAAACCTAAAATTTGCGCAATCTGTCGGCCGGCGGCCGTAATCAGCTACGAAATCGCCTGCGGCAGCAGTATCGCTGCCGATGATACCGCATGTCGGTTACGCCACCTTGACACTCACCGTTGCCGCAGGCTCAGGACGATCCGCCTCGTCATGAGTCAGGTTGCGGAATTCTTCAATCGCCGAGGGGCGTCCGACCAGATAGCCCTGGACCTCGTCACAGGCTTCACTCTGCAGGAATTTCAGCTCCTCGCCGGTTTCGACGCCTTCCGCGAGCACCGGCAGGCCGAGGCCACGGCCGAGACCGAGCACGGCGCGCACGATGGTCGCCGCCTGATCGTTGGAATGGACGGAGGCGATGAAGGAGCGGTCGATCTTGATTTTGTCGAACGGGAAAGCGCGCAGGTTGGACAGTGACGAATAGCCGGTTCCGAAGTCATCCATGGCGATGCGAATGCCGAGCGCCTTGATCTGACGTAATGTCGTCAGTGCGCGATTGAGGTCGCGTACAAGGGCGGTCTCGGTGATTTCAAGCTCCAGCCGGTGAGGCGGCAGGCCGGTCTCGAGCAGTGTCTGGTGGACCAACTGAACGAAATTCGCATTGTGAATTTGCACGGCGGACACATTGATGGCGATCATCAGCGGCTGTTGCCATGAGGCGGCCTCGCGGCAAGCCTCGCGCAACACCCAGGCGCCGATGTCCAGGATGGCGCCGGTCTCCTCGGCGATGGGGATGAATGTGGCCGGTGAAATCGCACCTCGTGTGGCATGTTTCCAGCGCAGCAACGCTTCGAATCCCGTCGTCACCCCGGTCTGTATATCCTGCTGCGGTTGATAAACGAGCTCGAGTTCGCCGCGGGTTGTTGCATGGCGCAGATCGTGTTCGAGTTCGCGGCGATCGCGGACTTCCAAACCCATCTTGGCTTCGAAGAACCGGAAGGTGGAGCGTCCCTCGGTCTTGGCGCGATATAGCGCGGTATCGGCGTGGTTCAGGAGATCCTCAAGCTCCACCGCATCGTCGGGATATACGGCGATGCCGATGCTGCTCGAAATCTCTTCGACCTCGTCGTCTT
>BFBZ01000894.1_pt1 | contig 22950 bp, 25 predicted proteins | sample 1888401 | NCBI WGS metagenome assembly BFBZ01 (sample SAMD00112614, study PRJDB3348) | symbiont metagenome | host: Chara braunii
GGGAAGATCACCGCCCCGGGCGCAATTCGAGGCTTTGCAGCCCCGCCGAGACGCTGAGGCCGACCTGGCCCTGGACGCTGAGCGGCTGCAGCGCGATCGAGTTGGCGGAGCCGCCGACCAGCACGTTGCCGCCGACACCGACGCCGACCGCGGCCGAGCCCTGGGCGCCGGCATAGTCGCCGGAGAGATCGCCCGGCCCGAGCCGCGCGACCGGTGCATAGACCACCCAGGCCAGCAGCGATTCCTGGGTGATGCCGAGATCGAGGCCGACCTTGCGGATGGTCGCGACGTAGCGGTCCTCGGGCAGGCCGTCGGCGCGCAGCACGCAGCCGAGATGGGTCACCGAGCCGACGATGAAGCCGACACTGGCGCCGCCGCGGCATTCGAGGACACCGACCCGCACGCGATCTTGCGCCTGGGCAGCGCCGCCGGTGCAGAGGACGACCGCAACGGCGAGCCCGGCGAGGATGGTCGAGCGCATGAATAAAACTCCGGCTGAAATGAACGTGTGATGCAGACCCGTCGATCGGACGCACGATCACAGGGCACCACATCTATGCCACAAGCCTTACAGTCGCACCAGATTCGCCGCGCCGTCGGCACGAGCCGGCGCGCCGACGCAGGCAGCGACTGCGACGCGTTCGCCTGGACGTGTCCGAGTCTCTCCGATCGAGGGTCTCAGCGATAGAAGCGCGAGAAGTAGGACGATGAACGGCTCGGACTCGGGTGGATCGGCAGCAGCGGCACCAGCTCGACCTCGGTGATTCCGGCAGCGAGGTTCAAGCCGGTCTGCCCCTGCAGGCTGATCGGCTGCAGCGCCGCGGCGCGATCGGTGTCGCGCACCAGGAAGCTGCCGCCGAAGCCGACCAGAGCGGCCGCGTTGGCGGACAATCCGCCATAGCGCCCGCGCAGCTCGCTGCGGCCGAAATCGTTGACCGGTGCGCTGACCGCCCACGCCATCCTGGTCACATCCGTCAGGCCGAGATCGAGGCCGTAACGCCGGACCTTGGCGACATAGCGCTCCGGCTGGCGGCCCTGACTGCGAAACACGCAGCGCAGGCGGGACTGGGACATCACGAGCCTGCCGGAGGTCTTTCGTCCCTCGCATTCGAGCACGCCGGCGCGCATCGGCCGCCCCTGATGGGCCTGCGCGAGCGGCACGATCATCACCATCAACGCGATCGACAGCAGAAGCAGCCGCATCGAACTCCAACCCTACGCCACCAGACTTGTCGGCCGACAAAAGAAAGGCGCCATGTTCAAAACATGGCGCCTTTCGGCCTGGAAATTGGCTTCTGGTGTTTCGAGAAGGATGTTGCCCGATTACCTCAGATTGCCGCAGAAGCGCTGGATTCGCTTGCAGGCGTCCTCGAGGTCGGAGGTCTTGGTCGCGTAGGAGATGCGGAAGGCCGGGCCGAGGCCGAAGGCCGAGCCCTGCACCACGGCGACGCCCTCCGTCTCCAGCAGCTCGGTGACGAAGGCCTCGTCATTGTCGATCACCTTGCCCGACGGCGCGGTCTTGCCGATCGTCCCGGCGCAGGACGGATAGACGTAGAACGCGCCTTCCGGCCGCGGGCATTCGATGCCATTCGCCTGGTTCAGCATCGACACCACGAGGTCGCGGCGCTCCTTGAACACCTTGTTGTTGGCCGGGATGAAGTCCTGCGGACCGTTCAGGGCCTCCACCGCCGCCCATTGCGCGATCGAGCACGGGTTCGAGGTCGACTGCGACTGGATCGTCGCCATCGCCTTGATCAGGTGCGCCGGACCGCCGGCATAGCCGATGCGCCAGCCGGTCATGCAATAGGCCTTGGAGACGCCGTTCACGGTCAGCGTGCGGTCGAACAGCGAGGGCTCGACCTGCGCCGGCGTGGTGAACACGAAGTCGTCATAGACGAGGTGCTCGTACATGTCGTCGGTCATGATCCAGACATGCGGATGCTTGACCAGCACCTCGGTGAGCGCCTTCAGCTCGGCCTTGGTGTAGGCCGCGCCGGTCGGGTTCGACGGCGAGCACAGGATCAGCCACTTGGTCTTCGGCGTGATCGCCTTCTCCAGCGCCTCCGGCTGCAGCTTGAAGCCGTGGGCGGCGGTGCAGACCACCGGCACCGGCTCGCCGCCGGCGAGCGCGACCATCTCCGGATAGCTGACCCAGTACGGCGCCGGGATGATCACCTGGTCGCCGGGATTGATGGTCGCCATCAGCGCATTGTACAGCACCTGCTTGCCGCCGACGCCGACGATCACCTGGTTCGGCTTATAGGTGAGGCCGTTCTCGCGCTGGAACTTGCCGATGATGGCTTCCTTCAGCTCGGGGATGCCGTCGACCGCGGTATACTTGGTCTTGCCGTCCTGGATCGCCTTGATCGCGGCCTGCTTGATGTTGTCGGGCGTATCGAAATCCGGCTCGCCGGCGCCGAGGCCGATGACGTTGCGGCCCGCCGCTTTGAGGACGCGCGCTTTATCCGTGACCGCGATGGTCGCGGACGGCTTCACACGGTCGAGCGCAGCGGCGAGAAAGGACATCATCAGCTCCTATGCAGGCGTCGTGGATCACCCCCTCGGGGCCACGACCAGTCATGTCAGGGAAACGCCCATTTGTAGGGCCCCCAGCGCTGCATCGCAAGAAGCTTGGGCACATGGCTCCCAAGACTTTAGAGAACGTTAAAGCCGCCCCGTTAGCGTGGACCGACGATTATCCAGAGTCTCAGGCCGAAATGACCACTATCGGGTACGCCCTGCGATCCGGCGACTGGCTGACGGCCACGCGGATCAAGTCCTACAGCTGGATTCTGCTCGCGGTCACGATCGCGGCAATCGCCGGCTGGATCGCGCTGTCCGATGGCCTGGTCGACCGCAACGGCAAGCCGATCGGCACCGACTTCTCCAATGTCTATGCGGCAGGCGTGCTGACCCTTCAGGGCAAGGCGGCCGATGCCTATGATCCGCCGCTGCAGCATGCGACGGAAAAGGCCGTATTCGACGGCCGCGACGTGCCGTTCTTCGGCTGGCACTACCCACCCTTCTTCTTCGCGATCGCCGCCATCACCGCCCTGCTGCCCTATGCCGGAGGGCTCGCGCTCTGGGTCGTGTCGAGCCTGCTCGCATACCTCGCGGTCATGCGCGCAATCCTGCCGCGTTCCGGGACCCTGCTGGTCGCGACCGCCTTTCCCGCCGTGTTCGTCAACATCGGTCACGGCCAGAACGCGTTTTTCACCGCGGCGCTGCTCGGCGGCGCGCTGTTGCTGATGGAGCGCGGCCGGCCGTGGGCGGCCGGCGTCCTGATCGGCCTGCTCGCCTACAAGCCGCAATTCGGCGTGCTCATTCCCGTGGCGCTGCTCGCAGGCACGCGCTGGCCGACGATTGCTGCGGCAGCCGCCACGGTGGCCGCGCTGGTCGCGATCAGCTTCGCCGCGCTCGGCAGCGACGTCTGGCACGCTTTCTTCCAGTCGATGACCTTCACACAGAGCGTCGTGCTTGAGCAAGGCGGCACCGGCTGGGAGAAGATCCAGTCGGTGTTCTCGGCCGCGCGTCATTGGGGCGCCGATATCAGGTCCGCCTATGCGCTGCAGAGCCTGCTGGCGCTGTCGCTCGCGGCCGGACTTGCATGGCTGTGGCAGAGCGAGGCCGCGTTCGATCTCAAGGCTTCGGCACTGGCGAGCGCGAGCCTGCTGGCGACGCCCTACGTGCTCGACTACGACCTCGTCGTCGTCGCGGTCGCGATCATCTTCTTCGTCCGGCACGGCCTCGCGAACGGCTTTCGCGACTACGAGCTCAGCGTGCTCGCGGCCGCCTGGATCGTGCCGCTACTCTCGCGCAGCGTCGCCGGGCTGACGACGATACCGTTGGGCCTCATCGTTCTGATGGCCCTGTTCACGCTGACCCTCCGCCGCGCTCTCACCGATCGCGCCGTCGAGATCGGTGGACACGCACGCATCGCGCAGGCGTGATCTCGATTGTTTGAATCTATTGGAAAGTTGTTATTCGAGAGTGCAGTGCAGTAGCGCATTTCGACTTTTTCCATCCGCCGGCTCTTGCAGCCTGCGCCCATCGGCATCATTGTCTGGCCGCATTGCGGGACGATCTGGCGTCTGGATGTGCGATGCGTCCAACCTTTGATTCCTCGAACTCGAAATCGGCCGGATGTACAAGCTCTATTCGATGCAGCGGTCAGGCAACAGCTACAAGGTCCGCCTTGCGCTCGCGCTTCTGAACGCGCCCTATCAGGCGATCGAGATCGACATCCTGCGCGGCGAGAGCCGCACGCCGGATTTTCTCGCCAAGAATCCCAGCGGCCAGGTGCCGCTGCTGGAGGTCGGCGAGGACCGCTTCATCGCCGAATCGAACGCGATCCTCTGGTATGTCGCCGGCGGCACGCCGCTGGTGCCGGAGCAGCGCATCGAGCGCGCCGAAGCGCTGCAGTGGATGTTCTTCGAGCAGCATGCGCTGGAGCCGAACATCGGCGCCGCCTATTTCTGGCTGCTGCTGGTCAAGGGCGGGCGCGACCTGCAGACACATGCGCTCGAGGACTGGATGGAGCGCGGCTACGCCGCGCTCCAGGTGATGGAGAATCATCTCAAGAGCAACGACTACTTTGCCGCGAAGCAGCTGACGGTCGCAGACATCGCGCTCTACGGCTACACCCACGTCGCCGATCGCTGCGACTTCGATCTGTCGACCTTCCCGAAGATCCGCAACTGGCTGCGCCGCGTCGAACAGACACCCGGTTTCGTCGCGATGGATTGGCAGCCGGCACTGATCGATTCAGCCGGCATCGCCGCCGACTACGGGTGAGGCATTCACCGTAAAACTACTGGCTGTCCGTAGAACAGCGGGGAAAATACACGCATCGGCGGGAACAAACACCGCCAGCGCCATGTTCCTGCCTTTTTTTCCGATTTGCCGCCGCAATCCTGCCCAGCGCGACCTTAGAATTTACCTCTGCGAGTGATTCGCTCGCGGATGTATGGGTAAGGGATTTCGACTTCATGTCCGGGTGGCGTCTTGCTTCCGTTCCGAGGTTCAGTTGGGTCCGCGGCCATGCGTCGCCGCAGGAGTCGAACCACCGTAGAGGGCTCCGTACGCCCGTCAGCGGCTTTCACGACCACGCAACGCTCACCCTTTCGCCCAGCCTGACCACCGCCGTGGTCGCAACGATCGCGGCCAGCACGCTCTCATTGGGTGTCAGCGTCACCATCGCGGTGGTGTCGATCCGCGCCGTCTTGTCGATGCCCGCTTAACAGGAAGCCATTTTGACAACCCTTCGCGGTTTTCGCGACAACAGGCGATGATTGTCTCGCGCACAAAATGGCGATGAAATCAACGGTCGTAATCGTTGCCGTGACTCTGGCACTCGCGATCCTGCTGGCGGCGTCACTGCTGATCCTGATCGAGCGGCGGGGCGAGCTCTCGCTCTCGCCGCTGACCGAGGAAGATCGGTCCGTCTATGTCGAGCTGGTACGGCCGCCCGCTGCCGAACCGGTGCAGCCCGTCCCGGATTGATCGCCAACGCGGCTGCGCGTATCGAAGGTCCGTCGAGATTCAAACGGACGGCGAAGCCTTCATGCACGAAGCACTCACTGTGCGCGCCATCGCGCGCGACGACCATGATCACTGGCTGCCGCTCTGGGACGGCTACAATGCCTTCTACGGCCGTTCGGGGCCGACGGCGCTGCCGGCCGAGGTGACCGCGATGACATGGTCGCGCTTCTTCGATGCCGACGAGCCGGTCCATGCCCTGGTCGCCGAGAGCGGTGGCGAGTTGATCGGCTTGGCGCACTACCTGTTTCATCGCGCCACCACCACGATCGGGCCGCTCTGCTATCTCAACGACCTGTTCACGAGCGAGGCCGCCCGCGGCAAGGGCGTCGGACGGGCGCTGATCGAGGCGGTCTACCGCGAAGCGCGTCAGGCCGGTGCGCCGCGGGTCTATTGGCAGACGCACGAGACCAACACCACGGCACAGGCGCTCTACGACAAGATCGCCGAGCGCTCGGGCTTCATCGTCTACCGCAAGGCGCTGTGAACGGGCGGTGTCACGCCGCCGTCACGGGGCAGGCCTACGCTCCATCGAGCGCCTGATCATCCCCCGTCACCGGTCACGCGTTTCAGCGGTCCCCGTCAGTCGCCGTCTCTGACCGGGGCCGCATTTTTTTTGTCTGGCCTTGGTCGTTGGACGTGGCGCGTCTCACGCTACGTTGGTCGTCGTGTTCTGCTGCTTCAATGGGACCTGCTGAGAAGCCTTCGCCTGCGCGACTTCGACGCACATTCTGACAGCCTCACCCATGCTCGCCGCGACCAGATCGGCCTTGGTGGCTTCCTGCAGCACCTTCGCGGCCTCCTGATCGACGTCGGTCGCGCAGCAGACCAACATCACTCTTGCCTTGGGGAGTCGTCGCTTCAACCGACGAACGGAGTAGCGCATATGTGCGACGCCGGAATTGCCGATATAGATCAGGCAGGCAATCGCAACACCTGCGGGCTCGAGCTTGATGACGTTCGCGGTCGAGAGCGCCTCCGCTCCTGAGACCTTCGCGCCCAACCCGTGCGCCGACGACAGTTGCGCGAGAATCACCGCCGCCGCTTCGTCGATCGGGGTTCGCCCGGCCACGCACAGGACCGGCTGCTCGCTCCGCCATCCTTCGGCGAGATTGTCCTTGCTGAGGATTGGTATCGTGTCGATTGCCCCACTGCTGGCCGAGCTGTCGACGGCCGATGCCGCCTCCGGATCGCTGGTGGTCTCGCGTTTCGCCAGCGGACCATCATTTTGATCGGAAAGATCGGCGGTCAACTCGGCGACGGCGTCACGGATCGTTGCAAGGCGATCATAGGCGAGCGCCCCTCGGTCGGCGTCGGCTTGGGCCAATTGCAGTCCCTTCACCGCGACCTCGTCGCAATAGGCAATCAACGAGCGCTCCTTCAAGAACTCCTCTGCCTTCTCGGCCGCTTCCGTCGGATCGTTCGCAAGCATGCGCTGGTAGAAGATCTCGGCAGGAGACAGCGCTGGACGATCACCGAACATGACGTCGAGGAACTCCAGGCGCTCCACATGTCGTCCGATGACGACCAGGCAGACCGTCAGCGGCGTCGCGAGCACCAACCCGATTGGGCCCCACAGCGCGGTCCAGAACGCGGCTGAAACGACCACCGCCACGGGGGACAGGCCCGTGCTGCGCCCATAGACCATCGGTTCGATGACGTGGCCGAGCAACGGCTCGACCACGAGAAACAGGGCCAAGGTCCAAATCAGCATCGACCAGCCAGGGTCGACCGCTGCCGCCAGAGCAAGCGGAAACGCCGCGGCGATGACGGCGCCGATATAGGGCACGAACCGAAGCGCTGCGGCGAGGATCCCCCAAAGGAGGGCGCTGGGGATGCCGATGAACCACAAGCCGACGCCGATCACGACGCCGAATCCGCCGTTCAGGGCGAGCTGGGTGAGGAACAGCCGGCTGAGCCTGTAAGCCGCATCATCGAGCGCCGCCGTGGTGCGCTGCAGGTCGGATGAGCCCGCAAGGCGAATGAGCCGATTCCGCAGGTCCTCGCGTTGAAGCAATATGAAGATCACGAAGATGATGATGATGCCGGTCGTCGCCAGCGGATGAATGAGCGGCGAAATCAGCGTGCGGAGACTGTCTAGCGCTCCGGGATCGGGCTGCCGGACCTCCACCGGGATCGGGGTCACAGGGACTGAGGAATTCGTTCGCAGTCCGCTCGGCGGCCGAGCCGCTTCCGGCTCATTCGGTTTGTCGAGTTCCTTGCCCAGATCCTTGAGCATGTCCGATGCACGCTCGAGCGTCCCTCTGCCGGCTTTGGTGTCGCGGAACGACTGGATCTTGTTGCTCATCGTCGATTGATAGTTCGGCAGCTCACTGGCAAGCTGGGTGAGCTGGGTGGCGAGCAGGCTGCCCAGTGTAAAGATCACGACGAATGCGAGAACGACCACGCTGACGACGGCCAGTCCGCGCGGGGCACGAAGCCGCTGCAGTTGCGCGACCAATGGCGCCAATACGAAGCTGAGCAGGATGGCCAGGGCCACGGGGACCAGGATATCGCGACCGAAATACAGCAGCGCGATGATGATGACCGCAAAAATGGCGACGGCCAGCGCGCTGATCAGCCCGAGAACTTCCTCTGGGGTGCGGACCTTGAGCGGCTGTCTGATGATCATCGAATCTCTCTCCGAACGAGGAAGGGCGGCGCGCGTCGCTCAAGCGGTCAGGCTGTCAACGTCGACGAAGGTGGCGCGTTGCAACGGAGGGAAGCTTCTGACGATGTCGCCGGCGCCGGTGGTCATATGCCGGAAGGTTCGTCCTCGATCCGAGCAACCATCCGGGCCTTCGCTAGAACAGAACGACCGAGGGCGCTGGCTGGCGCTGCCCGCCCTGCCGGACATTCGGCTTCCTGTTTCAGACACGCGATAACAGCCTCGTGAGGCTCCAGTTCCCGAGAGCGCCTGAGGTCGCATGCGCGTCTGCCGACGGCGACGACTGGTCAGCGTCGGCACACCGTCGCATCTCCGCGACTCAGCCGGAGCTTCACTGGGGCGTCGTCCTTGTTGATGTCAGCAGGTTCGGCGGTACGGCTTGCCCGGCGAGGCCCGGCGCGAGCAGCTTCCGAGGGCGCACGACCGGCGACCGTCCGGGTCCTGTCGGCCGCCGTGTCGTTCAGCGCAAATCAAGCGTCCGCTCGGCCGTGCTCAGCCAAGACGGGCCGCGGAGACGGATCTCGTCTGAATGGTGGACTCTGTCCTTGTCCTACGTCTTGCTGCCCACCGTTTGGCGGACCTCGAACCCCTCGAACTGCGGCGGGCCGAGATAGTGCACCTTGGTGTCGCCGGCCCGGTGGTGCGCGGCGCGGAAGGCTTCGGACCTGGTCCAGTCCTCGAACGCAGCTTTCGACGCCCAGATCGTGTGCGAGGCATACAGCGTATGGTCCTCCGCTTCCGGTCCCTTCAACAAGTGAAACTCGACGAAGCCCGGTACCTTGTCGAGATGGCTGTCGCGCGACAGCCAGACCTGCTCGAAGGCGGCCTCCGAGCCCTTGGCGACGCGAAAACGATTCATGGCGATGAACATGCTGATCTCCTGAGGGGTGAATGCCGCAGGTCGAGGAGTAGCAGACTTCGCGGTGCAATGCGCCAGCGGCGGTGGCCGCTGATGCCGCGATGTGGAATGCTTCAGAGCCCCGATCAGGACAGGGCGCAAGCGAGCCCTAGGCCACGAGCCCCTTGATCGGCTTCACGGCCGCGCTGTCCGGAAACACCGCGCCGCCGAGCGCGTGCTCGCCGATGCCGAGATGATCGGCGAGTACGCCCTTGAACACCGCGCGCAGATCCGTCGTCGGCGCAAGATCGCGTCCCTGGTAGAGGCTCGCCATCTTCAGCGTCGGCCAGTCGGCGATCACCCGCCCGCCCTTCACCGCGCCGCCGGCGAGCAGCGCAATCGTCCCGGTGCCATGATCGGTCCCCTGGGTGCCGTTGATCTTCGCCGTGCGCCCGAACTCGGTTGCGACCACCACGACCGTATCCCGCCAGCGCGGGCCAAGACCGCTCTCGAACTCGGCGAGCGCGCCGTCGAGGCCCGACAGGAGCTGCGCCAGCCGGCCGATTGCGCCGCCTTCATTGGCATGCGTATCCCAGCCGTCGAAGGCCAGCGCCGCGATGCGCGGACCATCATCCGCCGCGATCAGCTTCGCCGCGCCGCGCGCGACCTGGCGCATCGCCGCGATCTGGTTGCCGCCCGGCTTGGGCTTCATGTCGTCACCGAACGCGACCTTCTCGAGCTTCAGCCCTTGCGACAGCGCAGCCGCCAATGCGGGATCGCGATGCGCATAGAGGTCGACCAGCCGCGTCGCGGTGTCGTCATCGGCCTGCGGCAAGGTTACCGGCGCCCAGCCGACGGTGGGCGCTGCGCCGCGCAGCACCAGCGGTGCCGTCGGACCGACCGCGAGCGCGCCCGTGACGCGGGGGCCGCGCGGCAGCGCCTCGACTGCGCGGTTCAGCCAGCCCGATTGCACGCGGCCGGGACCGGCGAAGCCGCTTTCGAGCACGTCCTGGCCATCGAAATGCGAGCGCTCGCGATATGGTGTCGCGACCGCGTGAACCACGGCAGCCTGCTTGTCACGATACATGCGCGCGAATTCCGGCATCGACGGATGCAGCGCAAAGAACGAGTCGAGCGGCAGCGCCGGAGTTGGTCCCGTCGTCGTCAGCGCGATCGCGCCATGCAGTCCGGCGTAGTCGGGATCGCCGACCGGCGCGACGGTGGCGAGACCATCGAGCGCGCCGCGCAGGATTACGACGATCAGCCGCGGATCGCGCTGGTCGGCGGCGCGGGCGAATTTCGGCAAATAGCCCCACGCGGCGAATGACGCGCCTGCCAGCAGCAAGTGGCGTCGCGAGGTCGACAGCGAGGTCGCGATCCGGTCCATCGTCATCTCCTCTGGAATTCCGGCGACATCAGCAGCAGCGCCAGCGCCTGCTGGCGCGACTCCGCGCGCTCGATGGTGCGGCGTGTCTCGGTCGACGCAGCATCGCCGGCGACGAGCTCGAGCAGCTCGCGCGGATCGAGATTGTTGCCGAGTCGGCCGCCGAGCTGCGACGAGATGTCCAGCCGCAGCTTCATGCCCTCCGGCGCGGCCCACACCGCATTGGTATCAGCGAATCCGTTTGGTCCCGCGGGCGTCCACAACGGCTGGCCCAGCGTGTTCAGGGAAGTGAGATAGAAGCCGGGATCCTCCGGCACGCGCGCCAGCAGCCGGCCGCCGGCGACCAGGAACTCATAGGGCGAGCGGATCTTGGTGAGCGGCGCCGACCAGGCATCGTCGGAGTCCACCAGCGCCAAGGTCAGCGCCTTGAGGTCGCCATCGCTCCTCCTGAACACGGCTTCGAGTCGCGCGACGAGCGCGGGCGGCGGATCGTCGGCAATGAAATGGCGTGCGAGCTTGGCGGCGATGAACTTCGCGGTCGACGGATGCCGCGCGATGTCCGCGAGCGCCGCTTCGCCCTGGGCGAGGCCATCATCCGCATAGACCTTGCCGAGCAACGTCTGCGGCCCCGGCTGATGCGCATTGGCATTGAACACGAAGCTGCCGGGCGCCGCGTTGCGGGCGTTGCGGCCGGCGAAGCTCCAGCCGGTGATGATGCGCGCCAGCGAGGTCACGTCCTCCTGGCTGTAGCCGCCGCCGACACCCAGCGTGTGCAGCTCCATGATCTCGCGCGCGAGATTCTCGTTGAGGCCGCGCTTGCGGTTCTGGCCGGCACGTGAGTCCGGTCCGAGCGATTCCTGGTTGTCGAGAAAGAACAGCATCGCCGGATGCTGCTCGACCGCCTTCAGCATGTCGACGAAGCGCCCGAGCACGTGCGGCCGGATCGCCTCGCGCTCGAACGCACCGGCCCACATCCGCGCCAACTCGCCCTTGCCGGCGGAGATGCAGAAATGATTCGACCAGAACGCCACCAGCCGCTCGGTGAAGCCGCAGTCGGCGAGCACCGCGCGCTGCAGCCGCGCCAGCGCTTCGGCACGGAACGTCTTCTGGACGACGTTGGGCGGCTGCTGGGCTTGCGCGGGCTTTGCCGGCGCTCCCTGCATCGCGGGTGCGGGGTCGGCACCGGCCGCTGGGGCCGCCGAGGGCGTTGCGGCCATGGCTTTGTCCGCGCCGTTCGTGGACAGGCCGCGCGTGGGGCTGGACTGCTCCTGCGGCGCAGCCTCCGACTTCGCGGCCTCGCGGGCCCGCTTGACCTCGTCCTGATAGGCGAAGACGGCAGCGGCGAGTGCTGCCGTCGGCTGCAGACCCGGGGCCTCCAGCAGCGCTCCATCGGGACGGCCGAGCTCGGCCTTGACGAAGCCGCGCGGGTCCGACGCCGCATTGACGAGATCGCCCGAGGCACCGCCACGCGCGCCGAAGCCGAAGCGATTCAATGCGACAAGAGCCGATCGAGCATCACGCGCCATGCCACATCCTCGAGCCCGTCATCGCGGGAGCTCCCGAAACGCTGTGTTGCCGCGACCGCAGACTGCGATGGCGCGGCAGATTGTCACGCACTATACTTGCCCCTGCAGATGAACCGGACATGAAAAGGGGCTGGTCGGACGTGGTTCCGAAGGTGACAAATCGTTTAGCGGACATGACCGCGCGGCAGCTCATCTGCGAGTCGTGCGGCACGGCGTTCAGCTGCGATCCGGGCGGCTCCTGCTGGTGCTTCGACGAGACCGTGCGCCTGCCGCTGCCCAAGACCGGACAAAGCAATTTCAAGGACTGCCTGTGCGCCAACTGCCTCAAGAGACTGGCCGGCAAACCGGAGCCGGGCTCGTGACGCGCTGGCACGTCGAAGCCGTCCTGCTCGACATGGATGGCACGCTGCTCGACACCGAGAAGGTCTATCTCGAAGCTGCGATCGCGGCACTGAATGCGCTCGGCTACAGCGACGGCGTCGTCGAGCTCTGCCATGCGATGATCGGCATTCCCGGACCCGACAACGAGCAGACCCTGCGCGACCATTTCGGCGACGATTTTCCGCTGGCCGAAGTCAACCGCCTGTTCGCGGCCAAGACGGTCGAGATCCTGCAGGCGGGCATGCCGCTGAAGCCCGGCGTCATCGCGCTGCTCGATGCGATCGACGCGGTCGGCCTGCCCAAGGCGGTCGTCACCTCGTCCTCGCGCCGCACGGCCGCGGAGCATCTCCGCCTCGCCCGCATCGATCACCGCTTCGATGCGGTCCTGACACGCGACGACGTGGCCCGCGCCAAACCGCATCCGGACCTCTATCTGCTCGCCGCGGAACGGCTGCGGACGCACGCGCCGGCCTGCGTCGCGATCGAGGATTCCAATCCCGGCGTCGCCTCGGCGCACGCCGCCGGCGCGATCACCCTGATGGTGCCGGACATCGTGCCGCCGAACGATCATTCGCGGGCGAATGCGGCGGCCGTGCTGCCGGATCTCGATGCCGCCATCGCGCTGCTCGCGCGCCGTTCGGTGTTGCCCGTCAGGACGTGACGTCACCTCGGCAGGCCGTGAATCGCCGTGCAGCCTTCTCATGAGCCATTTTCTTCAAACGCGGCCGAACACGGTCACGATCGGTTCACGTCGTTGCGCGCCGTCCGCAGTCCTATCGGATGCATTAACCCGCACGCACTACTTTGCTGGGCGTTGGCGGATGGGCTCATTTCATGTTGCGATTCATTGGCGCCGCGGGTGCGGCATTTTTGGCTGCGTTCGCAGGTGTGAGTTGGGCGGTCAGGGGATTTCCGCTTCCGGATGGACCGTGGCGGGGCATGATGCGGACAGCTTCGATTGAAACGGTCTCAAACCTTGCTGCGCCGGCGCCGGGGGGCGTGGCTGTCGTGGCTCCCCTATCCCCGACGGTCGACATGACCTTCGGCGGCCCGGAGGCAAAGGAGTTCGACCGCAAGGCGTGGCTCGCGCAGCACACCTCGCAGAGCGACAAGAATCCCAAGCTCGACGCGTTGCGCATGGACGCGTTGCAGGCCGCGACGGCCTACAAGCTGTCGCCGTGCGACAAGACCATGAAGCAGAACCTGGTGGACGCACTGACGGCCTACACCCGCGCCTATGTTGCCAAGCTGGATTGCAAGCGGCAGTTCTGGGGCGCAAAGATCTGCACCGACAAATCGCTCCAGGAGGCGGCCGACAGCGTCGGCACGCCGCTCGATCAGCGCGTGAAGGAGGCGTTGTTCGAAGCCTTCGAGGAGAAGGGGATCACCAAGGCGGACTTTCCGGCCGATGTGCGCGAGGAGGTCCCGCAATTCGCCGGACCCGCTTTCTGGTCCGACGAGTCGGCGGTGTGCCGGACGCGGCAGGCGCAACGGGACCGGCGATAGCAAACGAGCGCTGCCATGAACCGGCTGATCTTCATCATTGCGGCCATCGTCGTCTGGCAGGTTGGCGGACGCCTGTTCCTGACCGAAACGCCGACCGCGGCGGCGTTTCCGCCGGTCACCGGCGCGGAGTTTCAGGACCACGAGAAATACACCGAGGACGCCCGGCGTTCGCAGCGCGAAGACGCGCTGAAGTCGCTCGACCTCGCCTGGAGCGACCGCTGCGGCGCCAAGCGCGACAGCTTCATCAGCGGCCTCAACCACTACTACTATCACCGGCAGAACCAGAACGAGCGCTATCCCGAGACCTATGGTCCGGCTGGCGCCGCCTATATCGCCGGCGTATGGACCACCGCCGAGGATCGAAGGATCGAACGGCTCACCCAGGAAGCCTACGCCGCCGGCTACATCAAGCCATCCGATTTCGACGGCATGGCCAGCCGGATGGTCGCAACGATCGTTCGCGGCGAGCAGGTCAGGGGACACGGCTGCGCCGGCTGACAGTGCTGCGGGAAGCATATCGCCTCCCCTTCGGCAGCGCCGCCGCGACCAGCGTCCGTGCCGCCGCGCCCGCGGTTTCCATGTAGCTGGCGTCCCGATGCAGCAGCACGACCGCGAAGGCGCCGTCGAGCAGCAGCAGCATCTGCCGCGCGAGCCCGCCGGCTTCGGCAATTCCCTGCTCCTCGAAGATCGCCTGCAGCCAGGCCTCGAACTTCTTCTTGTGGGCGGCGCCGATCCTGATCGCGGGATGGCCGGGCAGATTGGCGAGTTCTGCGGTGGTGCGCAGGAAGCCGCAGCCGCGCCATTTCGGATGTCGCGCGGCGCGCGCGAGCTGGTTGAAGATCCCGGCGATCTTGTCGGGCAGCCCGCCCTCGGTCTCGTCGAACCAGCGCTTGAACAGCGTCAGGTTCGGTTGGTCGCGCGCGGCAAGATAGGCCGCGACCAGATCGTCCTTGCTGCGGAAATGATAGTACAGCGTCTTCTTGGTGACCCCCGCCTTTTCCGCCACCGCGTCGACGCTGACGGCGCGGATGCCATCGGCATAGAACAGCCTGCTCGCGGCGGCGACGATGCGGGCGGGCGTGGGATCGGAGGAACGGGGCATGGCGGCGCTCGGTCAATGTATACTGACCAGTGAATATACCTCGGCTGCCGCGGCGCCTAGTCTTCACCTGCTCCAACCGCCAGCCTGCGAGACACCATGACCGACCTCATCCTGCTCGACATCTCCGACCGCATCGCCGTGATCACGCTGAACCGGCCGCAGCGGCTGAACGCGCTCAGCTACGCGCTGATCGATCGATTGATGGCCGCGCTCGACCGCATCGAGACCGATGCCGGCGTCAGGGCCGTGATCCTCACCGGTGCGGGACAACGCGCCTTCTCGGCCGGCGCCGACATCGACGAATTCACCGCAAGCGTCCGCCAGGGGCGCGCTGCCGCGCTGCGCGACTTCGTTCGGCGCGGCCAGGCGATGACGGCGCGGCTGGAGGCGTTCCGCAAGCCGGTCATCGCCGCCGTCAACGGGCTCGCCTTCGGCGGCGGCTGCGAGATCACCGAGGCCGTGCATCTTGCGGTCGCGAGCGAGCGCGCCAGCTTCGCCAAGCCCGAGATCAGGCTCGGCATGCCGCCGACCTTCGGCGGCACGCAGCGGCTGCCGCGGCTGGTCGGCCGCAAGCGCGGACTCGAACTGCTGCTGACCGGCGATTCTTTCCCGGCGCCGCGCGCGCTGGAGATCGGCCTCGTCAACGCCGTCGTGCCGCATGACGAGCTCTTGCCGGCGGCGCGCGCGCTGGCCCAGCGCATCATCCGCCACGGGCCGGACACCGTCGCCGGCATCATCACCGCCGCGACGCGCGGGCTCAACATGGCGATCGGCGAAGGGCTCCAGGTCGAGAGCGAACAGTTCGCGAGCCTCGTCGGCAGCCGCGATCTCGCGGACGGGCTGGCGGCCTGGCGCGAGCGCCGGCCGCCGCGTTGCTAGACCGGGTGGCCCGGCGACTTGCGCGCCAGCCCATCGAACGCATCGAGCAGCCGCTCGCGCCAGGCATGGACGCTGTCGCTCTCCTCCAGCAGCCGGAACGGGCTCACCACGCGCGCCCATTGGAAGCCGCCGAACACGATGTAGTCGGCATAGTCAGGCGCATCGCCGCCGATGAAGGCCTGCGTCTTCAGGGTCTGGCGCAGCGGCTCCAGCGATCTGCGGAAGCCGATGACCGCCTGGTCGCGCGAGGCCATGACCTCTTCGAGGCTCTTGCCGAACCGCGCCTCGCGCGACTTGCGGAAATAGTCGGCATCCTCGGCGGCGAGGTTCTTCGGAATGTCGGCGATGATCAGCGGAAAGATGCCGCCGACGATGGCGATATCGCCCCAGGCATTGAGGAAGCGCCCCATGGCGCGGCCGCCGGCGCCGCCGAACAGCGAGGGCCGGTCCGGATAGGTGTCCTCGAGGTAGTTGGCGATCGCCCAGGAATCGGCGACCGCGCGGTCGCCGTCGAGCATGACCGGCACCTTCTCCGATCCATGCGGCGCGATCGCGCTCTTCTCGGTGAAGCGCCACGGAATCGTATCAGCGCTCAGCCCCTTGTGCGCCAGCGCCATCCGCGTGCGCCAGCAATAGGGACTGAACGGTCGGCTCGCATCGGTCCCGACGAGTTCATACAGTTTCACGGCCATTCCCGGTCCTTCCTCCAAGTCCGGACCGTTCTAGCGCACGACGCGGCCGTTGTCGCGCAGCAGCCGCGCGCCGGCATCGGTGACGATGATGAAGAGGCCGGCGCCCGCGATCGCCTCGCGCGTGACATAGCCCAGATCGGCGGCATCCTCCCACACCGTCAGCCGCGGGCAGCTCGTTCGCCACGTCGCCACCACCTCGGCATGGCTGCGCGGCGCGCGCGCGATCCATTCGACGAAGTCGAGCACCAGGGGGTCTGCCGATCCGGCCATGCTCGCCTCACTCCGCCGCCGCCGAGCTCTGCGCGGCCAGCAGCAGCCAGCCGCCATAGAGGATGTAGTAGCTCGCCACCGCCGTGATGATGCGGTTGGCCCAGGTGCGGAACTGCTGCTCGCTCATCGCCTCCAGCAGCCGCCGCGCCAGGCTCGTGCCGAGCATCGACGCGCCGACGGCAACGAGCGCGAGCACCGGATCGAGGCCCGCGGCCTGGTCGATGATGCCGCCGAAATAGATCAGCTTGGTGAGGTGGCTCGCGACCTGACACGTCGCCTTGGTGGCGACGATCGAGCGGCGGTCGAACCGCGCGCCGAGAAAGAACGTGTCGAGCAGCGGCCCCGACACGCCGGTCATCAGCATGAGCCCCATGCAGATCGTGCCGTAGATCGCGCCCTGCCAGACGCTGTCCGGATCGGGCCTGAGGCCGGCCGGCATCAGCCGCGCCATGAACGGGGTGACGCCGAGCAGCAGGAGCGCAGCCGGCTTGTCGGGCACGTAGCGCACCAGCGCCCACAGGCCGAGCGCCAGCGCGCAGCCGACGAGATACACCGCGACCGGCCGCCAGCGGATGTGCCGGCGCCACAGCACCGCGCGCCAGCCATTGGACGCCATCTGCGTCGCCGCGTGCAGCACCATCGCCGCCGGCAGCGGCATGATCGCCAGCAGCACGCCGATCAGGATCAGCCCGCCCGCCATGCCGAACAGGCCCGACAGGAACGCCGTCGCCACCATCAGCAATCCGAGCGCTGCAATCAGGGCGGGTGTCATGGCTGATCTCCTCGCCATGCAATTTGTCGCACTGGCGATATCAGTACAAACCGAGTTATCTTGCCCTCCATCAGTTTTCCTGAGGGCGCGATGAGACGGCTGCTGTTCCTCAACGGCATCAAGGCGTTCGAGGCGGCGGCGCGCACCGGCAGCTTCGCCGCGGCAGGCAGCGAGCTCAACGTCTCCGCGGCCGCGATCAGCCGCATGGTCAACCTGCTCGAGCAGCGGCTGGGCGTCGTGCTGTTCGAGCGCAAGGCCAACCGCCTGGCGCTCACCGCCGCCGGCCGCGCCTATCAGAGCGGGCTGACGCCGATCTTCGATGCGCTGTCGAGCCTGACCGCGCAGATCATGGCGCCGTCATCGATGCGGGTGCTGACGCTCGGCGTCGGGCCGACGTTCGCGATGAAATGGCTGATCCCGCGTCTGGCCGATTTCAGCACCGAGCAGCCGGACATCGAGGTCCGCATCACCACCGGCGGGGCGGCGGTGCCGTTCGGTGACGACTGGAGCTGCGGCATCAAGCTCGGCCACGGCGCCTGGCCGGGCCTCGTCGCCGAGCCGCTGTTCGCCGCGGATCTCGTGCCGGTGTGCACGCCGCGGCTCGCCGCGACCTTGAAGAAGCCTGCCGATCTCAAGGGCTCGAGCCTGCTGCGGGTGTCGCATGCCGCCGAGGATTGGGCGTTGTGGCTGAAGGCCGCGGGCATCACGCGCGTCAGCGCGCGCGGCACCGAGTTCCAGTACTATGGACATGCGCTGCAGGCCGCGATCGACGGGCTCGGCGTCGCCATGGGCATCCGTCCCTATATCGACGACGACCTCGCGGCGGGACGCCTGGTTGCACCGTTTGCATTGACCGTCCCAAAAGGCGAGCGCTGGTATCTTGTCTACCGCCATTTCCAGGCCGGCCAACGTGATTTCGCCGCGTTCCGGCGCTGGATCATGCGCGCGGCGTCACAGCCCGCGACCCGGAATTCTCAGCGCAGGGACGCCATCAAAAAAGACGCTGACGTGTGAACCCGTTCACAAATGCCCGGACCAATTCATGCTGTCGTTGCCGTTCGGGACATCAGGACTGCGCAATGACGTATTTGTACGAGGACTTCGCCATCGAGCCGTTCGAAGCAGGACGCGGCTTGTGGCACGCGCGGATCCGCCGCGCGGACATGACCCCGGTGGTGATCAATGGCGTTTCGTTCCCCTCGCTCGAAGTCGGCTTCGCCTGGTCCGATGCGGACATGGCGATTGCCGACGCGAAAAGCCATATCGACCGCTTTCGCAAGCGGTGGCGCTGACAGCTGCAGACCGAACCGCAGCACTTTGAAGCACGCGACGGAGGATATCGACCGACCCCCGGGAAAAGACGGATAGCGCGACGTGGAACAATCTCCGAGAGTGAAGTCCCCGAGAGTCCCCCCGCGCGGCCAGACGGTTCCAAGCCAACATCAAACGCCAATTCGAAATGCCGAGTGTATTCGTAATGCGGACTGCAATTCATGGCTGAGCCTGCCGTCAAACACCTCGCTTTTTCGGTGCGTACGCGATGCCCGGACTGCGATGCGGAGCTGAGCGTCCTGAGCGTCATCAACGGCCGCGGCGGTTCCGAGTACTGGGCCCTGCAATGCGTCGCCTGCCACGGCGTGCATCTCGACATCGTCGAGCAGCCGACGCGGCATTGAACGGCAGCGTGGCGTCGCGGCAACGCGATCGCGCGCGCCATGGCTCGCGAGTCGCCCGCTGATCTCGTGTGGCCTTTCGGGAGCACGTGCGTCTCGATGCCTGCTGCTGCCACCATGCTGTCAGCAAGGCTGGTGCGCGGCGCCCGATCACTCTTTCAAGTCGGCGCCATCCGTCCCATATTCGGGCCATGGCGAAGACCCCCGACACTCCCAAGAAGCCAGGCCGAACCCCGAAATCGAAAGCGCACCGGCCCGACGTGCAGCCGATCGCGCCCGCGCTCGCCGAGCTGCTCAATCCCGCCATCAACCGGGGCGAGAGCGGCATCGGTTCCTCAACGGGACTGAAGCCGCCGCCGGACAATTCCTGGGACCGCCGCAGCGGCGGCGAGGCCGCCGCGCACCGCGCGCGGGCGTCGACGCGCGGCAAGAGCGCTGAGGTTGCGGCCCGCGACACGTCCGATCGCCCGATCCCGCTGCGGCCGAATCCGCAGCCGGTGGGTGGACGTTCATCGTCAAACAACGATCCGTCGCATGGCCCGCCCCCACCCAACCCTCCCCCGCACGCGGGGGAGGGCTCCAGGCGGCAGGCGCCGCGTGCCGGCGCCAGCGATGATGCCGAGACTGCGCCGCTAGCGTCCCCTCCCCCGCGTGCGGGGGAGGGCCAGGGTGGGGGCCTCTCTCCGCAGCATCACCCCCTCGGGGCGGATGACGCCGCCTCAGCCTCCGGACTCGCCGAAGCGCCGCAAGCCAATTACGGCACCGCCGCCACCATCCCGACGCTCGATCCGGAACTGGCGCGGCAGCTCGGCCTGCCCACCGCCGAGGACGACGAGGAGGCGCTCGCCCGGCCGCCGCGCAACAAGATGGAGGCACTCGGCGTCAAGGCCACGGCGGAAGCGCTGGAGTCGCTGATCCGCGAGGGCCGTCCCGAGTTCCGCAAGGACGACGGCTCGGTCAAGGTGTGGACGCCGCACCGGCCGCCGCGCCCTGAGAAGTCGGAAGGCGGCGTCCGCTTCGAGATCAAGTCGGCCTATGAGCCGAAGGGCGACCAGCCGCAGGCGATCAAGGAGCTGGTCGAGGGCATCGCGCGCAACGACCGCACCCAGGTGCTGCTCGGCGTCACCGGCTCCGGCAAGACCTACACCATGGCGAAGGTGATCGAGGCGACGCAGCGCCCGGCGATCATCCTCGCGCCGAACAAGACGCTCGCCGCGCAGCTCTATGGCGAGTTCAAGAGCTTCTTCCCGGACAACGCGGTCGAGTACTTCGTCTCGTACTACGACTACTACCAGCCCGAGGCCTACGTCCCGCGCACCGACACCTACATCGAGAAGGATTCCTCGATCAACGAGCAGATCGACCGGATGCGCCACGCCGCGACGCGCGCGCTGCTCGAGCGCGACGACGTCATCATCGTCGCCTCGGTGTCGTGCATCTACGGTATCGGTTCGGTCGAGACCTATACCGCGATGACCTTCGCGCTGAAGAAGGGCGAGCGTATCGACCAGCGCCAGCTGATCGCCGACCTCGTCGCTTTGCAATACAAGCGCACCCAGCACGATTTCACCCGCGGCACCTTTCGCGTGCGGGGCGACGTCATCGACATCTTCCCGGCGCACTATGAGGACCGCGCCTGGCGCGTGAACCTGTTCGGCGACACGGTGGAGAACATCGAGGAGTTCGATCCGCTCACCGGCCACAAGCAGGACGAGCTGGAGTTCATCAAGGTCTACGCCAATTCGCACTATGTGACGCCGCGCCCGACTTTGGTGCAGGCGATGAAGTCGATCAAGTCCGAGTTGAAGATGCGGCTCGACCAGTTGCACGCGCAGGGCCGCCTGCTCGAGGCGCAGCGGCTCGAGCAGCGCACCACCTTCGATCTGGAGATGATGGAGGCGACCGGCAGTTGCGCCGGCATCGAGAACTACTCGCGCTATCTCACCGGCCGCCTGCCCGGCGAGCCGCCGCCGACTTTGTTCGAATACGTCCCCGACAATGCGCTGGTGTTCGCCGACGAAAGCCACGTCACGGTGCCGCAGATCGGCGGCATGTTCCGCGGCGACTTCCGCCGCAAGGCGACCTTGGCCGAATACGGCTTCCGCCTGCCCTCCTGCATGGACAACCGCCCGCTGCGTTTCGAGGAATGGGACATGATGCGGCCGCAGACCGTGGCGGTGTCGGCGACCCCCGGCGGCTGGGAGCTGAACGAGGCCGGCGGCGTGTTCGTCGAGCAGGTCATCCGCCCGACCGGGCTGATTGATCCCCCCGTCGACATCCGCCCCGCTCGCACCCAGGTCGACGATCTCCTCGGCGAGGTCCGCGCCACCGCGCAGGCCGGCTACCGCTCGCTGATCACGGTGCTGACCAAGCGCATGGCCGAGGACCTCACCGAATATCTGCACGAGCAGGGCATCCGCGTCCGCTACATGCATTCGGACATCGACACCATCGAGCGCATCGAGATCATCCGTGACTTGCGCCTCGGCGCGTTCGACGCGCTGGTCGGCATCAACCTGCTGCGCGAGGGCCTCGACATTCCCGAATGCGCGCTGGTCGCGATCCTCGACGCCGACAAGGAAGGCTTTCTGCGCAGCGAGACGTCGCTGATCCAGACCATCGGCCGCGCCGCGCGCAACGTCGACGGCAAGGTGATCCTCTACGCCGATCAGATGACCGGCTCGATGGAGCGCGCCATCGCCGAGACCAACCGCCGCCGCGAGAAGCAGGTCGAATACAACACGGCCCACGGCATCACGCCGGAGAGCGTCAAGAAGTCGATCGGCGACATCCTCAACTCGGTCTACGAGCGCGACCACGTGCTGATCGAGACCGGCGGCGGCACCACCACCGACGACGTCATCTCGATCGGCCACAATTTCGAGGCGGTGCTGGCCGATCTCGAAACCCGCATGCGCGAAGCCGCCGCCGATTTGAACTTCGAGGAAGCCGCCCGCCTCCGCGACGAAGTCAAGCGCCTCCGCGCCACCGAGCTCGCCGTCGTCGACGACCCCACCGCCAAGCAGCGCACCGTGCAAGGCAAGGCCGGAGCCTACGCCGGCACCAAGAAATACGGCGACGCCGCAAATCTCCCGACCACGGCGATGAAGGGCCGTGGCGCTGCGGCACGCGCTGGCGGCTCCTCTTCACCCTCCCCTGGAGGGGGAGGGTCGGCCGCCAAAGGCGGCCGGGGTGGGGTGAAGCCCCGCGACCCGCTCGCGCCGTCCCTCGACGACATCATCAGCGGCGGCCCAAGCACCGGCTCCAAAGTCCACAAGCCGCATCTCGACGAGATGCACGGCCCGGAATCCCTGCCCTACCGCCCCAACGCCAAGCTGCCGCCAAAGCCATTCGGCAGCAGCAGCAAGATCATCCAGCCCACCAACTCCCGCGAGTCCGGCCCCGAATTCGGCCCGGCTCCGCGCTCGACCGGTGGCGCGCCGGGAAAGCGCGGCGGGTGGAAGAAGCGGCTGTCTCTTATACACATCTAGATGTGTATAAGAGACAGGAATACCTGTCTTGCCCTGCTATGGCCATGCCGCCGACGATGGCGATCGAAGCTAGAGTAGTGCCGATAGCTGGAATGCTCCTGTTGTTCAGCGAAACGACTTTCGAAATACGCTCCATGACAAAACCTCCAAATTTGAGGCTGTCTCTTATACACATCTAGATGTGTATAAGAGACAGCTTCGAGGCGCTTGCCGAACCGCGCCTCGCGCGA
>BFBZ01000900.1_pt1 | contig 22926 bp, 22 predicted proteins | sample 1888401 | NCBI WGS metagenome assembly BFBZ01 (sample SAMD00112614, study PRJDB3348) | symbiont metagenome | host: Chara braunii
GCGGATCACGCGGAGCGCAATCTCCCCCCTGTTCGCAATTAATATCTTTTTAAACATGTGTTTCGAAATTTGAAATTAGACAATCTGGGCCCGGCCCTGCTCACCTGGATCGCCATATACAATGGTACCAGACGAAACAAGGCCTCTGAAAAGCAACCCGGTTAAGCCGTAGGATCTACCAAGAACAATGGCTGGTCGTATTCAACCGGCGTGGCATCATTTACCAGCACCTTCACGATCTTACCTTTCACATCGCTCTCAATTTCGTTGAACAGCTTCATGGCCTCAATGATACACACGGTCTGGCCTGTGGCCACTTCGTCGCCCACGTTCACGAAAACCGGCTTATCAGGGCCCGAAGAGCGGTAGAAGGTACCGATCATCGGCGATTTGATGGTTATATACTTAGATTCATCGGCCGCAGCATTATTGGCCGGGGGAGTGGTCTTATTATCAGCAGCAGGCACAGGGGTGGCAGGCTGTTGTTGTACCTGTACGGGCGCGGCGGTCATCACCTGGGCAGGTGGGGCCTGCACATATACGGGTGCTGCTTGCTTCCCTGTTTTTATCACGATCTTGATTTCTTTTGTTTCGAGCTCAACTTCGTTTACCCCGCTTTTGGAAACAAACTTTATCAGATCCTGGATTTCATTTAATTTCATGTTGTTTTCGTTTAGTTAGTGGATGCAAAAGTATCACCTTTTTTATAAAAACAACATGAAACCATCATTTTTAATGGAAATCAAGGGCAAAATGTTGAAAAATGATTGATTTTTAGAGTGTGATAAAAAGGGAGAAATGAAAAAAGTGAGGTGTTTTCAGACAAATTTATCGCCCTTTTGAACTTTTACGTCGTTCACAAAGTTCCTGATCTGCTGTTCATCCTGTTTTTTGCATACCATCAGGATCCCGTCCGATTCTACCACAATATAATCTTCCAGGCCCTGCAAAACCACTAATTTCTCCTTCGGCACATGCACAATGCAGTCTTTACAGTTGTACAGCATCACGTTTTTGCCCACCACGGCATTGTTGCCCTTATCGTGCTGGATATGAGTGAACAGGGAGCCCCAGGTACCCAGGTCGCTCCAGCCGATGATCGATTCGCGCACGTATACATTGGCGGCCTTTTCCATCACAGCGTAATCGATCGACACATTTTTGCAGGCGTTATAGGCCCGTTTTACAAAAGCCGCCTCTTTCGGGGTATTATAGCTGTCCCAGCCTTCTTTAAACACATTGGCCAGTTCGGGGTCGTGCCCCTCAAGCGCCCTGAGGATATTTTCGGTGCTCCAGATAAATATACCTGAATTCCACAGGAAATCGCCGCTATCAATAAAGAACCGGGCCATTTCATGATCGGGCTTTTCTGTAAAAGTTTTTACCTTGTATATGCGCTTGTCCTTTTCTTTTGCCGGTGAATCTTTAAACTGGATGTAGCCGTAGCCAGTATCCGGGCGCGTGGGTTTGATCCCCAGCGTTACAAGGCAATCCTCGCTCGATGCCTTGACAAAGCACGACTTGATCGCTTTCACAAAAGTTTCTTCCTTGGTAATGAGATGGTCTGAAGGTGCTACCACGGTGAGGGCACGCGGGTTCAGTTTATGGATCTTATATGAGGCGTAGGCGATGCAGGGAGCGGTATTTTTACGGGCCGGCTCGGTGAGGATGTTTTCTTTGGGCAACTGTGGCAGCTGTTTAGCCACCAGGTCTTCATATATATCGCTGGTAACCACGAAAATATTTTTGGCCGGGCAGAGCTCCTTAAATCTATCGTAGGTTTGCTGGATCAGCGTACGGCCGGTACCGAGAATATCTAAAAATTGCTTGGGATGGGAGGTCACGCTCATGGGCCAGAAACGCGACCCAACACCGCCGGCCATTATAATGCAATAATGATTATTCATAAAAAACCCGGCGCTAAGATACAATAAAATATGCTTGAGCCAGCCATAAAAACACACGAAGCCCCTGTAAGGGTTTATGAAAGGGAGTAGGAGCGGATCAGTACCTGAGCTTTGTGAGGGCCTGCCTCAGGCTGCTGATGGCATTGGTCACATCCTCCATCCGACAGGTTCCTACCGATAAACGGTACCATGGCGAATTGTCTGACGCACCAAAGGCGTAGAAAGGCACCACGGCGATCTTGGCTTCGTCGAGAATATACCTGGTAACATCTTTGGTAGTGGCCAGTACCTGGCCGCTCTCTGTTACAGCACCATGAAGATCGAATTTAATGGTAAGGTAAATGGCCGCCTGCGGGGCAATAGCGTCCACCCGGTGTCCTTCTGTTTTTAATTGCACGAAACCTTTATAAAATCCTTCAAGGCGATCGCTGATCTTTTTTTTCTGTTCCTGCAGGAAAGTATCGTAACGCTTGAGATCGCCCAGGTATTTGGCAGTAGCGATCTGCTCAGCCCTCGGTGCCCAGGCACCTATATGCGTGAGAATGGCCTTCATCTTATCGATCAGGGGCTTTGGGCCCATGCTCCAGCCTACTCGTACGCCAGTAGCAGCAAGCGATTTGGAGATCCCATCCACAAACACGGTATATGGCCTCATCTCCGGGCGCAGCGATACAGGGTTGTGATGAAGTGTATTACCGTGCGTGAGTGCCCAGTAGATTTGGTCATACATCACATACACCGGTTTTTTGTCGGGGCCACGGCGCAGGTTTTCTGCCAGCACCAGGTCACAGATCTCTTCGAGCGCTTCTTTGCTGAACACTGTACCTGTAGGATTTTGCGGCGAGCATAAAGCCAACAGGCTGGCCTCGTGAATATGCGGCCTGATGTCTTCCGCGCGGGGCATAAAATTGTGCTCGGGCAGGGCTTCTATCACTACCGCTTTGGCATCGTTGAGATAAGTATAATGGTTGTTGTTCCAGCTTGGCGTGGCAAATATCACGGTATCGCCCGGATCTACCAGCGCCCTGAAAATGCTGTAAATAACAGGGCGTGCGCCACCCGCTATCAATATTTCATCGGCTTTATAATCGAGGTTGCCGCGCTCTTTGAGCAGGCCCGATACAGCCTGGCGCAACTCCGGCATGCCATCAGCTACGGGGTAATTGGTTTGGTCGGCAAAATATTCGTCAACAATGAACTGCTTCAGTTCTGCCGGAATAGGGAACACTTTGGGGTTGAAATCGCCAATGGTGAGGTTATAGATCTGTTCCCCCTGTTTTATTTTTTCGTTTACTTCGGCCGCAAGCTTGATGATCTCGGAACCAATAATATTTTCAGCAAGTTTGGATACTTTAAGTGCTTGTTTTTTCTGTGCAGTGCTCATGAATACTAGTTTGGAACAAATATAAACTTCTGCACAACATAAGGTACAAAATAAATGCTGACCTAAAAGAAATATCAGAAACGATTTCCCGGGATAAGGGTATGGAGGTAAGAATTTATGGACAGGTGATTCCCATGATTTGCAACGGTTTAGGCAAAATTACTATATTTTTAAGGAATGGTTAAGGAAAAAAATAAAGAGAACTGTAAGGCTATTTTTTAAAAAAATTATCTAAATCGTTTAGAAAACTATATATTTGTTATATTAGCCTACGAAACTATAAATTTAATCTACTAACTTAATTTTATAGAAAAACGGCTTGTTGAAAAAATATAACACTCTATGAAAAAAACACTGCTTGAAGACATTGCCAAAGAACTGAATGTTTCCAAAACATTGGTATCAATGGTCATCAATGGAAAAGGTGATGCTTATGGCATCAGCAAAAAAACACAGCAGAAAGTGCTCGAGAAAGCAAGCGAGCTGCAATACACGCCCAATGTTTTTGCAAGGGCACTGCGTACTGGCCGAAGCAACCTGATAGGCCTTCTGGTGGCAGACATCGCGAACCCTTTCTATTCGCAAATTGCCAAGCACATAGAAAAAACATTGTCTACCAAAGGCTACAACCTGATGGTGTGCAGCACAGACGAGGATTTTGAGCGGGAGAAAACGCTGATCCAGCTGATGGCCGAGCAGCAGATCGTAGACGGGCTTATTATTGCCACCACCGCTAGCGACATTACATATTTCAAAAACGAGAGGTTACAGAAATTCCCGATCGTTTTTATAGACCGCTACCTGCCCGAACTGAAATCGAACTACGTGGTGGCAGACAACTACCAGGGCTCCTTCGAGATCACAGACCTGCTGATCCACAAAGGCTGCAAAAATATTTTAACGCTCAATGTATCGCCGGCCTACATCAGTTCCCTGAAAGACCGCGTGCGGGGCTATAAAGACGCGCTGAAAAAATACAATGTGCCGTTCAAGCCCGAACACCTCGTGGAGATCTCCTTCAACGATATCAAGAATGAAGTGCGCGACAAGCTTGTGAAATTCCTCAACAATACCGACAGCATCGATGCTATCTACACACTCAACAACAACCTGGCCACGGCCTGCCTTGAAGTGTTCAATGAGTTTGGTATTGATAAGCTCAAGAATAAATTCTATTTCGCCTCGTTCGACGACATTGACCTGTTCAACTTTGTGAAACCTGCCATGATCTCCGTGGCACAGCCGCTTGAAAAAATAGGGAACGAATCGGCGAACCTCACGCTCAAGCTCATCGAGTCGAAACATACCGGAAACGGGGAACCGACACACGTGGTGTTACGCACATCGGTGATCTCAAGAAACGACGCCTAAGCCCTGCTCAAAGAGCTCTACCTCCGCCACAGGACTGAACAGGTATACAGTGCCGCTCGACAATTCCGTGCAGCGATAGCGCTTGCGGATCCGCTCTCCTTTTTCGAACACCCGCGAACCATTGTACAGGAAATGTGACTTGTATGGCAGGCGCTCCAGCAACACGGTGGGCCTTCCATCAGGCGACTCGTCGTATAACTTGAGGGTGCGGAGCAGGGTGATGTCGCTGCAACTGGCAGCAGCAGGGTTTTGAAGGTATTTTCTTACCGCGTAAAACACATCCACAGGAAATATATCGGTACTGAGAAACGGCTGCATCAGTGTTCTGAATTCGCGCTTCCATTCTTCGCCGTGTGGCGCCACGCTGTTCCTGTGCTTATTGTAGGTGGTGAGATGCGCTATTTCGTGCACCAGCGTAATGAGGAATGCATAGGTGTTTAAATTGTGGTTGATGGTGATGATATGATTGAGCCCGTTGTGCGGCGAAGTATAATCGCCCAGCTTGCTCTGCCGCTCCCTGGTGATCTTAAGCTTGAAGTCAAGGTCAACGATCCATTGCGCAACAAGGGGCGCTGTCGGTTCAGGGATATATTTCTTCAATATCTCCGTATTGCGCTGTAACTGTTGTTCGCGGGCCGTCACAGGTGCAAAGTTATGGTCCTGCACCCGCTCTTTCAGGCCGGCAAAAAATTATTATGAACAGTTTTATAAAAAGCACCCATAAAACGGCTATCTCCACCCGGGTGTTGTGTGGCCGAATATGCTTAAATTTACATCATGAAAACCTTCAATGTGCCTGATTTTTACAAAAGTCCTGTGATCTCCAGGATCAAGCAGTACCGTAAGGCACAGGACCCGAGGAAAAAAGACAACGCCCCCACCCTGCTCGATTTCGGCCCCGTACAATACTATATTGCCCGACACTTTGGGTTTTGCTATGGCGTGGAAAATGCCATCGAGATCTCTTTCAGGGCCTTGGAGGAAAATCCCGGCAAAAGGGTGTTCCTGCTCAGCCAGATGATCCACAACCCCGATGTGAACAGGGACCTTGAAGCACGCGGGGTGCAGTTCCTTCAGGATACCGGCGGCAGGCAACTGATCTCTTTTGATACGCTCACGCCCGATGATGTGGTGATCATCCCGGCATTCGGGGCGCCGCTCAATATCCTTGACCTGCTGGCGCAGAAGCAAATCAGGACAGAAGCCTATAATACCACCTGCCCCTTTGTGGAGCGCGTATGGAAAAAATCGGAGAGCATTGGCAAAGACCATTATACCATTATTATCCACGGCAAATACAACCACGAGGAAACCCGCTCTACATTCTCAAGAAGCGCCACACACAGCAAGGCCATTGTGGTGATAGACCTGGCAGAGGCACAGCAGCTCGAAAAATACATCAGAGGCCAGGGCTCCCAAGAGGCATTTGAACGCGAGTTTGCCGGTAAATTTTCTGAAGGTTTTCGTGTTGACACCGACTTGCAACGCCTGGGGGTGATCAACCAAACTACCATGCTGGCTACCGATACACAGGAGATTGCCGATTATTTTAAACGGCTGATGGGAACCCTATATGGCGACGGGAACCTGAAAGATCATTTTGCTGATACCCGCGATACGCTTTGTTATGCCACCAACGAGAATCAGGACGCCACTTACGGGCTGCTCGATACTGATGCTGACCTGGCCATTGTGGTAGGAGGCTACAACAGCAGCAATACATCGCACCTGGCCGAGTTGTGTGAACGAAAATTCAAGACCTATTTTATCTCATCGGCCGCTGAGATCGAGAACAACAGCGTGATCCATCATTTTGATTACCCGCATAAACAGCACATCACTACCGAGCATTTTTTACCGGCCAAAACACCGGTGAAGATCGTTCTTACCAGTGGTGCATCATGCCCTGATTCCGTGATCGAAAATGTGATCTACCGCATCAACAGCTTCTATACGGGCATAAAGCCTATAGAGGAAGCAACAGCTTTTTTAAACAATTGATATGCAGCTTCATTTAACCAAACCTTTAGCATTTTTTGACCTCGAAACCACCGGTATCAGTGTTGGCAGCGACCGCATCGTGGAGATCTGCATCCTGAAAGTGGGGATCGATAACAAAGTAGATATCCTCACCAGGCGCGTCAATCCTACCATTCCTATTCCTTTGTTCAACTCAAAGATTCACGGCATCTACGATGCAGACGTGAAGGATTGCCCTACATTCAAGGACCTGGCGCCGCAACTGGCACAGTTTATTGGCAACAGCGACCTGGCGGGCTTCAATTCAAACAAGTTTGATGTGCCTTTATTGGTAGAGGAGTTTTTACGGGCGGGTGTCGATTTCGACCTTAAGAACAGGCGCCTTGTTGATGTACAGAATATCTTTCATGTCATGGAGCCACGGAACCTTGGCGCCGCTATGAAATTCTACTGCAACAAAACCCTAGAAAACGCTCACAGCGCAGAAGCTGATACAGTGGCCACATACGAGATCTTTAAGGCGCAACTAGAAAGGTATAAGGATACACAGGTAGAAGATGGGAACGGCCGGCTCTATACACCCGTACAGAATGATGTGCAGGTGTTGAGCGAGCTGACAGCACGCACCAAAAATGCGGATCTCATGGGCCGCGTTGTATTCAACGAGGATGGTGTGGAAGTATTCAATTTTGGCAAGCATAAAGACAGGCCGGTACGCGAAGTATTTGAGAAAGAGCCTTCGTACTACAACTGGATGATGAACGGTGATTTCCCGTTGTACACCAAAAAGATCATCACGCAGATCAGGCTGAGTATGAAAGCGTAAAACAAAGCTGTTTGCAATCAATACCATGAAAAATACCCTCGCATGCATCATGATGACAACAGCCATTTTTACACTGGGCGGTTGTAACGATCGTAATGCCACGCCTGTAAAAGATGTGACAGAGCAGCAGGCAAAGGCTACCGACGACAAGCAGGTATTGTACAGTTCCTATTGTAACGAGCGTTTTGGTTTTTGCGTGGATTACCCCCCGGCACTACTTGTGCCGCAAGGTGAGTCGGGCAGCGGCGATGGGCAGGTATTCAAATCAGGAGACGGCGAAAATACGTTGCTGGCTTATCGTGATTTCAGGGATAATATGAATCCCGATACAATATACAGCATCCAGGCAACTTACGAGGAAGATTGCAGCGGGTATGGTGACGACAAATCCGGGAGAACGGTCACCTACAAAAAACTTGGCAAACATTTTTTTGTGGTATCAGGCCGTCATAACGGTAAAATCTTCTACCAGAAAACCCTTTTCTCGAACGGGCAACTGGTAACCTGCCTGCTTGAATATAATGAGCGCGACAAAGCCCTTTTCGACAGGGTTTCAGAACACATTTTCAGTTCACTTCAATAACGCATAAAGTAAAGCAAGCATTTCTGGCGCGCTTATTTCACAATCACGATCTTGTTCTGGTTTACAAGCACATCGTTCACATATAACCCATACTGGTACACTCCGTCGTTCAGCTCAGAGAGATCAAGATGGTTGAGGGAAGAGAGTTCCATTTTGCCCGTATACATATGCCGCCCATACAGGTCATACACCTCTACCCGGGCATTCTTCTCATTACTAAAATCGGGCATAACAGAAAAATAGCCATTGCCAGGGTTTGGATATAACACCTGCGCATGGGGTGCAATAGCATGGGCAGCAAGGTCCTGAATACCTGTGGTGGTACAGCTGTTGGGGGTTGTGAACACATTATGGTGCGCCAGCAATTTGGTAAAGATATTACGGACTATCAGCCTCACCTTCCCGCTGTCTGGCCCGTTAATGCCTCCCGTGCCCAAGGTGGATGATTGGCCTGTAAAGGTATTGAAGCCAGTATTGACCACAATGCCCGAGGCGGGCGTTTTCTTAAAGATAATGAAAGTGCCATAGCCCTTAGGGCCGGCATACACGTTAGATACCTTTTCGCCATAATCATACCCGATCAACTCCATTTTACAGAAGCCAAGCGTGGTAGAATCAATAATGGGATCGCCGAAGGCGTTGTAGGCCGAAAACAAAGTAGCGTCATATTCATACGACTGGCACGAAAGCAAGTGGTGGTATCCCAGGCCCGTGCCCTGGAGCAAGGGCGAGTTGGGCTTCATGATCGTATAGCCGTCGTTACCATGTACCGGCGGATACATGCCATAGGCCCCATGCGGCCAGTCGGCACCAATGCTTTGTAAAACTGAATAATTTAGCGAAGGCTTGGCCCATTCAATGGTTTTCAATAAATGATTAGGCTCAGGATCGTTGGCCGAATCCTTGTAACAAACGATCTTGGTATTGTCGCTGCTGTAGCGCACCTGCCAGCCCATGGTATTGCCAGAGAAAACAGCAGCGTTCTTGCCCCCGTTCACAAATTGGTCGAAGTTCTGGCGGGCGGCCCTTGACCAGTATTCGCTGTGTCCGATCACTACCAGCAGCTTGGATTGCGAGATCTCGCTGTACCGGTCCAGGTCCTGATCTGAGAGATACTGAATGCTGTAGCCATGCAGGTGTTTTATCCATTTCGCAAACGGCCGGCTTTGCTGCTGGACCTCATTCAGGATGTAATTCTCCAATGGACGCTGGAAGGTGACCATATTGGCGTGATGGTTGCCGGAAGAGTTGAAATTGTAAAGGCTTTTGCCACCGGCATTGTTATAGGCGGCTTCTGTATTGGTGGGGTAAACGATGGTGATATCGGCATTTTTGTGGAGATTCCGGACAATGAAAAAGATCTTGTCGCCAAAATTGTACATACCGCTCACCAGGTTGGCAGGGATCACATAATTAAACGTTTTAATGTATCCGTAATTTTCCCACGGATTAACAGCCGCCATGGTTTGGGGGAAAATGTTGGCAATAATGGAATCTTTCTTTTCCAATTCCGCATCAAGCAGGTAGATCTTAGCAGAAAGGCTCACATTGGCGCTCAAAAATACTTTCACCGTATCCCCGGGATCGTAAGACAGCTTGTCTGTATAGCCATTCACAATATGATTGATGATCTGCACCTGGGTCCCTTTCTGGTAAGCAAGGGACTGGTAGTGCTCATCCTCCTGGTCGTGGTGCGACTGGCTGCTGGCCCCAAACGCTACTGCCAGGAACAATACGGTAAAAATGATCTTGAAACTGATTTTAAACATGGCTGAAAATTTTAAAATTGTACATCATCAAAAAATTCCGGGGATGTTTTGTATACTAACCAATAAAGTAAAGGGGGATGACCAAAGTTAGCAGGTTTCAATATACACGGCTCCCCTTTTTCGCCCACAAAAAAACGATGTTATCGTAAAGCTATACCACAGGTACGGATCATTTTAACCATTAATTAACCGCTTTTTAATACTATTTGAACATCGTAAAATGTTTTCATTGCTACCCGTTCCCGGGTTATTTAGTCGTCACGGCGAACAGAAATCCCCGCCCCTGGCGGCATCTAACGAAGCCGCCGGCGATAAAGCCACTATCCACCCACGATCACACAGCTCAACACCGCAGAACAAACCAGACGTAAATCTATGCGCGACCCGTGACTGTTTTACGGTGTTCAAGGCCCCAGGCCACCATTTTATCCAGCACTTCTTTCAGCAGCTCGCCAGACCTTGTGAGCTGGTATTCTACTGTTACCGGCACAGAATCATATACTGTACGCTTTACAATGCCATTGGCTTCCAGGTCCTTCAGCTCCTTCGACAGCATGCGGGGCGTGATCTTCTCAATATCCCTTTCCAGTTCCTTAAATCTTTTTTTGCCGTACAGCAGGGAACCAATAATGGGCAGTTTCCATTTGCCATGCATCACGTTGAGCGTATCGTTGATGGCCAGTACAAACTGCGTGGAGCAGCTTTTGACCTTTTCCAGTTCCTTTTGTTTGTTTATCATCCTACAAAATGGTTACACTATCCCAAAGTATACCGGTATACTTTGGGATAGTACTTACTAATGTATATCAAATGTAGGTAATTTTGCTTCATCAATCACACCATTAAAAAACAAATCTTATGATCTTAGTAACAGGTGCAACAGGGCATTTCGGGAAAGCGACGATTGATTTCCTCCTGCAAAAAAATATACCGGCCAGCAGCATTGCTGCACTGGTAAGAGATCCGGGCAAAGCCGGTGACCTTGAGAACAAAGGGATCGGGCTCCGTAAAGGAGACTACCTTGGATATGAATCGCTGGTAAACGCGTTCAAAGGCATAGACAAGCTGCTGCTGGTATCGTCGAGCGAGATGCACGACAGGAGCACGCAACATACAAATGCCATAAAGGCTGCCAAAGAAGCAGGGGTCAAACACATTGTATATACAAGTTTCCTCCGCAAAAAAGATGTGGGTTCACCTATGCAAATGCTGGCACAGGGGCATATCGATGCTGAAAAAGCCATCCGGGCATCCGGGATGTCATACACGATCATGAAAAATTCGCTGTATGCCGATCTCCTGCCCATGTTTATCGGGGAGCGTGTTTATGAAACAGGGATACTGGTATCGGCCGGCAATGGCCGTACTGCCTTCACCACGCGGCTTGACATGGCTGAAGCCGCGGCCAATGTACTCAAAGGACATGGCCACGAAAACAAAGAATACGTGATTGCGGCCGATACCAACTATTCGTTTGATGAAGTAGCCCGTACGGTCAGTGAACTGTCGGGGAAACCGGTCACGTACACCAACCTGAGCACCGAAAGCTATGTCGATGCCCTTGTAAAAGCCGGCTTACCGGCCGAACATGCGGGCCTGTTTGCAGGCATTACAGAAGCTATGAAGCAGGGTGAATTTGAAACAGGTACAACAGACCTCACAAGCCTGCTCGGCAGAAAGCCTGTATCTGTCAGGGAATTTCTAGCGGCCACCTATTCTTCCAACAATTAAAACCAAAAGCCATAAGAATATGAAAAAAGATAAGATCATTTTCTGGATCAGCACAGCGCTTACTGCGTTCATGATGCTTTTCAGCGCATTCAATTATTTCACAAACCCAGGTATGAAAGCTGGTTTTCCGCACCTGGGATTCCCCGATTATTTCAGGATCGAGCTCGGCACGGCAAAGGTGCTAGCTGCTATAGCGCTGCTGTTGCCAATAGCGCCGGCCCTGCTGAAAGAACTGGCTTATGCCGGGCTAGCCATCACGTTTGTGTCGGCCACCATTGCCCATGCCGCCAGCGGTGATCCTGCTGCCATGGTCGTTTCTCCATTGATATTCCTGGCGGTGCTGGCCACATCGTATATCTATTACCGCGAGATCACGAAGCTGCAGGTGCAGCGGGTGGCATAAGCATTACCGCTGTTCGCTCGAAGAGTTATCCTTGTTGATGTTGTTAAGATTGAACACAATGGGATAGGTAACATTGTAGCGTACAAGGTGACCATCTTTCACAGCCGGTTTCCACCTGGTGAGGCGCAGCACGCGAATGGCTTCTTCGGTGCAGCCTGCATTTACACCGCGCAGCACCTCAATATTACCGGGGCACCCGTTGGGCTCTACCACAAAATTGAGTACCACGGTGCCCTGGATGTTTTGCTTCACGGCAATAGGCGGGTAATCCAGCTCCTTCAGGATAAAATCATTTAAGGCTTCCTCGCCCTTAAAGTATTCCGGCGACACATCCGCTCGGTGATAGATCACAAAACTTGTGTCGGGCGACTGGGCATATACCGGTGTTGCAAACCCTCTCGTCTTACAGATTTTCCTGTAAGCTTCGGCATTGAACCTGAAGGTGAGCCAGCTCTGCGAGATCACCTTACCTCCATCTTTCACGGCAGGTTCAAACAGGTAGAACCTGAGAAGACGCCGGGCTTCCTGCTCCAATGCCTTATTGTAACTCTGCCTGAACATCACATCGTGTACATTGCCATCTGCGGCCACCACAAAATAAATGGTCACATCCTCGCTCACTTTTGCTTTCAGGAGGTCTTCAGGGTACACCAGCTGTGTCTGGAAAATGTATTCAAACTCCGTTTTGCCGCCAATGTTGTGGGCAGGCGCATCCACGCTCATTTCGGGCTTTTCCTGTGCCCGTGCCACACCTGTGAGCACAAGCAGTAACATGATCATCATCTGTTTCATACGAGGGCTTTTAAAAATCTTATTTTTCCGGACAGGTCTTTCAGCAGGCTCACGTCACTGAAAATGGAGGAGGCCCGGGCATATGCTTTTACATGGTCTGCCGTCAAAGGGTTCAGCTCGGTATATAAAACACCACCGGCGGCCAAGCGGTTGCGGCACATGTCGATTATTTTTTTATAAAAGACAATGGCGTCATCATGCTCTACAAACAGGGCCTGGTGTGGCTCATACTGCTTCACCTGGTTGGCCATCTCCCGGGCTTCGTCTGCCCTGATATAGGGCGGGTTCGATATGATCACGTCAAACACCCGGCCTTCAGCAAAATTATGATCAGTGAGGATGTCCGCCCTGAAGAACAGCACCTCCGTCTTGTTCAGCGTGGCATTTTCAGACGCTGTACGAAGCGCATCGGCCGAAATATCCATAGCATATACCGCCGCCTGCGGGAACCATTTTTTCACTGTCACAGGAATACAACCACTGCCGGTACCAATATCCAGCAAAGACCAGGTGCCGCCTGCCACCTGCCGGTCTTTGATCAGCAGGTCTACCAGTTCTTCCGTTTCAGGCCGGGGGATCAGCACAGAAGGATCGACCCTGAACACCAGTCCATAAAACTCCGCCTCGCCCAAAACGTACTGCACCGGCCGGCCTGTGGCCAGGGCCTTGCAACAATCGTAGATCTTCAGCACATCCGACTGGTTCAGGTGATCGTTTTGCCGGGTGAGCAGGTCTGTTTTCGGGATGCGCAGGTAATGGTAGAACACCAGCTCGATAATAGCCTGCAGCTCTCCATGGTCATACAGGTGGTGCAGTGTTTCTTTATAAAACCGCACCAGGTCCGCTATTTTATTAGATGCTATCTTCAAAGCCGATATAACGGTGTAAAAATATTGTTTTTCATCAATTTTCAACAGCGACAGCCGTATTTAGCACACATTTTATACTTTAGACCCCAGGTATGCAGGACCAATTTTGCATATATAACGGGCATTTGATCAGTGTTTACGAACCTGCTATCAGCTTTGCCAACCGGGCCTTCAGGTATGGTGATTCCCTGTTCGAAAGTATCCGCTACACCAATGGTAAGGTGATGTTCATCGGCGACCACATCAAGCGCCTGAAGCTTTCCATGACCGTGATGCGGATGAATGTGCCGGCCGAGTTCAACAGTGATAATCTGTCCCTGCTGATATTGCAGCTGGTGGAGCACAATAAAGTGAAAGACGACGCCCGCATCCGGCTCACCGTTTTCAGGAACGAAGGCGGGCTTTATACACCGGAGGTAAACGATATCTCTTTCCTGGTCGAAACGGAGCCACTCGATACAAAAGGCTATGTGCTGAACCAAAAAGGCCTGTGGGTAGACCTGTATGCCGAGATCAGGAAGCCAGTGAACAAAATTTCTTCGATCAAAACGGGCAGTGCGCTGCTTTATGTGATGGCGGGCCTCAGCAAGCTTTCCATGCGTCTCGACGATTGCCTGCTGGTGAACGAAAAAGGCAATATCTGCGAAGCCATCAGCTCCAATATTTTTGTGGTAAAGAACGGTACCCTCAATACGCCTCCGCTGGGCGAAGGCTGCGTGGATGGCGTGATGCGCAGGCAGATCCTGGAACTGGCCGCCCAAAATAAAATTCTCAGCTTCGAAAACCCGCTCACGGTCAATACGCTGATGAACGGCGATGAAATATTCCTGACCAATGCCATACAGGGCCTGCAATGGGTGGGGCAATTCAAAAACAAATTTTACACCAATCGCATGGCCGTCTCCATGATCGAAAAATTAAATCACATAAGCGCATAAAATATGTTTCAGCAAACTTGCCAGCTCATAGAAGATACCATCACCTCGCTGGGGGTGAGCGCCGAAGAGTGCCGTGGCGAGCACGCAGGACAGTGGAACCTGAAAAAAGGGGATTTCGACATCATGGCCGACGTATGGGAGGAACAGGGCATTGTGTTATTCCAGGTACTTTGCCCCCTCTGCGCCTTGCCGGAAGAGAACAAAGAAGCATTTTACCGTTTCCTGCTCGAGCGAAACCATCAGCTCAGCGCCATTGCCTATACGATTTTCGAGGGCAATGTATACCTTAAACATACCCGCGAGGCCAATGGTCTTACCAAAGAAGAGGTACTGAACCTTTTATCCAAAACCGCCTTCTATGCCGAGCAGAGCGAATTTGTACCGGCCGGCTGATCACATTTTTTATGAGTACAAGGATCCTGATGGTCTGTCTTGGCAATATCTGTCGCTCGCCGCTGGCGGAAGGCATTATGCTGAAACTGATCGCCGACAATAAGCTGAACCTGGCAGTAGACTCTGCAGGTACTTCCAGCTACCACACAGGCGAACACCCCGATAATCGCAGCATTGCCAACGCCGCCCGGCATGGCGTAGACCTTCGGCCGCTGGTAGCCAGGCAATTTACTGTAGCCGATTTTGACGCTTTCGATCACATCTACGTGATGGACCGGAGCAACCTGCGCGATGTGCTGGCACTTGCCAGGAACGACCGCGACAAGGCAAAAGTAACTTTGCTTCTTGACGAGCTGTACCCGGGCCAGCACAGGGAAGTGCCCGACCCGTATTTTGGCGGGGAACAGGGGTTTGAAGATGTGTTCCTCCTGGTAGAGAAAGCCTGCACTGCCATAGCGGGCCGGCTGCATTAGTTTCTTTTGAAACAGGGAGGATTTGTTTGCCGCAGAATTCCTAAATTTACCCCTTATTCTTGCAGTTTGTTTATGAAACCATCCATTCCCAAAGGCACGCGCGATTTCGGCCCGGCCGACATGCAGAAGCGGCAATATATTTTTGATACCATTCGCCGCAATTTCCGCCTGTATGGCTACGCGCCCATCGAAACGCCCGCCATGGAGAATATTACCACCCTTACCGGGAAATACGGTGAGGAAGGAGACCAATTGATCTTTAAAGTGCTGAACTCCCGCATCCACGAAAGCAATAAAAAAGAGGAGCTGAAAAAAGAGTTTGAACTATCGCTCGACAAAGCAAGGAATTCGGAGCTGCTCACCGAAAAAGCCCTGCGCTACGACCTCACGGTGCCCTTTGCGCGCTACGTGGTGATGAACCAGCACAACATCACTTTCCCTTTCAAGCGCTACCAGGTGCAGCCGGTATGGCGTGCCGACAGGCCCCAGAAAGGCCGCTACCGCGAGTTTTACCAGTGCGATGCCGATGTGATAGGCTCCGACTCACTGGTGAATGAACTGGAGCTGATAGCCATGATGGATCAATCGTTCGCGGAACTGAACATCCCCGTGGTGATCAAATTCAACAACCGGAAAATATTAAGCGGGATCGCGGAAATACTCCATGAAGAGGATAAGATCGTTGATATTACGGTGGCCATTGATAAGCTCGATAAAATAGGCAAGGATGGTGTGGTGAAGGAGCTACAGGAAAAAGGTGTTTCCGCCAACGCCATCAAAACGCTGGAGCCACTGATCGAATTCTCTGGCAACAATGCTCATAAAGTGGGAACGCTCAAGACGTTCCTGGGTAATAGTGATATTGGCAGGAAAGGTATTGAAGAAATAGAATTTATTTTAAACAACCTGTCCATCATACAACTAAAGCACGCGGCAGTGGAACTGGACATTACCCTGGCACGCGGCCTCAACTATTACACCGGTACTATTTTCGAGGTGAAAGCCAGCGCGGGCAGCCTGTCTTCAAGTATCCTTGGTGGCGGGCGTTACGACGATCTCACCGGCATCTTTGGTCTCAAAAATTTATCCGGCGTAGGCATCTCCTTCGGTGTAGACCGCATTTATGATGTGATGAGCGAGCTGGATGTATTTCCGGCATCGGTTAACAAGGCTTCCACTACCGAAGTGCTCTTCACCAACTTTGGCATGACAGAGCAAACACATTGCCTGCAACTGGCCGCACAATTACGGGCCCATGGCATTAACACGGAAGTATACTCTGATGCTGTGAAAATGAAAAAGCAATTTGAGTACGCCGATAAAAAGCAGATCCCTTATGTGTGCGTGGTAGGCAGCGACGAAATAACTGCGCAGCGCTACACACTCCGCAATATGCAGAGCGGTGAGCAGGCCAGCATGGACATCCGGGAAATCATTGAAAAGGTAAAACCATAGTACAGGCACTCTAAAAACACAACGCCTTTGTATCTACCAAACATATATTTATCACACATGACAACATTCACCATCGACCCCACCAAGCCATTATCCCTGCACCAGGTCAGGCAGATCATAGAATCGAACGCCACGCTGGCCCTGTCTGAGCAGGCTAAACAGAATATCGCCGGCTGCCGGGCCTACCTCGATCGTAAAATGGCTTCGCAGAAAGAGCCCGTGTATGGCATCAATACAGGCTTTGGCTCGCTCTGCAATGTCATCATTCCTGATAATGAAATAGAACAATTGCAAACAAACCTGGTGATGAGCCATGCCTGCGGCATGGGTGACGAGGTACCCGTTGAGATCGTGCGCCTGATGCTCCTGCTGAAGGTCCAGGCCTTGTGCTACGGCAAAAGCGCTGTGCAGCTGGTAACTGTAGAGCGCCTGGTTGACCTGTACAACCACAGGATCTACCCGATCGTATACCAGCAAGGCTCGCTGGGTGCCTCGGGCGACCTGGCACCACTGGCGCACCTGTCGCTGCCGCTACTGGGCATGGGCGAGGTAAACTACCAGGGTAGCAAATACGAGACGGCCGTTGTGCTCAGGCAACTGGGGCTCGCGCCTATCGCGCTCAAGTCGAAAGAAGGACTGGCGCTGCTCAATGGCACACAATTTATGAATGCTTACGGCATCTGGTGTGCGCTGAAAGCGGAGCGGCTCAATATGCTGGCAGACCTGGCAGGCGCTATATCGCTGGACGCGTTTGATGGTCGCATCGAACCTTTCAAGGATAATATCCATACCATCCGCCCGCACAAGGGGCAATTGCAAACCGCGCAGGGCATCAGGAAAATACTGGAAGGCAGTGAGATCGCCAGGCAGCATAAAACACAGGTACAGGACCCCTACTCTTTCCGCTGCATTCCGCAGGTGCATGGCGCTACCAAAGATACCACGCGTTATGTGACCTCTGTTTTCGAAACGGAAATGAACGCCGTTACCGACAACCCAACCGTTTTTCCTGAAGATGACGAGATCATCAGCGGCGGCAATTTCCACGGGCAGCCTTTGGCACTGGCGCTCGATTTCCTGGCCATCGCCATTGCCGAACTGGGTAATATTTCTGAACGCCGCACCTACCAGCTCATTTCGGGAGTCAGGCAGCTGCCGGCCTTCCTGGTGGCAAAACCAGGCCTTAACTCAGGTTTCATGATCCCGCAATATACCGCTGCCAGCATTGTGAGCCAGAACAAGCAGCTGTGTACACCGGCCAGCATCGACAGCATTGTGTCGTCTAACGGGCAGGAAGACCATGTGAGCATGGGCGCGAATGCCGCTACCAAATGCTACAAAGTGATGGAGAACGTGGAAAATATTTTAGCGATAGAATTGCTCAATGCCACGCAGGCCCTGCACTTCAGGAAACCGTTAAAATCTTCCCCTAAGATCGAGAAGATCGTGAACCTGTTCAGGACGACTATTCCTTTTATCGAGGAAGACAAGATCATGTACCGGGAGCTGGAAGCCACCCTCCAATTTGTGAAGCACCTGAACCTGGAAGGTTTATATTAGAACATGCCCAGGCTGTTTTATATTTTTTTGCTGTCCGCTTTTATGATCCTGCAGGCCTTGCCGGTAAAGGCCTGCCAGTGTCCTATTACATCCCTGTCGATGGCAGAATGCGACAAGTATGAGCTGATCTTCAAAGGCAGGATAAAGACCCTCCGGCTGAATGGGGAAAAGAGCGAGGCCATCTTCACCATCGAGGAATTGTATAAAGGCAACTCAGCGCCCACTTTTAAAATCCTGTTTAACAACAACGATCCCTGCAAAATAGACCTGAGGCCAAACGACGGGTGGATCATCTATTGCAACTATTACCAGCTCGAAAGCGCCAAGCTCGATTTTTGCAGCCGCAGCCGCAAGTTCATCGCCAACATCAAGGAAGATTTTTTCTACAGCACCACCAATATCACATTTGATGAAGAAAGTAAATTCCTGCAAACCAACCTGGGCCTGCATAAATTGCTGAAAGAAAATATTAACCGCGTGGAGAACCGCAACCAGCTGCCAAACAAGACTCAGTTCGTGGTGATCCTCATATGCTCTCTCCTGGGCATCATTTTTTTCTACTGGCTGTTCAACAGGCTGTTCAAATAGTTTCCTTGTAGCTTTACCACGCAGGTATTACGATAGCTCTTTTTATAAAAACAAAGCACCGGCTCCATGATGAACCGGTGCTTCTATTTCGGGCAGGAATACCTGCTGATCAAACTGTCAGGATCTCTTTTTCTTTTTGCTCGAGATGCTTGTCGCATTTAACCACGTAGCCATCTGTAAGCTGCTGGATCTTGTTTTCCGCGTCTTTGGCCTCATCCTCCGGCAGGCCGCTTTTCTGCAAAGCCTTGATCTTTTCCATCGAATCTTTCCTGGTATTACGGATACCGACCTTAGCATCTTCGCAGAACCCCTTCGCTGTTTTCACCAGTTCTTTGCGACGCTCTTCCGTGAGAGGCGGTACCATAATGCGGATGATCACCCCATCGTTCTGCGGATTAAAACCGAGGTTGGCAGCCTGGATGGCTTTTTCAATAGGTGTGAGCATGCTTTTTTCCCATGGCTGGATCACGATCGTCCTCGCGTCCTGCGTGTTCACAGTGGCAGCGTTGCTCAGCGGCACTTTAGAGCCATAATAATCCACCATCACAGGTTCCAGCATGGCAGGATTGGCCTTGCCCGCGCGAACCTTGCTCAGCTCCAGTTCCAGGTGCGAAATAGATTTTTCCATTAAGGATCTCGCACTCTCCATGATCGTTTTGACGTCGCTCATAAATTTCGTTTTTAAGGAGGTAAAGTTAATATTTTAAAAGTATTTACACGGCCACCGCTGCTTTAATATGCGGGTGCGGATCATAATTCTCGAGGGTAAAATCCCCGAATTTAAATTCAAAGATATTTTTTACGTCGGGGTTGATCCTCATCTGCGGCAGCGGGCGGAGGTCGCGCGTGAGCTGGAGCCTGGCCTGTTCGATATGGTTGGTGTACAGGTGCGCATCGCCCAGCGTATGCACAAAGTCGCCCGGCTGTAAGTCACATACCTGTGCCACCATCATTAGCAGCAAAGCGTAGGAAGCGATATTGAAGGGCACGCCCAGAAATATATCCGCACTGCGCTGGTATAACTGGCAGCTCAGCCTGCCATCCGCTACATAGAACTGGAAGAAAGCATGGCAGGGCGGCAATTTCATCTGGCCAATGTCTGCCACATTCCAGGCGCTCACAATGAGCCGGCGCGAATCAGGATTTTTCCTGATCATCTCTATCACCTTCGAGATCTGGTCGATGTGCTGTCCGCCGGGCGCGGGCCAGCTGCGCCACTGGTAGCCGTATACCGGCCCCAGGTTGCCATTCTCATCAGCCCACTCGTCCCATATACTCACGCCGTTCTCTTTGAGGTAGCGGATATTAGTGTCGCCCTGCAGGAACCAGAGCAGCTCGTGGATAATGGATTTTGTATGGAGTTTTTTAGTGGTAAGCAAAGGAAAACCTTCGGCCAGGTTAAAACGCATCTGGTAGCCAAACACGCTGATGGTGCCCGTGCCGGTCCTGTCTTCTTTCTTAACGCCATGTTCCAGTACATGGCGCATCAGGTCGTGGTACTGCTGCATGAAAAATTCGGAATATTGACAGGTGAAAATAAAAAAATCCCTGCTTAAACAGTGCAGGGATTTATCAAAAGTTTTAACAACAAAAGCGTTTACAACAGCGTGACGTGCCCCACATACTGCCGCCTGGTCTGGTGGAAATCCTTCAATATGATCTTATATACGTATACATCCTGCTTGGCCCTTACACCGCTATTTTTAGCGGTACCATCCCAGCCTTTGAACACGTTATCGGTAAAGTAGATCTGCTCGCCCCACCTGTCGAAAATATACATTTCGAAAGAATCAGACAGGAAGCCGGTACCTTTCACATTGAATATATCATTAACGCCGTCGGGCTCGTTAGGTGAAAACGCATTCGGGATGTAAAAGGCAAACTCATCATCTACGGTGATCTTCTTGGTAACTGTGTCGCGGCAGCCATACTGGTTCATAATGGCCAACGTAACATTATAGCTGCCGATGCTCGAGTAGATATGTGACGGGTTCTGGAGGTTGGTGGTATCTGCCGCATAAGGCACATAAAAATCACCAAAATCCCAGTGCCATTGGTGCATCGGTCCGCCCACGGCAGACTGGTCGTAAAAATGAACCTCGCTGGTAATGATGGTCGGGCTCAGGGGATCCCAGGTGAAATCCGCCACAGGTTTAGGGTATACGGTGATATAGCCCGGCTTGTTCAGGCTGTCTACACAGCCATTAACATCCTGCACGATCAGCTTCACGCCGTAGCTGCCATGCGGGTTGAAACAGATAGGGCCCGGGTTGGCACCGCTCGCGGTTTGCCCGTTGCTGAAGATCCAGGAAGAGGTTTGCGCAGCAGGCACGCTCTGCGAGCTGAAGCTGGTACAGAAGGTTTCGCAGCCGCTGGCAATTGGTGTGCTGAAGGTGATCACCGGCAAAGGGTTTACAGTAACTGTTACCGCCACCGTAGCCGTAGGGGCTGTAGGGCAGTTTACATCGCTCACCGTCACGGTATATGTTTGGGTGGTATTTGGCGTGGCGATCACAGAAGGCGCATTAGGTGAGCTGATGCCTGTAGCAGGCGACCAGCTATAACCATAAGTACCTGTACCTCCCTGCCCCAGCGCCGAAAGAGGCGCCGACCTGCCCTGGCAAACGGCTTGCCCGGCCGGCACTATAGAAAAGCTTACAGGGCCTGTTACGGCCAGGCTAGCCGTTGTTGTGCTGGTGCAGCCATTGGTGGTGAGTGTAAGCGAATACACACCGGCATCGGGGCTTGTCACACCTGTGATCTGCGGGTTCTGCTGGGTGGATGTGAAGCCGTTAGGGCCACTCCAGGCGTAGGTGGTAGCACCGGCTGGCGAGTTCAGGTTCACAGTGCTGTTGAGGCAGGCCTGTGGCAATGGGTTGATCGATGCCACTACCGCTGTATTCACAGTCACATTCACCGTATTGGTAGCCGAGCAACCGGAGGTGGTAGCCGTTACAGTATATACACCTGAGTTGGTAGCAAGAGCGGGGTTTATCACCGGGTTTTGCACGGCAGATGTATAAGCCCCCGGCCCGCTCCACGCATAGGTAGTACCACCGCCGGATGTAAGGTTAAGAGCAGAGCCGGCACAGATCGGCGAGTTGGAGCCAATCGTCACGGTTGGCGTAGTATTTACCGTCACGTTCACTGTAGCTGATGCTGAACAACCGGCCGTGGTGGCAGTAACGGTATACACACCTGAATTGGTAGCATCTGCAGGGTTAATAGAAGGGTTTTGCAAGGCAGAGGTATAAGCCCCCGGCCCGCTCCAGGCGTAAGTGGTTCCGCCGTTGGCCACCAGGTTCAGCGAAGCACCTGAGCATATTGGCGAATTGGAAGAAACTGTAGGGCTTGGCAATGCGTTCACAATAACGTTCACTGTATTGGTGGCAGAACAGCCGGCCGTGGTAGCAGTGACGGTGTACACACCACTATTGGCAACGGCAGCGGCAGCAATGGTTGGGTTCTGCAGAGTTGATGTGTAAGCACCAGGCCCGCTCCAGGCATAGGTAGTGCCGCCGCCTGATGTGAGATTCAAGGCCGTACCGGCGCAGATCGGCGAATTGGAACCTATCGTTACCACCGGTATGGCGTTCACCTGGGCATTGACAGTGGTAGTGCCCGAGCAGCCTGCCGAAGAGGTAACCGTAACCGTATACACACCGCTATTGGCTACCGGAGCGTTTGCAATAGAAGGTGATTGTATCGCCGATGTAAATCCATTGGGGCCTGTCCACTGGTAGGTGGCGCCTGCACCCGCTGAGCTCACGGTCAGTGTAAGGGTTTGCCCGGCGCAGATGGTACCGCTTGAAGAAGCCGTAGGTGAAGCCGCCGCATTAACGGTGGCATTAACAGTAGATGTGGTGCTGCAGCCGGTGGTGTTGGATACCACTGCCGTATAAAT
>BFBZ01000008.1_pt390 | contig 22910 bp, 22 predicted proteins | sample 1888401 | NCBI WGS metagenome assembly BFBZ01 (sample SAMD00112614, study PRJDB3348) | symbiont metagenome | host: Chara braunii
CGCCCGACTTCACCGAGGTCGGCGCGCTGGTGGTGATCAGCGCTCCGGCTTCCACCACGATCTTGCCGCCGGCGCCGCTGAAGCTCGGCAGGTAGCTCGAGCCGCTCTGCGTCGAATAGATTCCGCTGGCGAGGAATTTCTGGTCGGTGATGCCGGCGGTGGATGCGACCAGCGAGCCGACATTGATCTGGCTTGCGCCGCCGAAGATGATGCCATTCTGATTGATGACCAGCACCTGTCCGGGCGCGTTGACACGTCCGAGGATCTGGCTCGGACCGATGTTGCCGACCACACGGTTGAGCACGGTCCAGTTGCCGGCCTGCTGGTTGAAGTTGACGGTGGTCTGACTGCCGACGTTGAAGGTCTGCCAGTTCAGGATCGCCTGCTGCGCGGTCTGATTGACCGTGACAGTGGTCTGGCCGCCGGCCGCCGACTGCACCGGCAGATCCGCGCCCTTCCAGAGGTTGGAGCCCGGCACCGCACCCGGCGCGACTTGAAGGCCGCCCGCCGCAAGCCCGTTTGGCACCACCACCTGGGGCAGCGTGTTCGAGCGCTGCGCGGATGCCGCAGCGTTGCGCGCAGCCGCCTGCGCGGCCTGCAACGCCTGGATCGCCTGCGTCGCCCGGGTCAGTGCGCCCTGGCTCTGCTTCGCTGCCTCGATCGCCTGCTGGGCTGCGGCAGTTGCGGCGTCGCTGGCGACGGCCGGCGCCGCCATCGCGCCAGCTCCCGCGCCGCTGCCGAACGGCCGCGCCAGTGCGCCGTGCTGACCAGCGAACATCAGCACGAACATGCTTGCGCCGGCCAGGAGCAGACGACGCGTCGACATCTGCTGCGCCGAGCTTTGCGTCACGAGATGTTCGCAAACCATCCCGGAGCGGCTGGTGTGCGGGGCATTCGGCTTGGCGGACATGCGGACTTCTCTCATGGAGCACGGGCGGGCACAGCGGCCGCAGCCATCTGGTTGACGTTGCGGTCCTCCCTGAGAGTCCTGGGACCCGTCACGACCGAAAAAAAACCTTCGCTTGATCGCCGGGCGATGCCCGATCATCCCAGCAGGACGATGCCACCGGGCAGATGGGTGACCGTCGCACCGAAGACCTGCTGAATCTGGCCGACGACACCATCGACATTGGCGATCAGGAAGCGGGCATTGAACAGCCTGCGGCCCAGCGCCGCATTGGTCACGATGATCCGTCCCGGGCGGTAGCGGTTGATCTCATCGACCGCCTCCGACAACGGCGTGGCGTGGAATACCAGCACCCCCGCCTGCCAGGCCGTCACCAGCGCCGGATCGATCGAGGTCACCGCGCCCAGATTACCCGCGGCATAGATGATCTGCTGTTGGGCGCTCAGCCGAACCGTGCGCGCTCCTGATGCGACATCCATTTCGCCGGCAATGCAGGTCGTGCAGACCGTTCCTCCGGCGAGACGGATGTTGAAGGTGGCCGCTTCCGCGACGGCGCGGGTATCCCCGGCGAGCACCTCGACGCGATGCAGGTCGCTTGCCGTGATCGCCGCCTCGCCGGACAGCAATTCAATGCGCTCGGTGCCTCCTTCCGCAGTCCGCAAGGCGATGCTGGTTCGCGTGTTCAGGTCGATCGACGCGCCTCCGGGGAGCGCAATGCTGCGCTGCTCGCCAACCGCCGTCCGGTAGTCGGCGGCGAGTTCCGAGACCGACGGCCACAGGCCGAGTGGAGGACGAACGGCGAGACCGACTGCCGCCGCGGTCGAGGCGGCCAGCGCCCCGCCGATGAAGGCGCGCCGCGCGATCAGCGGCCTTGGCGCGACCTTGGTTTGACCGCGCCAAACCGACCCTGCCGCCGCGGGCCCGACCATGTCCCAGAGCCGGCATGCCCGGGCAAACGCATCCGCACGCGCCGGATCGTCGGCCGCCCACCGCTTGAACGCCTCGAGATCAGCCCCATCGGCCTTGCCCGCGGCAAAGCGAAGCACCCAGCCCTGTGCCTCGCGATCTACCGCGTCGAGCATTGGCGCCGGATGGTCGATGCTTCTCATCGTGTGGTCGCTTCCCCGCGAATGGCCTGCCGTCGATCCATGGTCTCTCAATCCTCAGACTCTTTCCGCAGCCTCGGACCGAATCTTTGCACGACATCGCGCCCGAGCCGAAGCGCACAATGCTCCAGCGCATTCTTCAGCTCGAGCTCGACGAGCCGTTGGGAAATCCCGAGCCGCGCGGCGATATCGCGAAGCACGATGCCGTCCAGCCGGGATAGCAGCAAGATCTCGCGCCGGCGCGGTGTCAGTTCCGCCAGTGCCCGCCTCAAGGCCTCCACCTCGGTCCTTGCGTTCGCGGCGCGCTCCGGATCCGGCGCTTCGTCGACCAGCCCGATCGCGATCTTGGCGTCCGACAGCGTCACCTGGCGCTTTTCGCCGCGCCAATGCGTCAGCGCGGCATGGAAAGCCATCTGGATCAGATAGCTTTTCGGGCTGCGCAGTTCGCCCGCCGGCGCCGCCCGATCCAGCCGCAGCCAGGTGTCGTGCAGCACGTCGTTGGCAAGCTCGGCCGATCCCAGCCGCCGGGTCAGCCTGGCGCGCAAGTCATCATAACCGTGGACGAAGAGCTGGCGCAGCAGATCGCGATTGGAATGGCTCATGCGCGGCCGTCACCTTGGCCCGGTCGCGGTGCGGCCACAGCCGGCCGCCCCACCCGGCGCCCGCGCGAGGATCGCGATCGTGACCGGCTGCGGCATATCGGCCGGCGGCGCTCCGAGCGACAAACCTCGCAACGAGCCAGCGATATCGAGGCCCGCGGGCGCGCTCGACGAGATATCGAACAGCTGGGCACGCTCGATCAGGCCGGACGCCGCAATCCAGACCCTGAGCAACAGGTCGACGTCGCGCGGCCTGGTCTCGGCGCGGCCGCACAGGGCACGCGACACCTCCTTCTGGAGTGTCGCGAAATAGGATTGATCGAGCGCGTCGGCGACGCGGACCGATGCCGACGAGACCAGCGTGAAGCTGCGCGTGCCGGTGCTGCGCGCCGTCAGTCCGCTGCCTGCGAGCAGCTCTCGCAAGGCGGCCTTTGGTTCCAGCACGCCATGAATGGCGTGCGAACGTTGCCCGGCCACAAGCGCGCCGTCGTAAAACACCTCAAGCCCCGTGGTGGCGCTGTAGGCGTCGAGCGCACCGGCCAGCGGTTGGGCTGCGATCTCGAAACGAACCAGCTCGTCCTGCGCAGCATTGGCGCTATCGGCAAGACAAAACAGGCTCAGACCGCCAAACACAATCTTCCACAACAGCACGCCTGCGGTTCGCGGCAGATGAAGAGCCGCGAACATGGGCGGAATCCCAGCTTCATACAAACGTCACGCTTCGGTCACTCTAGCCAGCGTTCATTACAGTTCATTGACATGCCTTGATTTGGTCGAGATGGCGCGCGTCAGATTCGATCGACTATGCGCGATCCGGACGAGATGCCGCGGTATCGCTCCATGGACGGGATATCGGGCACTACTCCAATGCCAAGATGCTCGTTTGGCGAGAGGATGCCCTCTCTCACGCTCGCGACAAATCTTGCCAGCCTTGAGAACGTCTCGCGCTGGTCGGGCGCCTTCGCTGAGCCCGCCCCGAGCGTACCTTGGTCAGCGGCCTCAGCCCTTGAGCGCGGTCACGACCACCTCGATCAGCGCCCCGCCACCGAGATCGGCCACGCCGACGGTGGCGCGTGCCGGCAAGTTGTCGCCGAAGAATTCGGTCCAGGCCTGATCCATCTCCTTCTTCTTGGCCAGGTCAGTGACGAAGATCGAGGCACTGACGACGCGCGTCGTGTCGGTTCCGGCCTCCTTCAGATAGCCTGCGATCTTGCCGAGGATGTTGCGGGTCTGCTCGCCCATCGAGACGCTGGTGTCGTCGGCGATGGTCCCGCCTAGAAAGACGAAGCCGTTCGCTTCGACCGCGCGATGCATGATCGGTGTACGGATGCTACGGGTGATGCTCATGTGTCCTCTCGTTAGAGCGTGGAAGGATGGAAACGGTCGATGCCGAGATCGCCGATCCGGGTCTGGGTGCCACCATTGGCGATCAGCTCCGCCATCACGGCGCCGGCACCGGGGCCGAGCTGGAAACCGTGCAGCGAAAAGCCGAACTGGTGATAGAGCCCCTTGTGACGGGCGCTTGGCCCAAACACCGGGAGATCGTCCTTCATCTTCGCCTCGATGCCGGCCCAGGCCCGGACGATCGACGCATCGCGCATCACCGGAAACAGCTCGAACACCGTGCGCGCGCTGATCGCGAGGCCCTTCCAGTCCAGCACGGTCTCGTTGCGATCCTGGTCGGGTGTCGCCAGATGTCCGCCGCCGATCAACACGGTGCCGTTTGAAAACTGCTTGAACGACAGCTTGCGGCCGCGCAGGATCACGACGGGATCGATGAAATGCGGCACGCGCGAGGTGATCATCAGCATCGGCGCGACGGTTTCGACCGGCACCGGCTCGCCAAGATCAGCGGCGATCCGCCCCGCCCAGGCGCCGGCCGCATTGACCAGCACGGGAGCGGCGTAGCTGTCGGCACCGGCATCGACGTGCCAGAGGCCGTCGCTCTGCCGGATGTTGGTGGCGGCCACGCCTTCGCGCACGATGGCGCCGAGCCGCTCGGCCTTGCGGCGAAATGCCGTCGTCGTCTGCGCCGGGTTGGCAGCGCCGTCACGGCGCGAGACCACCCCGCCCGGACAGCTCTCGGCGACGGCTGGCACCAGCCGCCGCAACTCGGCCGCGCCGATCAGTTCCTCATGGGTGAAGCCGAGTGCGTTCAGCTCCGCAACGCGCACGCGGTACGTCGCGAGCTCGTCGTCGTTTTCCGCGACGAGGACCTGCCCGTGGCTCTCGAAACTGCAATCGTCATCGACAAGCTCGGTGATCCTCTCCCAGATTCCCATCGAGCGGATCGAGAGCGGAATCTCGGGAACGTGCCGCGCGAGCTGGCGCACACCGCCGGCGTTGACGCCCGAGGCATGCCGGCCGGCATAGTCCTTCTCGATCAGCACCGGCTTCATGCCGGCGAGACACAGATGCAGCGCGGTCGAGCATCCGTGGATGCCGCCGCCGACGACGATCGCATCCACACCTGTGGTCATCCGCGCACCACCGCCTTGACGTCAGTGTCCGTCTTGGCGACGGAGGCGAGCTCGGCGAGCGTGATCGGCTTGACCGGCGCGCGCAGCCGGTAATAGCCGATCTCCTGCGGGCTCTTGCCGCGCGCCTGCGCCATCAGCTCGGTGACGGTGAGGCCGCAGAGTCGGCCTTGGCACGGCCCCATACCGGCGCGTGTCAGGCGCTTGACCTGATCGGGATCTGTCTCTTATACACATCTAGATGTGTATAAGAGACAGGCCCCATACCGGTGCGGCGATAGGCCTTGAGCTGATTGGGACCGGTCGCGCCGATCGCGACCGCGTCGAGAATGTCCTTCGCAGTCACCTCCTCGCAGCGGCAGACGATGGTATCCCCCGCGGGAAGTCGGAACTGCGGCGCCGGGCGAAACAGCGTGTCGAGGAAGGCCCGGCCGCGTTCGGCCTTGGCGAGATCGGCGCGCAACGCCGCCATCGGCGGCAATCCGGCGGCAGCCGCCGGCGCCAACGCCTCCACGGCAGCGCGCGCCGCAATCCGGCCGCGGACCTCGGCCGCTCCCGCGCCGCCGATGCCTGCGCCGTCGCCCGCGATCGCGATGCCGGGGACCGACGACGCGCCATTGGCATCGAGCACCGGCGCCCAGCACAATTGCAGCTCGTCCCAGCGATGTTCGGCGCCAGCCGCCATCGCGAGATTGACGTTGGGCACAACGCCCTGGTGCAAGAGCAGCAGATCCGCGGCAATGGACCCGCGCTTGCCGCCCGCGACATAGCTCACGCTCGCGAGTTGGCCATCGCCGGCCGCAGCCAGTTCGGTGACGCCGGACACGACCCGGACCTTCGCTCGCACCTCGCGCATCATCGCGAGACCCTTGGCGAAATAGGGCGAGGTCAGAAAGGCAAAGGCGTGAGGGAGCGCGGCGAAATAATTGCCGCGCGCGGTGGTGTCGAGAATGCAGTCGAGACGGCCGCCGAGACGCAAGATCTGCGCCGCGAGCAGCCACAGCAGCGGACCCTGCCCCGCGACGACAGTGGGGCCGTCCGGCACCAACGCCGACGATTTCAGCATGGTCTGGGCGGCGCCGGCGGTCATCACACCGGGCAGCGTCCAGCCGGGAATTGGAAACGGCCGCTCCAGCGCGCCGGTCGCGAGGATCACGCGTGACGCCTTGACGAAGGCTGACGCGCCGCCGACCGAGATGCCGATCTCGAGTTTGCGATCGAGGCTCCAGACCGTCGCGCGCTGGATGACCTCGGCGCTGCTCGCGCGCAGTGCCTGCACGAGATCGGCACCCGCCCAGTAGTCGACGCCGAGCTGACCGCGCTCGGTCACGGGCGTCGAGGCGATGGCGCGATAGACCTGGCCACCGGGGCCGATATTCTCGTCGAGCAGCAACGTCGACAGGCCGGCTCCGGCAGACGTCGCAGCCGCGGCGAGCCCGGCAGGGCCGGCTCCGATCACCACGACGTCGTAGGTTTCGCGCTTGGGGCCCGTGGTCATTTTGCGATCTCCCGCTTGCCCTTCTGAATTTCGATCTGCATGTCCGCTGCAACCGGCACGAGGCAGCCCTGACGGTTGCCGACGCCGTCGATGGTGACGAGGCAATCGAAGCACACGCCCATCATGCAGTAGGGCAGACGTGGCGTGCCGTTGACCGCGGTCGAGCGGCGCACGTCGCGTCCGGAGGCCAGCAGTGCAGCGGAGACGGTGTCGCCCTGGCGCGCCGCGACGGCAACGCCGTCCACGAAAATCTGCACCAACGGTCGCTGGTCCTGGTCGGAACGTTTGAACATGGGATGCTCTTTCTCGAGGTCTCTAGTAGCCGCTGTGGTTTGCCGCGCCGTTGCCGCCGAAGCGGCGGGCCGAGAAGGCGCCGACCAGTTCCGGCTCAAGCGCGCCCTCGGCGACCATGCGCGCGACGTCGAAGGCGTGATTGGAGGCGAGCGTGACGCCGGAGTGGCAGCAGGCCACGAAGGCGCCGGGATGACTCTCCGACTGGTCGTAGATCGGAAACCCGTCCTGCGGCATGACGCGGATGCCAGCCCAGCTCCTGACCACGTTGAGCCGCGCCAGATGCGGGAACATGCGCTGCGCCCGATCGGCCATCACCGCGCTGATCGAATGCTTCAGGGTGCGATCGTCGAGCTCCTCCTCCCTGCTGTCCCCGATCATCACAGTGCCCTCGTCGGTCTGGCGGATCGTGGTCAGCGGGTGCGGCAGGAACGGCATGGTGCGCTCGGTCACCACGATCTGACCGCGGGTCGGGCCCATCGGCGCATGGAGACCGACCATCGGCGCGAGCGTCTGGTTGGCGTTACCAGCGGCAAGCACGACCTTGGCGGCACGCAGCTCGCCTTGCGGCGTCGTCAGCTGGAATTCGCCGCCGCCTTTGGAGATCGCCGAGACCGGCCGCTCTGGAAAATAATCGACACCAAACTCCCTGAAGCCGGTGTGGAACGCGCGAAAGGTGCGCAGCGAATTGACATGGCCGTCGTGTGGACAATAGCTGCCGCCCGACACGTCCGGCCCGATCAGCGGCAGCGCCTTCTTCACCTCGGATGCCGGCAGCATCTGCATCCTGTAGTCGGCGGCGCCCACCTGGTTGTGCATCCGCCTGACGAGATCGGTGCGCTGCCCGAACTCGTCCTCGCCGAGCGTCAGGTGAAAGCCGCCGTTCTGCTGCAGGCAAACGTCGAGGCCGGTCTGCTGCCTCAGCTCCGCGGCGAGCCTGCCCCACGCCTCCGACGCCCGAACCGTCCAGACCGTATAGGCCGGCATGCCCAAGCCCTTGCTCTGCACCCAGACCAGCGCGAAGTTGGCGCGCGATGCGCGCTTGGCAATATCGCCCTCGTCGAGCACCGCGACCGACTTGCCGAGCCGGCCCAGTCCCCAGGCGATGGCGGAGCCGAGCAGTCCGCCGCCGACGACGGCGACGTCATAATCTCCGGACATGAGTTCTCCTATCGTCCCGTGTCACTCTTGCCGGCGAGCACGCGGTCGAGCCCGTAGAAGCGGTCGAGCAGAATGAGGGCGGTCATGGTGATTGCGATCACGCAGGCCGACACCGACGTCACCAGCGGATCGATGTTGTCCTGGATGTAGAGGAACATGCGCACCGGCAGCGTTTCGGTGCCCGGCGCGGCAAGAAAGACGGTCATGGTCAGGTCATCAAAGGACTGGATGAAGGCAAGCGCCCAGCCGCTGATCACACCAGGCAGGATCAGCGGCAGCGTGACGCGGCGGAACAGCGTCCACCCGCCGGCACCAAGCGACACCGCCGCCATTTCGACCGAGAGGTCCATGCCGGTGGCGGCCGCCAGCGTCAGCCGCAGCGCAAACGGAAACACGATGACGACATGCGCGATGATCAGCGCCGCAAAGCTGCCGCCCATTCCGACCGAGGTGAAGAAGCGAAGGAAAGCGATGCCGAGCACGACATGCGGGATCATCAGCGGCGACAGGAACAGCGCGGCGAGCGCATCGCGGCCGCGGAAACGATAGCGCGCGATCGCAAGCGCCGCCGGCACCGCGAACAGCAGCGCCACGAACGACGACAGTGCGCCGAGGCCGAGGCTGACCCAGAAAGCGTGGATGAATTCCGGATAGTTCGCGATGGCGCGGAACCAGCGCAGCGAGAAGCCGCTCGTCGGCAGCGACAGAAAGCCCTCCGGCGTGAAGGCGACCAGGCAGACGACGAGGATCGGCGCCACCATCACGATCACGAAGATGGTGTGGAAGATCAGCGCCAGCGGGCCGTTCTGTCTCATCGGAACACCTCGGCATAGCGCCGCTCGATCAGCGCGTTGCTGCCGACGACGATCAGCACCAGCGCGACCAGCAGCAGCGTGGCGACGGCAGCCCCCAGCGGCCAGTTCAGCGTGTTCAGAAACTCGTCATAGGCGAGCGTCGCCGCGACCTTGAGCCGGCGTCCGCCGATGATCGCGGGCGTGGCGAAGGCACTCGCCGACAGCGAGAACACGATGATGGCGCCCGACAGCACGCCGGGCATGATCTGCGGCAGGACGATGCGGCGGATCACGGTGAACGAGCCGGCGCCGAGCGACATCGCGGCGTTCTCGATCTGCGGATCGAGCCGCTGCAGGGCGGCCCACACCGAGAGCACCATGAACGGCATCATCACATGCGCCAACGCGACGACCATGCCGGTTTCGGTGAACATGAAGGGAATTGGCGTCCCGATCAGCCCGAGCGACATTAGCAGCTTGTTGACCACCCCGTTATTGCCGCCGAACAGCAGCGCCCAGCCAAGCGTGCGCGCCACCACCGAGATCAACAGCGGCCCGAGAATGACGAGCAGAAAGAAACTCTTCCAGCGCCCGCTCATGCGGTTGAGGATGTAGGCCTCGGGCGCGCCGAGCACGGCTGTGAGCACCGTCGTCAGGATCGCGATCCGAAAGGTCCGCCAGAACATCTCGGCATAATACGGATCGCTCACGATCTCGTGCCAGTTCTTCACGATGAAGACCGGCTCGATGCCCTTGTACTGGCCCCAATCATGGAACGACAGCAGCACGGTCATCGCCAGCGGAATCAAGAGCACGCCGACAAACAGCATCAGGGCCGGCGCCGTCAGCGCCCAGGGTGCGCGTACGTTGCGTTGCTCCGCTAGCATCGTCATGCGGCAGCTCCGGCGCGCGCACTCATGTCCTCCGGCCGCCAGGCGAGGCGAACCGCGTCGCCCTCGGCCGGCTGCGTCTGGCCGTCGTTCTGGCGGATCACGATCGCCGGGCCGCATTCGCTTTCGCACTGGAACAGCCAGTGATTGCCCTGGAAGATGCGCGTGACGATTTTTGCCGAGAGGCCTGCGTCGCCGAAACCGACCCGTTCGGGACGAATGCTGATCGTCACGGGACCGCTGAGCCCGGCAGGCGCCGGCGCGCTCCACGAGCCCGCGAGCAATCGCGCGGGCGCGCTGGTCCGGTCGATGGTCGCAGCAAAGTCGTTGGTCTTGCCGAGGAACTGCGAGACGAACGCCGAGACCGGCCGCTCATAGGTCTCCTGCGGCGTGCCGATCTGTTCGATGCGGCCCTGGCTCATCACCACGATACGGTCGGACAGCGACATCGCCTCGTTCTGGTCGTGGGTGACCAGGATCGTCGTGGTGCCGAGCGTACGCTGGATCTGGCGCAGCTCGATCTGCATCTCCTCGCGCAGCTTGGCGTCGAGGTTCGACAGCGGCTCGTCGAGCAGCAGCACGCTCGGCCGGATCACCAGCGCGCGCGCCAGCGCCACGCGCTGCTGCTGGCCGCCGGACATGCGGCGCGGATGACGCTCCTCGTAGCCCGCGAGGCCGACCATCGCGAGCGCGGCGCGGACCCGATCGGCCCGATCGGCACGCGGCACATTCCGCATCTCCAGACCAAAGCCGACATTCTCTGCCGCGGTCATGTGCGGAAACAGCGCATAGCTCTGGAACACGATGCCGAGCCCGCGCTTGGCCGGATGCACGGCGGTCAGGTCGTTGCCCTCGAGACGGATCGCGCCGCGCGTCGGGTCGAGGAAGCCTGCGATCATCTGTAGCGTCGTGGTCTTGCCGCAGCCGGAGGGACCAAGAAAGGAGATGAACTCCCCTTTCCCTACTGCGAGACTGAAGTCGTCGACGACAGTCTGCGCGCCGAACTGCTTGGCGACACGATCGAGCTCAAGATAGGCCATGGACTGACTCCGGTGCGGCGATCAGATCAGCGCTCGACCTCGCGATTCCAGCGCTTGGTCCATTCTTCACGCTTGTCGTTGATCACGGTCCAGTCCGGATTGTAAAGCTTCGCCGCCCGCTCGCCGAGTGGGGCCATCTTGCCGAGCTCCGGCGAGACCACGAGCGATTTCAGCACCGGCCCATAGCCATAGTCCTTCAACATCACGAGCTGGATCTTCGGATCGAGCAGCACCTTGACGAAACTCGAGGCGAGCGGCGAGGCGTTGGGCTTGGCGATCGGACAGGCGGTCGTCAATAGCGTCGCCGCGCCTTCCTTCGGATAGACGAAGTCGACGGGAAAGCCGGTATTGGCAAAGCTCTGCACGCGTCCGGAGCCCCACACGGCGATGACGGCCTGGCCGGACTGGAACAGCTCGGTCATCTTGCCGGGCGACGGCTCGTAGGCGAGCACGTTCGGATTGATGTCGTTCTTGAAGATCTTGAAGCCGGCATCGACATTGGCTTCGCTGCCGCCGTTCATCTTCGCGAGCATCAGCAGCGCTTCCAGGCCGTAGGTGTTGTTGATCGGCGGGATGACGAGCTGCTTCTGGTACTTCGGATCCTTCAGATCATTCCAGGAGGTCGGCGGCGCCCAGCCCTTCTCCGCAAATACCTTGGTGTTGTACATCAGACCGGTCGCAACGATGCCGATCGCCACTGCGCGATCGTCCTTGAAGCGGGCGGTGTCGTAGAGATCGGTCGGAANAGGCCGTAGGTGTTGTTGATCGGCGGGATGACGAGCTGCTTCTGGTATTTCGGATCCTTCAGGTCGTTCCAGGAGGTCGGCGGCGCCCAGCCCTTGTCTCTTATACACATCTAGATGTGTATAAGAGACAGCAACGATGCCGATCGCCACTGCGCGATCGTCCTTGAAGCGGGCGGTGTCGTAGAGATCGGTCGGAAGGCCGTCGAGCTTGCCGCAGAAGCCGAGCTGGATCGCCTGATACATCGGGCCGTCGTCGACGATGATGACGTCGATCTGCTGGTTGCCCTTCTGCGCCTGGAGCTTCGCCAGCGTGTCGGTCGAGTTGCCGGCGACGTATTCGACCTTGACGCCGTTCTCCTTCTCGAAGCCCGGGATCACCTGTTCGCGGATGGTCTTCTCGAACGAGCCGCCGTAGCCGGCGACATAGAGCGTTTTCTGCTGGGCCATGGCGACCGACGGGATCGCGGTGAGCGCCGCGATGCCAACCGCTGTCAGAAGGCTGAGATTCTTCATGGAACCGATCTCCAATACCGGGATGGGGGTGATGTGCCGGCGGGCCGTACCGGCCAGAGCCATCCGCATTCGATCGGCGCCAATTCCGTCCGATCAGGGCTCCGGCCCCTGCTCAGCGGGTGTCGCTATTGGCAAGAAGGGCTTCGAGCCCCTCCAATATGCCGAAAAAACGGGCTGTCTCCAGCGCTGATGAAAAAGATCGCAACCAACACTTCCATCGTCCAATGAATAATGGCACCCTTTGCATGCCTAAATGTTATGAAGAGGACACGAGATGCCGCGGATCAACCCGCGACAGGTGGAGGCCTTCAGGGCGACGATGCTGACCGGCGGCGTCACTGAAGCGGCGAAGCTGATGGCGGTGACGCAACCCGCGGTAAGCCGGTTGCTGCGCGACTTCCAGGCGCTGCTGAAGATGGAGCTGTTCGAGCGGCGCGGCACCGGGTTGGTGCCGACCGCCGCAGCCATTGCGCTCTATACCGAGGTCGAGCGCTCCTTCGTCGGCCTCGAGCGCATCACCGCGGCAGCCGAGGAGATCCGCGGCCGTCGCATCGGCACGCTGCGGATCGCCGCATTGCCGGCGCTCTCCAACGGCTACCTGCCGCGGCTCGCGGGGCATTTCCTCAAGCAACGCCCCAACCTGAACCTTGCCTTCTTCGGCGTGATCTCGCCGATCGTCATCGATTGGGTGTTGAACAATCAGTGCGACATCGGCTTCGCCGAGCTTCCGATCGCCCATTCCGCCTTGCCAAGCATGCGCCTGCCAGCCTTGCCACGCGTCGCGGTTCTTCCAGTCGGTCATCACCTGGCAGCAAAGGAGGTTTTGGAGTCGCGCGATTTCGAGGGAGAGACGTTCATCTCACTCTCGGCCGGATCCGCCAGCCGGCATCTGATCGACCAGATCTTTCAACGCGACGATGTCCACCGCGTGCTGCGGGTTGAGACCGCCCTGTCGGAGATCATGTGCGGCATGGTGTCGTCCGGGCTCGGGGTCGCGCTCTGCGATCCTTTCACCGCCCAGGAGTTCGCGACCCGCGGCGTCGTCGTGCGTCGCTTCCTGCCACGGATCGACTTCCAGTTTGCAGCGGTTCTTCCAGCGCAACGGAGCCCCTCGCCGGTGGCGTTGGACCTGGTCGAGACCGTGCGACGATCGCTCAACGAACTGGATGGTCAGCTTCACTCGGTAAACGGATGAGAGGATTGCCCGGCTTACAGATAGGCTTCGAATGCGTCACGTTGCGCGCGCGTCAAATGCAAACCGTGCTTGGTACGCCGCTCGAGAAAATCCGCGGACTTCTCTGCCCACTCAGTTGCGCGGAGAAAAGCCGCCTCGCATTCGTAGAAATCTCCACCGAAGTGACGGCCGAGGTCGATGACGCTGCGGGCCGAGCCAAGCAGGTCGCGTGCACGGCTGCCGTAGAGCCGCGCACAATGATGGACCAGCTTGCGGGGGAGATCGGGATAGGTTCGCGCGAGTTCCGCAGTGAAGCCATCGAACGTGCCGCCAATGTCGCCGCCGGGTAGAGGCTTTCCCGCGGTCCAGGCCGCCGACATCTTGTGAAACCAGGGCTGTAACCGGCCGAGCGCGTGCTCGGCGAGCCGGCGATAGGTCGTGATCTTGCCGCCATAGATCGCCAGCAGCGGCGGCTCGTCCGGCGTGCCGTGAACCTCGAACACATAATCGCGCGTGACCGCGGAGGGATTCTCCGAATTGTCGTCGTAGAGCGGCCGCACGCCGGAAAAGGCATGCACGATGTCGTCCTGCCCCGGAGACGCACGAAAGTAGCGCCGCAGGATGCCGAGCAGATAGGCGATCTCATCGGCATCGATCGCGACGTCCTCGGCCCGGCCGTCATAAGGAATATCGGTGGTGCCGATCAGCGCCAGATTGTCCTCGTAGGGATTGACGAAGATCACGCGGCGATCCTCGTTCTGGAGCAGATAGGCCTGCGGCCCGCTCCAGAACTTCGGCACCACGATGTGGCTGCCCTTGACCAGCCGCACGCTGTGCGACGAGTTGAATCCGACGACGCCCTGCACGACATCACTCACCCAGGGGCCGGCCGCATTGACCAGCGCTCGGGCACGCACAAGCTGCGGGCCGCCCTCGCCTTGCATCTCCAGGCGCCAGGCGCCCTGCTCCCGCCTCGCACTCACCGCGCTGGTCTGCGGCAGGATGATGGCGCCGCTGCGGGCCGCGTCGATCAGGTTGAGGATCACGAGCCGTGCATCGTCGACCCAGCAATCCGAATATTCGAAGCCCCGGCGATATTCCTCGCGCAGCGGCTTGCCCCTGTCTCTTATACACATCCGCCCGTGTATAAGAGACAGCTCACCGCGCTGGTCTGCGGCAGGATGATGGCGCCGCTGCGGGCCGCGTCGATCAGGTTGAGGATCACGAGCCGTGCATCGTCGACCCAGCAATCCGAATATTCGAAGCCCCGGCGATATTCCTCGCGCAGCGGCTTGCCCTCGGGCGCGCGCGACAGATCGAGCCCGCGGCTCGGCGGCAATTGCTTGCGACCGCCAAGATGGTCATAGAGAAACAGCCCGGTCCGGATCAGCCAGGCCGGCCGCTGCTCAGGTGAATGCGGCAGCACGAAGCGCATCGGCCAGATGATATGCGGCGCCGAAGCCAGCAGCACCTCGCGCTCGATCAGCGCCTCCCGGACCAGGCGAAACTCGTAATATTCGAGATAGCGCAATCCGCCATGCACGAGCTTGCCGGAGCGCGACGAGGTGCCCTCGGCGAAGTCGCCCTTCTCGCACAGCAGCACCTTGAGGCCGCGACCGGCCGCATCGCGAGCGATCCCGGCGCCATTGATGCCGCCGCCGATGATCGCAATGTCGACGAGCCCGTGGTCGGCGCCCGGTGCAGCCGCAATCATCGCGTCCTGCTGCGCTTCTTCTCGACCCGCCTATGTGCCGCGGCCTTTCGTGTCGACCGGCCCTTCGCAGCCTTTGCCGCCTTGGGCTTCGGCGCCTGCAAGCCATAGGTCGAGAAGCCCTGCGCGGTTTCGGCGATCTGCTCCTCGCTGAGGATGTGCGGGGTCTCGAGCGCGCGCGCGAGATAGTACTGACGTGCGATGGTCTCGAGCTCGACCGCAAGCCACATCGCCTTGTCGAGATTGGCGCCGACGGCGATCATGCCGTGATTGGCCAACAGGCAGCCATTGCGACCTTCGAGCGCGGCCAGCGCATGCTCCGACAATTCGGCAGTGCCGTAGCGCGCATAGCCCGCGCAGCGGATGTCGTGACCGCCGAACGCCGCCATCATGTAGTGGCAGGCGGGAATCGGCTTGCGCGCGATCGCCAGCACGGTGGCGTAGGTCGAATGGGTGTGCACGATGCCGCCGACATCGGACCGGGCGCGCATGATATCGAGATGGAAGCGCCACTCGGTCGATGGCTGCAACGGCCCGTCCCACGAGCCGTACTCGCCCTCCAGCGGCATCGAGGCGATCATGTCCGGCTTCATCGCATCGTAGGGCGTGGCCGACGGCGTGATCAGCATCCGGTCCTTGTAGCGGGCGGAGATGTTGCCCGACGTTCCCTGGTTGAGACCCGACGCGTTCATCCAGCGGCACTTGGCGATGATCGCCTCGCGCAATTGTCGTTCCTCACGGGTCATGTCAAGGCACCTTTCGTCTTCAGCATGGATTGAGCGGCGGCTCGCCGGCCAGGAAGCGGCGGACCTCCTCCGCCGCCTGGTCAGCGGCAAAGGTCACGGTACGCACGGAGGCGCCAGCGATGTGCGGCGTCAACGTCACATTGGGCAGTTGCAGCAGCGGCCAGTCGGGCGGCACCGGCTCGACTGCGAAGGTGTCGAGCATCGCGCCGCCGAGCCGCCCCGCGGACAACGCCTCGGTGAGCGCCTCATAGTCGACCAGCGGGCCGCGCGCGGTATTGATGAAGAAGGCATCCGGCTTCATCCGTGCCAGCGCTACGCGATCGATGAATTGGGTGGTCTCCGCCGTGACCCGCGCATGCAGGCTGATTACGTCGGACCGCGTCAGGAGGTCGGCCAGCGCGACATGCTCGACGCCGTCATTGCGGTCCTGCGTGCTGATCTGGACGTAGGGGTCGGCCACCAGGATCTTGCAGCCGAACGCCTTGAGCAGCTTCACCACGCGGCTGCCGATCGCGCCATAGCCGACGATCCCGACCGTCATCTCGCCGAGCTCGCGCCCGGTGCGATCGGCGCGGTAGAGATCGCCGCGCCATTCGCCGGCGCGCAGCGATTCATGGCCGCTGCGGATCAGCCGCGTCTCGGCGATGATGGCGCCGATGGTGAACTCGGCAACCGCACTGGCGTTGCGGCCCGGTGTGTTGACGACGAGCACCTTGTGGTCGCGCGCAGCCTGCATGTCGATATTGACCGGACCACCGCGCGACACCGCGATGAATTTGAGATTCGGCAGCCGTTCCAGCATCGATCGCGAGATCGGCGCCAGATGCGTCACCAATATCGGTGCGTCGCCGATGAAGCCGGCGATCTCATCCGGATCGCCCATGAACTCCTTCAACCCGTCGAGCTTGGAGCCGGCATAGCCGTGCTCCATCGGCTCATCCGGCCACGGCTGCTCGAGCGTACGAATGTCGACATCCTTGCCGCACGCCGCCACGATCCGCTCGGCGAACACCGACGGCAGCATGAAACGATCGCCGATGATGGCGATGGTGCCAGACATGATGTCATCAGACATGGCCACCTCCTGCACGCAGCGCTGCGAGTTGCTTCCAGACCGGCCGCGCCGCGAGGCGGGCGTTGAGATAGGCTGGGAACAGGCGTGAATAGCGCGTGGCGAGTTCCGGATCGTGCGCCTGAGGCGCGTTGAGGCAAGGCCTCACCCAATCCTCCGCGCAGGCCGTCATGTCCGGATAGATGCCGGTTGCCACCGCGGCGATCATCGCGGCGCCCGCCGCCCCGGCTTCACTGCGGCTGCAAACCCGCACATTGCATTCGAGCGCGGCGCCGAGGATGGAGCCGAGCGCCCGGCTTCGCGACGCGCCGCCGGTGATCCTGAGGTCACGCGGCAGCGAGCCCATCGCCGCATAACAATCGCGCGCGGCAAAGGCGAGCCCTTCCATCACCGCCCGCATCAGGTCCCAATAGCCATGGCGGGTGCGCAGGCCGAGGAACTGCGCGCTAGCCTCGTGCGACACGAAGGGACCGCGCTCTCCGGCATCCGAGATGAAGGGATGAAACAGCAAATCGCCCGGCCGCGCCGCGAGCACGCGCGCATCGAGCCCGCGGATCAGATCGGCCCGTGATCGTGTCACGCCCTCGACCGCCAGCAGGTCGCGCGCCAGGTCGATCAGCCAGTCGATGTTGAGCGTCGCCGCCATGTTCGACTGCATCTGCGCAAAGTGGCCGGGGACCGGAAACGGCATCGTGTAGCCGGTGGCTTCGGGGTTGAGCACGACCGCATCGGCGCTTGGCGCCAGCCGCATATGCATCCCGGTCGACCCGATGATGGTGCAGCCGACATCGGGCGCCGGATCATAAAGTCCAGCACCCAGCGCGTTGCAGATCACGTCGACATAGCCGAGCGACACCGGAATTCCCTCCGGCAGCCCGGTCTCCAGCGCCGCGGCCGCGCTCAACGGATGCGTCGTCACCACGCCGTCGACCACATCGGGAAACAGCGGCATGCAGTCGGAAATCCCGATCAGCTTCGCGGTCTCCGCGTCGAAGCTGCGCTTGCGGAAATTCCCGCAAGTGAAGCTCGCTTCCGACGGGTCGGTGGCACGCTGGCCGGTGAGCAGAAAATACAGCCAGTCCTTGCAGTGGAACGCGGTCCGTGCGCGTGCCAGGGCTTCTGGCGCATGAGTTTGCATCCAGGCGAGCTGCGGGCCCTGCTGGCAGGCGCTGAGGCCCGAGCCGGTGCGTTGATAGAGCGGAACATTCCGATCGCTGGCTCGGATGCCCTCGACCAGATCGCCGGCCCGCGAGTCGAGCCAGAGCAAGGCCGGCGCGACCGGATGGCCGTCATCATCGATCAGCCACGTGCCATCACCCTGTCCGGTGACGGCGACGGCCGCCACCCGCGACGCGACGTCCGGCACCGCGGCCACGAGTCCGCGCACCGCGGCCACGGTGTCGGTCCAGGTGCGCGCCATGTCCTGCTCGACCCGGCCGCCGGGTGCGGTGCTGTAGCTGTTGGGCAGCGAGAAGTCGGCGAGCTGGCGGCCGTCACGGGTGAACGCCACCGTCTTGATCAGCGACGTTCCGGCGTCGATGCCGATGATCACATCGCGGCTCTGCGGGATCGACATGTCAGGCCGCCTCCGCATGGCGAATACAGACGCCGTCGGTGCCGAAGATATGAAGGTGCCGTGCATCCAGCGCGAACGGGATGACGTCGCCCGGCCGCGCGGCGACCCGGCTCGATGTCACCGCAATCAGCTGATTGCCGGCGCATTCGCCCGCGACATGCGCCTGGTCGCCGAGCCATTGATTGGACATCACCCGCACGCGCACGTCGCCGCTCCCGACAGCGACCTTCTGCGGCCGGATCCCGACGCGGACGCGCTTGCTGTGCGCCAGCGCCCCCTGCGCGGCTGGATCAAGCGTGCCGCTCGGCACATGGAACGCGATATCAGGCCCGACCGATAGCCGGAAACCGCCGTCCACGGCCGCAACGTCGGTCTCCAGCAGGTTCATTGGCGGCTCGCCGATGAAGCTCGCCACGAACAGGTTGGCCGGCCGGTTCTTCAGCTCCTTCTCGCTCGCGAATTGCTGCAACACGCCGTCTTCCATCACGGCGATGCGATCAGCCAGCGCACTGGCCTCGGTCTGGTCATGGGTGACGAAAATCGCTGTCATGCCGCGCTCGGCGAGCAAGCCCTTGATCCGTCCACGCAGCACGGCGCGGAGCTGCGGCTCGAGCTGTCCCATCGGCTCATCGAGCAGATAGAGATCGGCGTCGCGCACCAGCGCACGCGCCAGCGATACCCGCTGTTGCTGGCCGCCGGAGATCGAGCGCGGATATTTGTCGAGGGTATCCTCGATCTCCACCAGCCGCGCGATCTCGTCGACACGACGGGTGACTTCGCCATGCGCCAGCTGCTGCGCCTTGAGCGCGAAGGCAATGTTCTCGCGAACCGTGAGCGGCGGGTAGAGCGAATAGCCCTCGAAAGCCATCGCCACCTTGCGTCGCGCCGGCGGCAGCTCATCGATCCGCCGTGCCCCCAATGCGATCTGGCCCGAGCTGACGCTTTCAAAGCCTGCGACCATGCGCAAGGTCGAGGTCTTGCCGCAGCCTGACGATCCCAGCAGCGCGACGATCTCGCCTTGCCCGACCGCCATGTCCAGCGCGCGCACGGCATGGACCGGCGGCTTGCCGCGGCTGCGATAGACCTTGTCGACATTGCGGATTTCGAGCATGCCCATGGTCACCTCGCCTGCCTCATGCCGCCTGGCGCCGGTCCGGCTGACCGACACGGAGCCCAGTTGCGCGATCGAACAGCAGTGCGGCCTGCGGCGCGAACCGAACGAACACATCCTCATCCGCGCTCGCCACCGGCGCGTCCGTCGGCAGTGCCGCGAGCCATTCCGAACCATCGACGAACCGCAGCAACAGCACGGCGCGCTCATGCATCGGCGTGATGGCGACGACGCGGGCGGGGATGGCGTCGTCCCCGGCATTGCGGCCGATCACGAGGTCACCGGGACGAACCCCGAGCCAGTACGGACCGTGTGGTGTCGACGGGTCGATCGAGTCCAGCCGCACTCGCGTCCCTGCGACCTCGGCACTCAGGCCGCCCTGCCCGGCCTGGAGCGTGACCTCGGCAAGGTTGATGCTGGGATCGCCGAACAGCCGCGCGACGGCGACGGACGCCGGCTTCGCATAGACCTCTTCCGGTCGCGCCAGCTGTACCAGCCGGCCGCCGACCAGAACCGCGATCCGGTCCGCGATCGCCATCGCCTCACGATAGTCCTGCGTGACATAGAGCACCGCGGCCGAGCTTCTGCGCAGCAGGCTCGGCAATTCCAGCCGCATCTCGTAGCGCAGCTTGGCATCGACGTTGCGAAGCGGGTCATCGAGCAGCAGCACRTCGGGRTTGCCGATCARCGCGCGCGCCAACGCAGTACGCTGCTTCTGCCCGTTCGACAATTCGCGCGGCATGTGGCCGAGGACATGTTCGATCTTCAGGAGCTTGCTGACCGAGGCGACCCGCGATGCGACGTCGCCGCCGCCGGTTCCGGCGCGGACGCCGCTCGCGATGTTGTCGCGTGCGGTCATATGCGGGAACAGCGCGAAGTTCTGGAACGCCATGCCGACCCCACGCCGTTCCGGCGGGGCACCCACGATCGAGCGACCACCGACCAGAATGTCACCCTCATCCGGCTCGTACATGCCGGCGACCATGCGCAGCAGCATGGTCTTGCCGCTGCCGGAGGGACCGAATACCGCGACGATCTCGCCGGGCTCGACCGTGAACGACAGATCGTCGGCGCAGCGGATCGGGCCGAACGACTTGCCGAGGCCGTTGATGTCAAGACGCGCCATGCTTCAGCCCTTCACCGCGCCGAGCGACAGTCCTTCGACCAGATAGCGCTGCGCGTAGAGCGCGAGCAGCAAGGTCGGCGTGACCGACAGCACGATCGCAGCCGCGATCTGCCCATACTGGATACCTGAAGCCGTCACGAAGGCCAGCGCACCGACCGTCACCGGTTGCTTGTCGGCCGACGCCAGGATCAGCGCGAACACAAAGTTGTTCCAGCAGAAGATGAAGGACAACAGTCCGGCGGCCGCGATGCCCGGGCCCGCCAGCGGCACCGCGATGCGGGCAAAGGTCTCGCGCCAGGAATGCCCGGCCAGACGGTAGGCATGCTCGATGTCCGGGCTGATATCCTCGAAATAGCCACGCACGATCCACAGGATCAAAGGCAGCGCGATCAGCTGATAGACCCAGACGATGCCGAAGTAGGTGTCGCTGAGACCGAGCTCCTGATAGTAGAGCGACAGCGGCAGCAGCACCAGCAGCGGCGGCGCGAAGCGGAACGACAGCAGCGTGAAGGCGATGGATTCGCCGAGCCTGAACTTGAAGCGCGCGAACGCATAGGCCGCCGGCACGCCGAGCACCAGCGCCAGGATCACCGCCGCGCTCGACAGCACGAAGCTGTTCATCAAATTGCGCATGAAGGAGATTTCGAGATTTCCGGCCGTGGTGCGCAACTGCCCCGAGATCAAGGCCTGGTAATTGGTCAGCGTCGGCTCGAACAGGATCCGCGGTGGAATCCGCAGGATCTGCTCGTTGGTCTGGAACGACATCAGGAAGATCCAGACGATCGGAAACATGAAGAACACCAGCACGAGCGCCAGCGCGACGCCCCGGAAGATGCGACCCGCAAGACTGGAATGATCCATCGTCGCCTCCCGCCGCTCACGCGTGACTATGGGCGCGTGCCCGCAGCCGCAGCCAGTTCTTGATGAAGATGTTGGACAGGATGTTGGTGATCAGCCACAGGATCATCAGCAACGCCGCCGAACGTCCGACATTGGTGTACTGGAAGAATTCGAGATAGGCCTGGACCTGGAACACCATCAACCGGTCGCCAGGCCCGCCCTGCGTCATCGCGTAGATGATGTCGAACTGCTGGATCGAATCGAGCAGGCGGAACAACGACGCGGTGATGATATAGGGCGCCAGCATCGGCAGCGTGATGCGGAAGAACACGAAGCTCGCCGGCACGCCATCGAGCGCGGCGGCTTCGAACGGCTGCCGCGGCAGCGAGCGCAAGCCGGCCAGCAGCAGGATCATGATGAAAGGCGTGTAGACCCAGACGTCGACCAGCACCACGGTGAACAATGCGGTCGACGGATCGGACGCCCATTTGAAATCGTGGATGCCGAACAGGCTGACCAGATAGGACAGGATGCCGAAGCTCGGATTGGTCATCAGCTTCCACATCAGCGCCGCGATCGCCGGCGCGGTCATCAGCGGCAGCAACAGCATGATCGACACCGCATTGTGGAATCGGGTCGGACGCCGCAGCAGCAGGGCGATACCGAGGCCGAGCAGAAGTTCGACCACCACGGTCACAACTGTATAGGTCAGCGAGATCCGCAGTGTGTTCCAGAACGCGGGGTCGGTGAGGAAGTCGATGTAATTGTCGGCCCAGATGAAGCCGCGCAAATAGGGCAGGTTCAGCCGGTAGCGCTGCAACGAATAGACCGCTGCCGTCACGAACGGCACCAGGATCGCGATGCAGACCAGCAGCGCCGGCAGGCTCAGTAGATATGGCAGAAGGCGCCCGCGCGGCCTGGGGCTGCGGCGCGGGATGGCTTTGGTCTCGGAAAGCTGGGCCATGCTCATGACGACAGGAGCTCACTTGTTCGCGGCAACATCGCCGGTTCGGATCGGAGCGCGATCCGAACCGGCGGGTTGTCGTGGTGCGGAGGAATCCAGGCACCACGCAAGGTGTTCACCCGAGGCCCGCCTGCTTGAGCTGGCGGTTGATACTCTCGGCGAGCTTGTCGAGGCCTTCGTCGACGCTGACCTCCTTGGCCACCATCTTCTGCAGCGAGGCGGCCCATTCGGTGGTCAGGTCGAAGAACAGCGGCTGCGCGGTGAAGTAGATCTTGGCGCCCGGCGAGGAGACATCATGCTGTTCGAGATAGCCCGGATATGATTTCGCGATACGGTCGCGGAACTCGCTGTCCTTCCACACCGACGCGCGAACCGGATTGACGAAGTCCATCTTCCGGGCACCGAACAGGCCGTGCTCGGTCGAGGCTGCCCACTGCATGAACAGCCACGCCGCATCCTTCTGCTTGGAGAAGCTCGACAGCGCGAGCGACCAGATCCAGACATTCGGCGTCGGCGCCTTGGCCGCCGGGTTGGCGGCGAACGGCGCGTAGCCGAGATGCCCCTTCTC
>BFBZ01000008.1_pt303 | contig 22908 bp, 24 predicted proteins | sample 1888401 | NCBI WGS metagenome assembly BFBZ01 (sample SAMD00112614, study PRJDB3348) | symbiont metagenome | host: Chara braunii
CGCCCTGCCCGATCCGCAGCCGCAATTCGCCGTCGCGCGCGGCATCGATATCGGCGAGCAGCGCCGCGCAGGCAGCGGTCGCGCTGCCGGTGGCCGGATCCTCGGACAAGCCGCTGGCGCCGGGATGGAACATGCGCGCCTGGAGGTCGAGCGGCTGCTCGTCCGCCGGCACGTCGCGGGTGTAGAAATACACCACGTCGCGGCCGATCTGCGCCAATGCCCTGGCGAACGCAGCCGCATCCGGCCGGGCGCGCTTCAGCGCCTCGCGCGAGGCAATCTCCACCACCAGGAACGGCAGGCCGACCGAGACGACCTGCGGCGCATGCCGGTCGGTCTTCACGTCGTCGGCCGACAGCGACAGGCACGCCGCGGCATCGGCAGCGCTCACCACATTGGTCCGCTGCAAGGCCTGCGGGGCGGTCAGCTCGGCGCCGACCACCCTGCCGCCGTCGGACAGGATCGCGACCGGTACGAGGCCGGCCTTCTCCTCGAATTTCAGCTGCTCTGGCAGCTTCGCCGCCCGGCTCGCCAGCACGAAGGCAGTGCCGACATTGGGATGGCCCGCGAACGGAATTTCCGAGCGCACCGTGAAGATGCGAACCTGGGCATCGTTGGCCGCATCCTGCGGCGGCAGCACGAAGGTCGTCTCGGAATAGTTGAACTCGGTCGCGATCGCTTGCATCTGCGCCGTCGACAATCCCTGAGCGTCGAGCACCACGCCGAGCGGGTTGCCGCCGAAAGCGCGGTCGGTGAAAACGTCGACAGTGATATAGCGCCGCTGCATCTTGCGTGTCCTCGTGCTCCGGTCATCCGCGACCGACGGCGTCATCGTAGCACGGCTGCGATGACGCCCATCAGAGCACTCGGTACAATCACGCGCGTTGTTGAAGCGTGATCCTTCCGGATCAAGCCTCAGAAACGAAACAGCTCGCGCGGCGACGCGAGCACGCGCGCCCGCTCGTCCGCATCGGTGACAAGCTCGTCGAGGAATTTGCGGTTCTTGGCATAATTCTGCGTCGCCTCGAATTGCGTATGCGGCCAGTCGCTGCCCCACAGCAGATGGTCGACGCCGAAGGCCGTGCGCAGCAGCGGATAGGCCTGCTTCGCGAACGCTTCACCGTTGGGCCCATTGCGATACGGCGCTGAAATCTTGACCCAGACCTTGCGCGACGCGCCGAGCTTGAGCACCGACTGAAAGCCGGGATCATCGATGCCGAGCTTCGGATCAGGCAACGCATAGTGATCGAGCACGACGTTGACGCCGAGATCGAGCAGCTTTGGCGCAAGCATCGCAAGATCAGCGGCGTTGCGCTGGATCTCGACCTGCCAGCCCAATGCCTTGACCTCGGCCAAGAGCGCCGTCCACTCCGGCAAGGCCAGGTCAGGCAATGTCTGGCCAACGAGATTGAGGCGGATGCCGACCACGCCAGCGCGGTCGAGTGCGCGAAGCTCATCTGCGGCGACGGCGGGATCGACCACGGCAATGCCGCGCAGCCGGCCATTGGTCGCCTTCAGGCATTCGACCAGATAAGAATTGTCGGTGCCGAGAAAACTTGGCTGCACCAGCACGCCGTTGGTCATGCCGTTCTCGTCGAGCTGCTGCAGATAGAGCGCCAGCGGCGCGTCGTAGTCGGGCGCATAGCGCCGGCCCGCCGCGAGCTTCAGCCCGCGATGGAAGACGTGGGAATGGGTGTCGATCGCCAGCTTCGGCACCTCAGCCCTCACCTTGCTCACCAGTCCGATTGCGGCCACAGCGCCGGTCAATCCCGCAGCAAACTGCCGCCGCGTCAAGCCATGTTGGTGTGATGTCATGATCGCTCCCCATTGTTACGCGCGCGTTGCAGCGGCCTGCTCGAAGACCTTGCCGCGGGTCTCCGGCAGCATCAGCACCGCAATCAGCACCAGCGAATAGGCGAACGCCGCATCGATCCCGATCGCCGCGCCAAGGCCGATGTGATCGCTGAGATAGCCGACCAGGAACGGGAACGCGGCGGAGACGATGCGGCCGAAATTGTAGCAGAAGCCGACGCCGGTGCCGCGCACGCCGGCCGGATACAATTCGCTGAACAGCGCCGCCATGCTGGCGGGAATGCCCGCCGAGAAGAATCCCAAGGGGAAGCCGAGCACCAGCATCTGCGAGTTGGAAAGCGGCGCGAAGATGTACACCAGCACCGTCACGACGCAGGCCGCGGCGAACAGCGTCACGTTGGCGCGTCGTCCGATCCGGTCGCTGATGATCCCGGACACCACGCAGCCGCAGAAGAAGGCGACGATGATCACGGCGAGATAGGCGCTGGAGCCGAGCACCGAGAGATGCCGCTCCTCGCGCAGGAAGGTCGGCAGGAACGTCGTCAGCGCCGCATAGCCGCCATGGGCGCCGATCCCGAACAGGCCGCCGATCAGGGTCGAACGCAGCACGTCGCGGTGAAAGATTCCGGCGAGCGTCGCGAAGAACGGCGGCTCGGCCGCGCGCGACACCGCACGCGGTGGCTCCTTCAGCCCACGGCGGATGAACAGGATCAGCAGCGCCGGGATCAGGCCGACGGCGAACAGGATGCGCCAGGCGATTTCGGCTGGCGCATAGGTAAACACCAACGCCGAGAGCAGCACGGCGGCGCCCCAGCCGACCGCCCAGGCACTCTGCACCGCGCCGAGCGCCTTGCCTCGATGCTCGGCGCGAATGATCTCCGCCATCAGCACCGCACCGCAGGCCCATTCCGCGCCGAAGCCGACGCCCTGAATCGCCTTGAGGACCACGAGCTGGGTGTAGCTCATCGCGAAGGCCGAGGCGAAGGTCGCGAGTGCAAAGGTCGCGACCGTGATCTGCAGCGCCTTCACCCGCCCGAAGCGGTCGCCGAGTGCGCCGCCGAGCCAGCCGCCGAACGCGCCGAAGAACAGCGTGACCGATCCGAGCAGGCCGGCATCGGCCTTGCTGATCCCGAATGCGGCGATCAGCGCCGGAATCGCGAGGCTGAACATCTGGACGTCGAGCGCGTCCAGCCCCCAGCCGCCAAAACTTGCCCAGAAGGTGCGCCGCTCGAGCGGCGAGCATTCGCTGTACCAGTTTGCCATCATTCCTCCCCGTGATTTTGTCTGTTGTTCTATTTGATTGCCGCGCTCACCTGATCTCGGCGTGGTAGCGGAAGCGATCCGCCGGCCCGCGTGAGCGGCGCCATTCGATCGGCCGCCGCTCCAGATCGAAGGCCAGGCGCTCGATCACGATCAGCGGTGCGTTGGCCTCGAGCCGCAACAGGCGCGATTGCATCTCGGTCGCGATCTCGACGGTGAGGATTTCATCGGCCGAGACCACGACCTGCCCGCAGCGATCCTCGTAGAGCGGATACAGGAGATCACCGAACTCGGCGGTGTCGAGCGCAAGGATCGCCTCGAAGCGCGATCGCTGCAGCCAGATCTCCTCGGCAAGCAATGGCACGTCGTCGATCAACCGCAGGCGCGACAGGCTGATCACGGGCTCGCCAACCGCAATGCGCAGTGCCGACGCCACGGCTGAGGTCGCCGGCATCGCCTTGCGTCGTAGGATCCGGCTCTGCGGCACGCGGCGCTCGCCGCTCTCGGACTGGAAGCGGAAGAAGCGGAACAGCGAGGAGTTGAAGCGGGCCCGGCGCACGAAGGTGCCGCGGCCCTGCTGGCGCTCCAGCACTCCGTCGCTGACCAGCTGATCGATCGCCTTGCGCACGGTGCCGATCGCGACGCCGTAATGCGCGCCGAGCTCGGCCTCCGACGGGATCAGCCCCCCCGGACGCCATTCGTTGCGATTGATGCGCGCGGCGAGATCGTCGCGGAGACGCTGGTAGCGCGGCAGGCGGTCGTCGAGAGATGAATTCATACAGTCATTTATATGAGTATATGATGTCAGGTCAATCGCTACTTAAATACCATCACATCAATGGATGATGCCTATCCCAATTGCCAGACCGGCACCGGATGCTCGTAACCCCGCACCGGGATTTCACCGCGCGAGACCGCGTCGGCGCACGCGTCGCCGAGCGCGTCGCGCACCGCGGCGGAGATCAGGAATTGCGTGCCGAGGTCCTTGTTGAGCGCCTCGAGCCGGGCCGCAAAGTTCACGGTGTCGCCGATCACCGTGTACTCCTTGCGCCGCGGCGAGCCGATATTGCCGGCGACGACCTCGCCGACATGGATGCCGATCCCGATCCGCAGCGGCCAGCTTGACGACGCATTGAGGCGCTCGTTGGCCGCCAGCATTTCGCGCGCGGCGGCGACCGCATGGTGCGCGGCGTCGCCGCTTTCGAACGGCGCGCCGAACAGCGCGAGAAAGCCGTCCCCCAGGAACTTGTTCACGATGCCGCCGTGGCGATCGAGGATATCGACCAGCACGGCAAAGGCGCCGTCGAGCCGATCCACCACCTCCTGCGGCGAGCGCGAGCGCGCACCGGCGGTGAAGCTGCGGAAGTCGACGAACATCACCGCGACGCGGCGGAGGTCGCTCCCGGTGCCGGCGCCCTCGGCCATCAGGCGTTCGACCACCTGCGGCGAGACGTGCTGGCCGAACAGATTGGTGATGCGATCGCGCGCGGTGGCGGCCGCGATGCTGGCCGCGAATTGCCGCCGCAACTGGAGGCCGACGGTGCCCGCAAGCACGCCGGCGATCAGGATGACGGCGCTGCGCGCGCAGTGGTAGAAAAAATCCGGCTCGGGGTCGAGCGTCCCCTCGGGGCGATAATTCATCGCCATCCAGAACAGCTCAGAGGCCGCCACGAAGCCGGTGAAGGTCGACAGCCAGAAGTCCAGCCGCAGGGTCGAGGCGATGATGAAAATGAAGTAGACCAGCGGCGCGACCCAGCCGAGTGCCGCAACCGGGCCCATACTGTCGATATGCAGTGCGAGCGCGACAGTGGGCATCGACGTCTCGATCAGCGCGCCGACATACCGCCTGATGATCGGCAGGTCGCGTCCCTGCCTCCTGTACCAGCTGATCGCGCCATGCACCCACAATTCGAACAGGATAAACGGCGTAATGACGGAATAGAGATAGGACGGCTTGAAATTGCCGTGCCACACCCGGACCAGCGCGTCGGGCGCAGTGAAGTAGATCGCCGTCGTAAGCACCGAGAACGCCAGCGCGATGCCGATCAGCACCTTGACGCGAAGCAGCTCGGTGGCCATCACCTCCTGCATCAGGGCGTGGTGGAAGTCGGCGGAGACGGTTGTGTCCTGTCCCGTCTTTTCGCCCTGGAATCCGGCCATTTCCCTACTCCCGTCATTGCGGGGCGTGAAGCGAACCAGGAATCTCGAGATTCCGGTTCGGTGCTGCGTGGCTGAACCTATAAGTGCGACCCTTAGCCAACTCGCCCCTACCAGCTTTCTCAAAAAACTGCGGTGAAGATGCTATGCATGCATTGCTTGCATCCTCAACGCTACTCAACTACAGTTCACTTTGTTTGATAGAATTCTTATATCGCTTCGACAGATCAAACGCGATGTTATGAAAAATATTGTTGTCTTGTCTGACGGCACCGGCAACGCTGCATCCAGCATCTGGCGCACGAACGTATGGCGCCTCTATCAAAGCCTGGAAGTGTCTGCCGCGCAGATTTGCCGCTACGATGACGGGATTGGAAGCTCGAGGCTCAAACCCTTTGCACTGCTAACCGGAGCAGTTGGCTACGGCTTTAAGCGCAATCTGATAGACCTCTACAAGTTCGTCTGCCGCAACTATGAGCCAGGCGACCGACTTTATGCTTTTGGATTCAGCCGCGGCTCCTTCACGGTCCGTGCGCTAATGCTGCTTATTCTACAGCAAGGTCTTGTCCAATATGGCTCGGAGCGAGAGCTTGATGCGCGCGCGCACCAGGCGTACGAAGCTTTCCGTACGCAGAGCTTTCGGTCGATCATCCCAATCGAACCAATGCTTCGCACGATTCGTGACTTCATGAGGCGCATCGCGAACTGCACGAGCTATTCGAAGATAGAGAAGACCGAGGTCAACTCGATCGAATTCATAGGCGTTTGGGACACTGTCGTAGCGTATGGGCTGCCCATAGACGAGATGACCCGCGGCATAAGCAAATGGCTTTTCCCCATGGGGTTCAGGGAGCGCGCACTTCATCCGAAGGTAGTGCGCGCCTGTCAAGCGTTGGCGCTAGACGACGAACGCACAACTTTCCATCCACTACTGTGGAGCGAAGAGTTCGAAGCGCCTGCTACTCCAGACAACGGAGGCCGCCTCTGGACCAAAGATGAACGCGTTACTCAAGTTTGGTTTTCTGGCGCGCATGCCAACGTTGGGGGTGGTTACCCTGACGACAGCTTAGCTTCCATCCCGCTTTCCTGGCTGATGATGGAAGCAGCGCAGAGCGGACTAATCTTCAAGCGGTTCCCAAAGAACGAGCCCGATGCATTTCGTTCTGTATCATCTTCCTGCAACACGGATGGCAGACTGTACGATTCCAGGTCAGGGCTCGGCGCTTACTATCGGTACGGCCCTCGCAAGATTGCAGAACTATGCCGAGCTCAATACTCGCGAGATGGCCGCGATCGAGTCATTGTTCGTTGGCCGAAAATCCACGAAAGCGTTTTTCAGCGACTCACCGGAAATGCGAGTGCCTATGCGCCGATCGGGATTCCCGCGAACTATTCTGTAGTCACGGGTGATGGAGAAATTCTACGTGGTCGGGCCAATCCGTTTGAAACTCCGGCGATGGCGAGGCTTCGCGCCAGAGAGCAAGAAAAAATATGGAACTACGTCTGGCTACGAAAGCTCTTTTACTACGCCACACTAGGCGCGACATTTCACCTGGTATTTTTTTGGCTGTTTTACGACCGAAACAGAGGCGATGAATTCACAACCAGGCTTAGGCCCGTATCCGAGTTGATCAGAGCAATTGAGTCCTTTCTTCCGGATATGGCGCATTGGTGGGGCGATTGGTATGCAGCCAATCCGCTACCGGTCTCCATCGGCGTTATTGCGCTTATCGTTTGCTTGAAAACCAGTGCTCGCCTTCGATCGACGATTCAAGATCGAATGCGATTGATATGGATAAAGTCAGCACAAAATCAGCAACGCTCGTCCATATTGGCGACAGTCTTGTATCGAGCCCGAACGAGCCGCCCATATCTAGCGATCGTTCAATCGCTGCGGCTTGATCTGTTACCAAGCTTGGGAGTGTTCGCTGTCCTGGCAATATTCTGGCAGCTACTTTTGCCTGCTACTCATTTCGTGACAAACATAGCCGATTCCAGCGGAGCGTTTTGTTCGGGGACTCCACCGGACAAAGCGGTACCAGTCGACAAGGGTATTCCTCAAGACGCGATCGGGGATTTTCAAACATCCTCCGTGTGTTGGGCATCAGGCCTGCTTGTTCGATCTGGCTTCAAATATGAGGTAACTATCATCATGATCGAGCCCTGGCTCGATGGAGAAACCGCGACCACGCCAGTCGGATATCAGATATCGACCGGACGCTTCAAATACACAAACCGAATGATGCTACCGCTCCGCCGCGTCCTCTTTCGTCCTTGGTTCAGGCTCATCGGCCGGGTCGGTCTCACGGGCACAGACGAATACTTCTTAGATCCGGTGCCTGCGCCGAATACTGACCCGCCGGTTTATAAGGCCAGATTTACTGCTGACCGCAATGGCGAGATTTTCCTCTACGTCAACGACGCCTTGATTCCTCTCCCAGTTCTATCACACGTGTTCTATTTGAATAATCGCGGCACTGCACGCATTACAGCGAGACTGCTCTGATGCTGAAGAAAACAGCGCATGTGGCCGCCTGCGATATTGTGGCGCAAGCACCAAGAGCTTCTCACGCATAGTGAATTGCGAGGAGGCCCTGCACACAATCCTGGCTACGTTGGCCGGTTCATTGTTGATCATTGATACCGGGACGATGAATATGTGCATCCATTCCAGCCTCAATCGAGCGTGCGGCGGAAGCGCGTCACGGCGACAGTCATGGCGAACAGCATCAGGGCGGCGAGCGCGATGGTGTCGTATTGCAGGTTCTGCATCGCCGCGCCCTTCAGCATGATGGCGCGGACGATCCGGACGAAATGGGTCAGCGGCAGCGCCTCGCCGATATATTGCGCCCAGACCGGCATGCCCGCGAACGGGAACATGAAGCCGGACAGCAGGATGCTCGGCAGGAAGAACATCATCGAGAGCTGCATCGCCTGCAACTGGTTCTGCACGATGGTCGAGAACGTGTAGCCGATCGACAGATTGGTGGTGATGAACAGCGTGGTGAGCAGCGCCAGCAGCGCGAAGCTGCCGAGAACCGGCACGCCGAACACGAACACGCCGATGCCGATGATCAGCGCGGCCTGGATAAAGCCGACCAGCACGTAGGGGATGATCTTGCCAAACATCACCTCGACGGGCTTGATCGGCATCGACAGCAGGCTCTCCATGGTGCCGCGCTCGATCTCGCGCGTCACTGAGAGCGCGGTGAAGATCAGCATGGTCATGGTCAGGATGGTGCCGACCAGGCCCGGCACGATGTTGAGGCGGGATTCCGCGGCGGGGTTGTAGCGGGCATGGGCGCGGATCTCGAACGGCATCTCGGGGGGATCGCCGATGTGCAGGTCATGCGCCAGCGCCGATTGCACCAAGGGACCGAGCGCGCCGAGCGCCGAGCCCGCGGCCACGGGATCGGTCGCGTCGGCGGCGACCAGCAGCGCCGGCTTGTCGCCACGCCGCACCGCGCGCTCGAAGCCGCGCGGGATCTCGACACCGAACAGCACCTTGCCGGATTGCAGCAGCTCGTCGAATTCCGCGACGGTGTGGACCTCGCGGGTGAAGTGGAAATAGGCGGTGTTCTGCATCGCCTTCAGGATCGACCGCCCGAGATCGGTGTCCTCCTGGGTCAGCACCGCGGTCGGCAGATTGCGCGGCGTGGTGTTGATGGCGTAGCCGAACAGCGTCAGCTGCAACACCGGCAGCATGATGATCATGGCGAACGAGACGCGGTCGCGGCGAAGCTGGATGAACTCCTTGACCAGCATCGCATAGCTGCGCCGCCAGAAGCCGAACCGCGGCTCCCTCGCCTCGCCATTCCGGATCGTATCCGTCGCACTCATGCTACTTATCCTTGGCACTTATCCTCGACGATTATCCTTGGTACTCATCCCTGGAAATTGTCCTTGGAGCGCCCCATCAGGCCGATGAAAACGTCCTCGAGCGACGGCTCGCTCGGCTGCCAGCGCCACTTTGAATTATCGCGATAAGGCGCGATCGCCGCCTCGAGCGCCGCTTTGTCGCGGCCGGAGACATGCAGGCTGGTGCCGAACGGCGCCACCATGTCGACGCCGGGCTTGCCCGTGAGTTCAGCCATCAGCCCATTGAAATCCTCGCCCGTCACGGTCCAGGTCGACAGCGCGGAGGCCGCGATCACCTCGTCCACGGTGCCGTGAGCGAGCAGATGGCCGTAGGCAATATAGGCGATCTCGTGACAGCGCTCGGCCTCGTCCATGTAGTGGGTCGAGACCAGCACGGTGAGGCCTTCGGCGGCGAGCGCGTGGATCTCGTTCCAGAAATCGCGCCGCGCTTTCGGATCGACGCCGGCGGTCGGCTCGTCGAGCAGCAGCAATTCCGGATTGGGCAGCGTGCAGGCGCCGAGCGCGAGCCGCTGCTTCCAGCCGCCGGAGAGATTGGCCGCGAGTTGCTCCTCGCGGCCCTTCAGCCCGATCCGCGCGATCATCTCGGCTGCGGCGCCACGCGCGTCCGGCACGCCATAGAGCCGCGCGACGAATTCGAGATTCTCGCGCACCGACAGATCCTGGTAGAGGCTGAAGCGCTGCGTCATGTAGCCGACCTTACGCTTGATCTTGTCGGCATCGCGCCGGATGTCGTAGCCGAGGCAGGTGCCCTCGCCGCTGTCGGGCGTCAGCAAGCCGCAGAGGATGCGGATGGTCGTGGTCTTGCCGCTGCCGTTGGGGCCGAGGAAACCATAGATCGAACCGCGCTTGACCTGCATCGAGAGGTCATGAACCACCTCGCGCCCGTTGAACGATTTGGTCAGGCCCTTCACATCGATAGCGATGCCGGATGCATCGGGCCGGGCGTTGGTCGGGCCGCCGCTCATTTGCTGGCCGCCACCGGCGTCTTCGGATTGAGATAGATGCTGATCGGCTGGCCAACGCGCAAGCTATCGGGCCGGCTCGGCCGTGCCTGAATCAGATAGACCAGCTTGTTGCGCTCATCGAGGCTGTAGATCACCGGCGGCGTGTATTCCGCCGTGGTGGCGATGAAGTAGATTTTTGCGGTCAGGTCGGCGGCGCAATTGTCGCAGGTCACCCTTACCTCGTCGCCGAGCGCGAGCTTCGGCAGCTCGGTCTCCGGCACGAAGAAGCGCAGTTTCATGTTGCCGGGCGGCATGATCGACAGCACCGGCCGCTGCGCCTGCACCATCTCGCCCTCGCGGAAATAGATCTGCTGGATCGAGCCTGCGATCGGCGCAAAACCCTTGCGACGGTCGAGCCGGGTCTGCGAGGTGACGACGCGGGCCTCCGCGACGCGCAGTGCCGAGACCGCGGAGTCGAGATTGGCCTGGGTGCCGGCGCCGGTGCCGCGCAACGAGGCGGCGCGATCGTAGCTCTGCTGCGCGTTGGCCAGCGTAGCATTGTTCTGGTTGAGATCGGCGCGCTGCAGATCGTCATCGACCGAATAGATCAGATCGCCGGGCTTGACCTCGTCGCCCTCGCGCACGTTGAGCTTGATCACGCGCCCGGATTCATCGGGGCTGACGAAGATCATGTCGGCCTCGACCCAGCCCTGGAAGCCGGGATCGCGTTTCTCCTTGCAGCCGGCAAGCGCCGCCGCCAGCGCGACGGCCGTGATCAGCTTCATCATGCGCGACGCGGTCATGTCTTCCTCCGTTCGCCGAAGATCAGATCGAGATGCACCTTGAACATCGCGAGCCCGTCGAGCGGCGCGTGCCGGGCAAACAGGCTCTGCCAGATCACCGCGACGATCGCGGGCGCAACCACGAGCTGTGGGAAATCCCCGAGGTCGCGGTGCTTGATCTCGCCGCGCGTGATCGCGAGCTGGACCAGCGCCTTCATGCCGGTCAGGCCCTTCGACACCACCTCGCGGAAATAGAAATCGGCGATCGCCGGAAAGCGCGGCCCTTCGGACACGATCAGGCGAATGATGTCGCCGCGCCGGGTCGCCACGACCTCGCGCATGAAGGTCTCGGCAAATCCCTCTACCGCGTCGCGCACGGGACCGGTGATGGCGGGCAGCGCGGTCAAGCGGCCGATCAGCGGCACCAGCGCGGTGCGGATCAGCTCCTCGAACATCGATTCCTTGTCCTTGAAGTAGAGGTACAGCGTGCCCTTGGCGACGCCGGCCCGCTTGGCGACGTCATCGAGCCGCGTCGCGGCGAAGCCGCGCGCGATGAACTCGTCCATCGCCGCCTCGACGATCGCCGCGCGCCGCTCCGCCGATTTTTCCGCGCGGTTCGGCGGCGGCTTCACCTCGGGCAGCTTTGCCGAGGCCACCTTCGGGGTCCTCGCGGCGGCGGCCCGGAGCGTGGTCCGGCGCCTGGCGGGCTGGGTGCGGGTCGATTTTTCGGTGCGCTTTGTCATGGCATCAATTATGACTGACCAGTCAGTCATAGTCAATCCGATAGGAGGGAATGCGTTCCCTTACGAAAGGTTGCTGTTCGGCGAATTGAGCGCGATCAAAACGCCGCACGCTCTCGTCATTCCGGGGCGCGCGCAGCGCGAGCCCGGAATCCATTGAGCCGCATAAATGGATGAATGGATTCCGGGCTCGACGCTGCGCGTCGCCCCGGAATGACGACGGGAAGCGATGTCGCGCTACGTGTGAAACTTCAGCCCATCGAGGATCTTGTCGACCACCTTGCGCTCGGCGCGGATGGCGAGGCCGACCAAATTGAGGTCGGTGCGCGCCACCGCCCTCACCGCCTCGCGGTTGGCGGCGTCATGCGTGGTCTTGAACATGTCCTCGGTGTAGAGCGCCGGCTTCACGTTGCGCGCCAGCGCGCGGTCCAGCGCCCGCGACAGCGCAGGCCCGTCGGCACCGTAGATCAGAATCGGCTGGCCGATCAGGGAGAGATATCTCGTCCCCGAGCCATCCTGGTAGTTCTCCCCGATACATTCGGGAAACGACGCCGCGATGCCGCCGGCAAGGAACGACGCCACGTTGAGCTTCTGCCAGACTTCCAGGTCGGTGCGGATCACGACCGCGATCTTGGTGTCGAACTGCATGGGATCAGCCTATCCGCAGCCTTGTCGCAAAAGCCAGTGCGGACGGCGCATCCCTCATCTGCCGGCGAGATGCGGACGTTAGTTTCCCGTAGGGGCTGAAGATACGCGGCGATCTTCCGGCTGCGCCCTACCCCTTGGCGTCGCAGGCCCAGGCGCGGATCACGCATTCCTTGCCGCCATAGTCGTAGCACTTCTTGGTCGCCGCATTGAGCGAACTGGAGATCTTCGGCGCCACCGCATAGCCATGCGCTCCGCAGGGATTTTTCATGTCGATCGCAAGCGCGGCGCAGGCGCGCTTCATGGTGACGGTGGTGCAATCGCCCTTGCACTGCTTCAGCGCCGCGGCGCGCGCCGCGCCTTCCGCGGGATAGTCGTAGGCCTGGCCATAGGCGCCGCATTTGCCGACCGCGAACGCACCGGCCGCGTGCGCCTTGGGAACGAAGGTTTCCACGGAGAAACGCGTGGCGCCCAGCAGCAATGTCAGGACAAGGACAGTCAGCGCGCGACGCTGCGCGGCGGCGGTCGAAATGATCAAGCGGAAATCCCCCAAAGTCCGGCGCGGACTGTACGCAGGGGTCGTTGCCAGATGGTGAATGACGGGTTGCGACGCGCTCTATCCACGCGTCATCCCGGCGAAGGCCGGGACCCATAACCACTGATCTTTGCAACAGGCAGGGAAGCGGCCCCGGCCGCGCAAGACAATCCGCATTCGTGGTTATGGGTCCCGGCCTTCGCCGGGACGACAGGAAGCTAGCCCCGCCGCGCCGCTTCCAGCGCTTGCGGCGTATCGATGTCGAGGAAGGCGCTGTTGCCTTCGACCGGGACCTCGGCAACCACCTCGGCATGCTTGGCGATCAGGTGACGGGCGCCGATGTCGCCGTCGAGCGTCATCAACTCCCGGAAGAATCTGCGCGACCACAACACGGGATTGCCGCGACGGCCCTCGCTGACGGGGACCGCGATCAGGTGGCCGCGGTCGGGCGCAAAGGTCTCGATCAGACGGTCGATCAGATGCGCATCGATCAGCGGCATATCGCCGAGACAGACGATCGCACCATCGACATTGTCGGACACCGCCGAAATGCCCGCCTTCACCGAGCTGGCGAGGCCGCCGGCAAAGTCCGGATTGCGGACGAATTTCACCTTGAGTCCGTCAAGCGCCTGTTCGACCAGGCCGGCTTGATGCCCGGTGACGACGATCACCTCCGAAGCCTTCGAGGCCAGCGCCTGCTCGGCAACGATGCGCGCGAGCTTCTTGCCGTCGAGCTCGGCGAGCAGCTTGTTCGGGCCGCCCATCCGGGTCGAGCGGCCGGCGGCGAGCACGATCGCGGCGACGTGGCGGTTGCCTTCGGTGTCGGGGCCGGTGCGCGGCTGCGGCCGCGTCACGATCTCCATCAACAGGCCGCCGACGCCCATCCCGGTCAGATCCGATCGCGTCACCTTGATGCCGGCAAGCAGCCGCATCAGCACCCAGTCAAAGCCGTTCTCGACCGGTGAGCGCGCGCAGCCTGGCGCGCCCAGCACCGGCACGCCGCCGGCGCTGCCAATCAGCAGCAGATTACCGGGATCAACCGGCATGCCGAAATGCTCGATGGCGCCGCCGATCTCCGAGATCGCGGCCGGGATCACGTCGCGGCGGTCGGCGATCGCGGACGCCCCGAACACGATGACGAGTTCGGCGCCTAACCCGAGCAATTCCTTGATCGAGGCGGCGAGCACGGTCTCGTCATGCGGCACGCGGCGCTCGGCGATGATGGTGGCGCCGGCCGGCGCAAGGCGTTCAGCGGTAACGCGCAGCGTCTTGTCGATCACCTTCGGCGCGAGGCCCGGCAGTAAGGTCGAGACCACGCCGACCTTCTCGATCACATAGGGAGCGATCCGCAGCGCGTCACGGCCGGCAACCGCGACAGCGGCATCGCGCAGCCGGCCCTCGACGCCGAACGGGATCAGCTTGACGGTTGCGATCATCTCGCCTTCGACCACCGGCTTGAATGCCGACAGCGTCGCAAAGGTGATCGCCTCGTCGACGCCGTTGATGCGATCGACCGCGGCGCGGTCGACCACCAACACGCCGGGGTGCGCCGCGAACAGATTGGCGCGGCCGGTGAAGGCGCGCTCGACATTGACGCCCTCGCCCGCCACCGCCCGCGCGATGCTGGCGGCCGCTTCATCCTCGGAGACGTCGCCGTCCTCGAGCCGCACCACGACGACATCCTTGACGCCGGCCTTGGTCAGCGCATCGACTTCGTCAGGGCCGATCTTGGTGCCCTTCTTGAGCACCAGCGAACCCTGGCGGAGCGTATGCACGGTGACGCCGCCAATCGCGTCGGCCGGACTGGCGGGACCGAACTTCATGCCGCTTCTTCTTTTTCTTTGGGAGGCAGACGCAGCTGCGCGGTGATCTCGGCCATGATGGACACCGCGATCTCCGACGGCGACACCGCGCCGATGTCGAGCCCGATCGGCGCATGGATGCGCGCGATGTCGCTGTCTTTCGCCCCTTGCGCACGCAGCCGCTCAGCGCGCTTGGCGTGGGTCTTCCGCGAGCCGAGAGCACCGATATAGAAGCAGTCGCGGTCGAAGGCGTGCAGCAGTGCCGGGTCGTCGATCTTCGGATCATGCGTCACCGCGACGAACGCGGTGTAGTGATCGACATTGAGCGGCGGCAGCGCGACGTCGGGCCATTCGGCGACCAGCGGCACGTCGGGGAAACGCTCCGGGCTCGCGAACGCCGTGCGCGGATCGACCACCGTGACGTCATAGTCCAGCGAGCGCGCCAGCGGGGCCAGGGCCTGGCTGATATGGACCGCGCCGATGATCACGAGCTTTGCGGTGGGCGCGTAGACGTTGAGAAACAGCTTCTTCCCCGCGACCTCGACATTGCCGCTCTTGCCCATCCGCAGCTGCTTGGCGAGCTCAGCGCGCAGCGGATCGGCGGCGATGTCCGCGGCCTTGACCAGGCGCTGCTCGCCATTGGCGGTGTCGGTGACGATGATGACCGGGCGGCGCGCGGCGCGCTCGGCGTTCAGCTGTTTCAGGATCTCGAGCTTCACGGCTAACCGACCTTCTCGACGAAGACGCGGATGGTGCCGCCGCAGGACAGGCCGACATTCCAGGCCGTCTCGTCGGCGACGCCGAATTCCAGCATCTTGGACTGGCCGCTCGAAATCACGTCGAGCGCCTCGGTGACCACGGCGCCCTCGACGCAGCCACCGGAGACGCTCCCCAAGAACGTGCCGTCGTCATTGATGACGAGGCTGGAGCCGGCCGGGCGCGGCGCCGAGCCCCAGGTCTCGACCACGGTGGCGAGCGCCACGCCGTGACCCTGTTTCTGCCAGGCCTCGGCGGCCTGAAGAATGTCTTCATCGCGGTTGAGCATGAGCGGTCTCCTCAAGCAACAGAACGGATCAGGCTGCGGTGGTGCGCCGGCGGCGGGGACGACAGCGCCCCGATCAAGCCCTTGATGGACGTCAAGTTATGCACCGGGCGAAATTCGTCAACGTGGGGCAGCATCATTTTGATGCCCTGCGCCTTGGCCTCGAAGCCGGAATAGCGCAGCAGAGGGTTGAGCCAGATCAGGCGGCGGCAGGAGCGGTGCAAACGGTCCATCTCGAAGGCCAGTTTGGCATCGGCCTCCCGTTCTAGTCCATCGGATATAAGGAGGACGATGGCGCCCTGCCCGAGCACCCGGCGGGCCCAGAGCTGGTTGAAGGTGTGCAGCGAGGTCGCGATCCGGGTCCCGCCGGCCCAGTCTTCCACCGAGGACGTGCAGCTCGCCAACGCTTCGTCGGGGTCACGCGCCCGTAACGCGCGCGTCACATTGGTCAGACGGGTGCCGAACAGGAACACCGAGACCCGCTTGCGGGCATCGGTGATGGCATGCAGGAAATGCAGGAACAGCCGGGTGTATTCGCTCATCGAGCCGGAGATATCGAGCAGCGCCACGATCGGTGCCGGCTTCTCGATCCGGCCGAGCTTCCTGATATCGATGATCTCGCCGCCGGTGCGCAGCGAGTTGCGCACGGTGCGGCGCATGTCGAGCCGCAGGCCGCGCGCGTCCGGCTGGTAGCGGCGGGTCACGAGCTCGGCCTGCGGCAGCCGCATCCTGGCGATCTCACGCGTCACTTCGGCGATCTCCGCCGCGGTCATCTGCGCGAAATCCTTCTTCTGCAGGATCTCCTTGTCGGAGACCGAGAGCTTCAGCTCCTGCTCCTGGGCCTGCGGGCGCTCCTCGCTCCTGGCCGGCTGCGCCATCGCCTCCTGGACCCGGCGCGAGGCCGGCGGCGGCTTCTTCTTGGCGTGGTCGGGCAGCGGCACCGAATCCAGCATGCTCTTCCATTCCTCGGCGGCGCGGAAGAACAGCATGAAGGCCTGATGGAAGATCAGCGCGTGCTCATGGCGCTTGACGAAGATCGCCGCCAGCGTGGCGTAGAAATCGGCGCGGTTGCCGACCTCGATCAGCTGCAACGCGTTGAGCGCATCGATCACCGAGCCCGGCCCGACGGGTAGGCCTGCTGCACGCAGCGCGCGGGCAAAGCCGATCACGTTGTCGGCCATGTGGCCGGTCGGGGGATCGAGGTGGTTGATGGGCATTCGGTGCAATCTCTCCAACTCGTCATTCCGGGGCGCGCGCAGCGCGAGCCCGGAATCCATTTATCATCCCGCGCGTGGCCCAATGGATTCCGGGCTCGCGCCAAGTGGCGCGCCCCGGAATGACGAGCGGTGTTATGCGCGAGACTTACGTCTCGCTCGTCGCTTCCTTCAATGTCTTCTGCAACGCATCGCCCTGCATGCGCGCGATGTCGTCCTGGTATTTCAAGAGCGCACCCAGCGTGTCGCCGACGACCTGCGGCGTCAGTGAGCGGGCGTCGAGTTCCGACAGCGCGGTGGCCCAGTCGATGGTCTCGGCGACGCCAGGCGACTTGTAGAAATCCTGGTTGCGCAGCGCCTGCACGAAGCGCACGACCTGCTGCGACAGCTTGGCAGAGATGTTCGGCACCCGCGACTTGACGATCGCGAGCTCGCGCTCGGCCGCGGGATAGTCCACCCAGTGATAGAGGCAACGCCGCTTCAACGCGTCGTGGATCTCACGCGTGCGGTTCGAGGTGATGATCACGATCGGCGGTGCCGGCGCCTTGACGGTGCCGAGCTCGGGGATGGTAACCTGGAAGTCGCTGAGGATTTCCAACAGATACGCCTCGAACGCCTCATCGGCGCGGTCGAGTTCGTCGATCAGGAGCACCGGCGGGCCGGCGACATCGGGCTCGAGCGCCTGCAACAGCGGCCGCTTGATCAGGAAGCGTTCGGCGAAGATATCGCTGGCGAGCTGGTCGCGGTCGGTGTCGCCGGAAGCTTCCGCCAGCCGGATCGCGATCATCTGCGCCGCGCTGCTCCACTCATAGACGGCGGAGGCGACGTCGAGGCCTTCATAGCATTGCAGCCGGATCAGCTTGCGCCCGAGTGCCGCCGACAGCACCTTGGCGATCTCGGTCTTGCCGACGCCGGCCTCGCCTTCGAGGAACAGCGGCCGGCCCATGCGCAGGGCGAGATAGGTCACGGTCGCGAGCGACCGCTCGGCAAGATAGCCGCGCGACGTCAACAGCTCCTCGAGCGCATCGACGGAAGTGGGTAACGCCGATGCACTCATGGAACAGCCAGTCTTCGAACAGGGGTTAGCAACATCACGCGTCAGATCTAGTCCTTGGGATCCACTCAGGATCTAGTCCCTTGGATCTAGTACTTAGCTAGTCCTCGGCTAGTCCTTGGCGTTGGCGGCTTCCACCGCCCTGCGCGCCAGGACGCCGATCAAATGCGCGCGGTATTCGGCGCTGCCGTGCAGGTCGCTGTTCAGGCCTTCGGCCGAAACCTCGATGCCGTCGAGCACTTTGTGCGAGAAGCGCTTCTTCAGGGCCTCCTCGAACGCGGTGACGCGGAACACGCCGTCAGAGCCCGCGCCGGTGACTGCGACCCGCACGTCGGACGGGCGCTTGGCCACGAACACGCCGACCAACGCATAACGCGAGGCCTGGTTGCGGAACTTGATGTAGGCCGCCTTCTTCGGCAGCGGGAACATCACCTTGGTGATGATCTCGTCGGCCTCCAGCGCGGTCGAGAACAGGCCCTGGAAATACTCCTCGGCCTTCAGCCGGCGCTTGTTGGTGACGATGGTCGCGCCCAGCGCCAGCACCGCGGCAGGATAGTCGGCGGTCGGGTCGTTGTTGGCGAGCGAGCCGCCGATGGTGCCGCGATGGCGCACCGCGGGATCCCCGATCAGGCCGGCAAGCTCGGCGAGCGCCGGGATCGCCTCGCCCACGATCGCCGAGTTCGCGACCTCGGCGTGCTTGGCGGTCGCGCCGATCACCAGCGAACGGCCTTTCATCTCGATCGTATCGAGACCTTCGATATGGGAGAGGTCGACCAGGTGCGGCGGGCTCGCGAGCCGCTGCTTCATGACCGGCACCAGCGTATGACCGCCGGCGATCAGCTTGGCGTCCTCGTTCTTTACCAGCAGGTTGGCGGCCTGCCGCACGGTGCCGGGACGATGATATTTGAATTCGTACATTGGCAAATTCCTGGGAATGTCCTGATCGCTTGTCGCGATGAATTGCTGATTGAGCGAGCTCCGGCTTGTCTAAGCCGGGTCCGACTAAGCCAAGTCCGACTAAGCGAGATCCGATTTGGCCATCGCCTTGGCGCCGGCGGCGATCGAGGCCACGATGTTCTGGTAGCCGGTGCAGCGGCACAGATTGCCTTCCAGCTCCTCGCGGATCACTTCATCGGTGAGCTCGTGGCCCTTGCGATGCACCATGTCGACCGCGGTCATGATCATGCCGGGCGTGCAGAAGCCGCATTGCAGGCCGTGATGCTCGCGGAAGGCCTCCTGCATCGGATGCAGCGGCGCCCCGTCAGCCGCCAGTCCCTCGATGGTTTTGACCTCGTGACCGTCGGCCATCACCGCAAGCGTGGTGCAGGACTTCACCGCCTTGCCGTCGAGATGCACGACGCAGGCGCCGCACTGCGAGGTATCGCAGCCGACATGCGTACCGGTCAGCCGCAGATTTTCGCGCAGAAACTGGACCAGAAGGGTACGGGGGTCGACATTCGCGTTCACGGGGTTGCCGTTCACGATCATTGAAATCTTGGCCATCAGCACTCTCTTATCTGCGCCACCGCATATCGGCGAAGCAGGCGGTTTAAAATCATTCCAGACGGCATAATATGGGCGCGCCCCGCGATGGGCAACCTTTCGAGCCACCCATCCAGGACAWAACGGCAAGGCATCGCGGGGYCYGAATGRYCCGGCCCACGAGCRKGATAGACTCTAGTTYTGACGCGYTYTCTTCACGYGAACCGGGTGCCCACTTCRCTCGAAAACGCTCTAACCCTGCACCGCCTTGGCGAAATTTGCAAAGAATTCGTCGGCSAGCTTCTTGGCSGCRCCGTTGATCAGGCGCTGGCCGAGCTGGGCGAGCTTGCCGCCGATCTGCGCYTCYACGTTGTAGCTCAGRAGCGTRCCGCCATCCTTGTCGGCRAGGCCSACSGTGGCGCCRCCCTTGGCGAARCCGGCAACCCCGCCCTCGCCTTCGCCRGAGATCTTGTAGCCGTTCGGCGGRTCGAGATCGCTCAAGGTRACCTTGCCCTTGAAGCGRGCSGAGACCGGGCCGACYTTCATCTTGGCAGTGGCGCGGAAGCCGCCCTCGTCGGTCTTCTCCAGCTCCTCGCAGCCGGGAATGCAGGCCTTCAGCACTTCGGGATCGTTGAGCTTGTCCCACACAGCCTGGCGCGGCGCCGCAAGCTGGACTTCGCCGGTCATTGTCATGGCCATGGGGGACCTCCTCGATCGCTAGCTAAACCTGTTTCCCCAAGTAAAGCAGCCGGCAGGCAAAGAAAAGGGCACCTTCGGAGGATGAGCGATGCATATTCGCAGCGCAGCAAAGCCGCGCGATCGCTCGCGAAATCGCACAATCCACCTTGCGGTTGAGATGTCGGCGGGCATTGGCAGCGGGCTGCGGGAATGGTTAGGTCGCACGCCATGAGCACAGCCCTCTCTCCCCTGCTTGCGCCGATGCTGTCGAGCGCCGCGATGCGCGCGGTGTGCGACGATGCCGCTACGCTACAGAACATGCTGGATTTCGAGGCCGCGCTGGCCCGGGCCGAGGCGACCGTCGGCGTGATTCCGTGGGCCGCCGTGACGCCGATTGCGAAAGCCTGCAAGGCCGAATCATTCGACCTCGCGGCGCTGGCAGACGCCGCGACGCGGTCCGGCAATCTCGCTATCCCCCTGGTGAAGGCCCTGACCGCCGAGGTCGCCAAGGTCGATGCCGAAGCGGCGCGCTACGTACATTGGGGCGCCACCAGCCAGGACGTCATCGACACTGCGACCATGCTGTCGCTGCGCGCCGGCATCGACGCACTGCTGGCCGACCTCGATCGCGCCATCGTCGGCTTTGCCAGCCTCGCTCGCACCCACCGCAACACCGCCATGGTGGCGCGGACCTGGCTGCAGCACGCGCTGCCGATGCCGTTCGGCCTCAAGCTCGCCGAATATGCCGCGGCCTTGCATCGCTCACGCACGCGCTTGCTGCGGCTGCGCCGCGAGGCGCTGGCGCTGCAATTCGGCGGCGCCGCCGGCACGCTCGCCGCGCTCGGCGACGAGGGACTAGCGGTGGAGGAAGCGCTGGCCTGGGTACTAAAGCTGCCGCGGCCGGATGCGCCCTGGCACACCCATCGCGACCGCATCGCGGAGGCCGCCTCGGTGTTTGCGATCCTYGCCGGCAGYTGCGGCAAGATCGCGCGCGACGTCTCGCTGATGATGCAGACCGATGTGGGCGAAGCYTTCGAGCCSGCCGGCGCCGGCCGCGGCGGCTCCTCCACCATGCCGCACAAGCGCAATCCGGTCGCCGCCGCCAGCGCGCTGGGAGCAGCGACCATGGCGCCGAACCTCGCCGCCACGATCTTGGCCGCGCAGGTCCAGGACCATGAGCGCAGCGCCGGTCCCTGGCATGCGGAGTGGCCGACCTTGCCGGGCTTGATGCTGGTGACGTCGGGTGCGCTCGCCGCGATCGTCGATCTCGCCGAAGGGCTCGAGGTCGACGCGGCGCGGATGCGCGTCAATCTCGATGCGACCCATGGGCTGATCATGGCGGAAGCCGTCACCTTTGCGCTCGCCGACAAGATCGGCAAGAGCGACGCGCATCACCTGATCTGTCTCTTATACACATCTAGATGTGTATAAGAGACAGCATCAAGGCGGTGAAGGAAGGCGGCATTGCCGCGGTCGCCGACGCCGTGATCGCGGGCTGGTTGACCGCCGACTTCCGCGAGCGCGAGCCGGAGACCACGGCGCGCATGAAGGCGATGCTGCTGGCCACGCCGGTCGAAGGCTATCTCGCCTGCTGCGAGGCACTGTCGACGCTCGACCAGCGCGCACTGCTGCCCAGGATCATTAGCCCGACGCTGGTGATCGCCGGAAAGCAGGACATGGCGACGCCAGTGTCCGCCGGGGAAATGATCCGCAGCGGCATTCCCGGCGCCAGCATGACGTTGCTCGATGCAGCGCATATTTCCAATGTCGAGCAGTCGCACGCCTTCACCGAAGCCGTGGTCGGCTTCCTGACGCAACGGTAACCACCAGCAGCAATGGACGTCATTGCGAGCGGAGCGAAGCAATCCATGTCGCCACTTGCCGAAACATGGATTGCTTCGTCGCTTCGCTCCTCGCAATGACGAGGAGGACAATTCAATGGACGATAATCAGCGCCGCGACGACGGCATGACACAGCGCCGCAAGGTGCTGGGCGATGAGTGGGTCGACAAGTCGATCAAGAACCGCAACGCGTTCAACACCGACTTCCAGGACCTGATCACGCGCTATGCGTGGGGCGACATCTGGACCCGGCCGCATTTCGATCACCGCACCCGCCGCGTGCTGGTGATCGGCACTATGGTGGCGCTCGGCCAATGGGACGAATTCCGCCTGCACGTGCGCGCAGCGCTCAGTGAAGGCGGCTTCACGCCCGAGGACATCAAGGAGATCCTGCTGCAGCAGGCAATCTATTGCGGCGTGCCCGCGGCCAATCACGCCGTCAAGGAAGCCGGCGCGATCATCGCAGAACTGGGAGCATGATCCGGAAAAGTGCGAAGCGGTTTTCCGAAAGATCACGTTCAGACAACGAACTGAAGCGCGATGACTATCGCGCTTCAGGGCTGCTGAAGGGATAGCTGGCCCTCCGGCGTGGCCGCGTCGGTGGCGGCTGTGTCGCTGGTGGACACCTGTGCGGGCTTCGGCGCGGTCTCGAACAGCATCACGATCGCGGTGCCAAGCAGCATCAGAAGCTCCGACGCATGCATGCGCAACGCTTCGATCTCGCCGACCTTGGAGGCCATCATCATGCTGGCGAAGCTCAGCACGCTGCCGAGACAGAGCGCCACCGCAAGCGCCTCGTCGGCGCCGCTGCTGTTTCTGCGCAGCGGCGAGAACGCGGCCATCGCCAGGAAGACCGCAAAGAACGCCACCACCGTGATCCGCGCCAGCGCCAGGAGCCATGCGAGCCGCACCGTCGCCATCTTGCCGAGGTGCAGATAGTCGCTGGCATACAGCGCGATCGACACGCTCGGCCGCTCATAGAGGCCGTGGATCGGCGACACCATGATGCTGAAGGCGATGATGGTCCAGACCGGAATGAAATA
>BFBZ01000901.1_pt1 | contig 22901 bp, 23 predicted proteins | sample 1888401 | NCBI WGS metagenome assembly BFBZ01 (sample SAMD00112614, study PRJDB3348) | symbiont metagenome | host: Chara braunii
TTTTGTTTTCCCGCCACAGAGATTGGCAATCGTAATCTCCGAAGCATCCGCAAGGGTAGGTTCAGTTTCGACCGCTCCTTGGCTTAAGCGGCGTGGCAGGCAGAAATGACAATAGCCTGCCCAAACGGCGAGGCAGGCATGTGGCAGACGCAATAGCCGCATCATAGGCATCGCTGTCGTTCCGGCGGCCTTACCCAACCGAGAGGAGGACGCGATGTCTTCCAACGAGTATTCCGGCCACGTTTCACAAAATCTGGCTCGTTCGAATGCGTTCGGATATTATGAACAAGTGGCCCTCGGCGCGCTTCTCAAAACCGCGGTCACCGGCGACGCTCCGCGAAATCTGCCCTTGGCGGCGATGAGAGCCTTTCCCAATTTCGGTGTCGGCGGAAAAACCCGCATGCGGACGATACTTCACGGCACGACGCTCCTCCCAGTTTAACAAATTCGCTTCGAGACAGACGCGGACCCAAATCACTCCAGCTCAAACAGCGCCGACATTTATCCGGGCGCCGAAGGATAAGCCCATGGCCAAAGGCCAAACGCGTAGCAACCGCGAAATCCGTAAACCGAAAAAAGACAAATCCGCAGCAGCGGCACCCGCGCCATCTGGCTCGCAGGTCAAGCTCACGGGCGGCCACACGACGAGCGTCAGCAAGAAATAGCTCGGAGCTGTCACCCCCAATATCATCGCAAGGGGCGCGATACCGCGCTCATTATTCGAGGACAAAATGACAAACTACACCACCCAAAAATCGGCAGAAGCGCTGTTTCGTTCACCTGCCGCCGAAGTCGGTTCCAGTGCCGAAAAGCTCTTCAACCTTCGAAAACGGATGCAACTGCGGAAGCGCGAACTGCGCGACAGCGAACGAACCGTCCGAGATGCCGCCCGTCGCCCCCGTCATTGCCTTCGGCTACCACGACCAGTCGCTCCGGATAAATCCGCAGGCTGACAGGCCGGTTCGCAAAAGACGCAGGCACGCTGTAGCGGTTCCGTTCGAAAGTAATCAGGCATGTTGGAGAGACGCGCTTGCTCTGCTCAACGAAGCCGTCAAACGCGGTAGGCAGCGCCATCAATACCGGGCGTTCCGCCGACCAGACGTCCGCGATCGTACCTGGCAAGGTGCCATGCGCTGTCTCGCGCCACAGGTTCTGGCAATGCTGTTCCAGCCAGGCATTTAATGTCGCCAAATCCGGAAAGTCCGGCATCTGCTGCCACAGACGAGGTCGGGCATCCTGGACGTTCTTCTCGACCTGACCCTTTTCCCAACCCGCGGCGGGATTGCAAAACTCAGGCGCGAAGACGTAGTGGTTCGTCATCGCCAGGAAACGGATATTGACCTGCCGCTCCTTACCGCGACCGACGCGATCGACCGCCGTCTTCATGTTATCGTAAATGCCGCGACCAGGCACACCGCCGAACACCCGGAAGCCGTGCCAGTGGGCATCGAAGAGCATCTCGTGTGTTTGCAGCAGGTAAGCCCTGATCAGAAACGCCCGGCTGTGCGATAGCTTGATATGGGCGACCTGCAGCTTCGTGCGTTCGCCGCCGATCACGGCATAATCTTCACTCCAATCGAATTGGAATGCTTCGCCTGGGCGGAAAGACAGAGGAACGAATATGCCGCGGCCCGCTGTCTGCTGCTCGACCCGCCAGTCACGGGCGAACGCGGCGACCCGACCATAGGAGCCGGTAAAGCCGAGAGCCGTCAGATCAGCATGAAGCTGCTTCAGCGTTCGGCGCTGCTTGCGCGACTTCCCGGCCTCGGTCTTCAGCCAGCCCGCCAGTTTGTCGGCAAAAGGGTCGAGCTTGCTCGGTCGTTCCGGTACCGTGAACGTCGGCTCGATCGTACCAGCGTTCAAATACTTTGCGATCGTATTGCGCGACAATCCGGTTCGTCGGCTGATCTCGCGCACCGACAACTTCTCGCGCAGTGCCATCCGACGGATGATGTTTAAAAGTCCCATGTGGATCACTCCGTTGCCCCTGTCGCTCACCGCGTTGGGGGAAGGTTCACATGGCTCAATTCTCAATGGAAATTATGCGCCTAACCGGCTCAGTTCCGCGTGGAAACCAACAATCACGCCTTTCCCAGACGACACCGATCCATCGCTTCTGCGGGGATCCAGGAGCGCCGCGCCACGATGAATGTCACTTGCGGACCTGGAGGTTGCGTACATGACTACGTGCCGTTCTATTTTGGTGCTTTGAGCCCGATGCTCCTCGGCGTGGTGAACGCGAAGAACGTTGATCAATACGACATTCTTTATTTTGAGTTCCCGATCTCTATCGTCGATCGGCCGGACACCGTCTTTACAAACGCATCGGCGAACACCGCGATTCCTCCACAATTCTACGCATCAGGCGATCAACTCGATCAGCTCGATTGGGCCGCGATTGATTATACGAAGTGGGGGAGCCTGGATGAAGCGCACCGTCACCGGCGCATGGCTGAGGCTCTCGTACACGGCCATGTTCCAGTTACCGCCGCCTCGCGCTGTGTCGTCTGGAACGATAGCGTGAAAAAGCGGGTTCAGCAGATCGTTGGCAATTCGGCATTTCCCGCCATCGAGTTCGAGGATCGAAACCGCAGGCATTACTACAAAAACCTAGAACTAAAAGACGGCACGAGCCTGGTTAAAGGACCGGGCGAGATACTCCTGCACTATAACCATTACAGGGATCACGTCATTCAGAACGGTGGGAAGCACGTCGCGACCGCAGACTTCAAAAACCTCACCGCGCTGCTCGCTGGACTTCGCGCCAATTTCGGCTGCGTCCCGCACACCGCCGAACTCGTGGGTTTAGCATCCGCCAATGCTGGTATCCACAAACAGACTGTTGATTTGCATACCAAAGACGTCGTTGAGCGCCTTGTCAATCTACCGAGATATGCGGCCCTCGGAGACAGGCAAAAGAAGCTCGCCGAGATTGCCGCTTATTTGCACGATATCGGAAAAGGTCCGAAGGCACGGTGGACCAGCAATGGAGGCCTTCAGAAGGTTGATCCCAATCATCCCGTCGGCGCCATGCCGATGATGGCCGAGATCCTCACCAAACATGTTGGAACCGTAAAGCCAAACTCGGCGGCGACGTTGATGAAATTGGTGTGCTATCATGATCTAGTTGGTGATGTCTTAGGCCGCGACCGAGACGAACGGCAAATCATCGATGTCGTCGATGACAAAGACGAGCTCGATATGCTCTTCGTCCTTGGTCAAGCGGACGTCCTGTCGCTACAGGAGCACTGGTGGGATCAGGCGAAAGCTGATCTGGTTTACCGACGGTGCTTGGCAGCAATTTAGGAAGGTTTGACGGTAGAGCGATGCTGGATTTTATACAAGGCGACCTATTCGACACAAAGGCCGACATTCGCGTGAACACGGTCAACTGTGTCGGTGTCATGGGTGCCGGTGTCGCCTTGGCGTTCAAGCAGCACTATCCCGAAATGTTCAAGGAGTATCGAGATGACTGCAAAGCTGGCCGTGTGCGACCTGGAAAGATGCACGTATGGAAATCTCTAAGCGGCGATTGGGTCGTAAATTTTCCTACGAAACGCGATTGGCGCGACCCTTCGCGATATGAGGACATCGATGCCGGTTTAGATGATCTCCGTGCCTACCTTGATACCGTCGGGCCGGTAACGGTTGCCCTGCCTGCTTTGGGATGCGGTCATGGAGGATTAGATTGGGACCGCGTATCCGAAATGATCCGTCAAAAGCTTGGCGGAGTGAACGCTCATGTCTTCGTTTTTGAGCCCGCAGCATCCCTGAGAGCTGGCAAGAGTGTGACGCAACCTTCCTCGGACGAACGAGGTAGCGTTGAGCAGTTGGGATACAAAGTCCTAAATAACCATCCCTCCGCATCGAATCCCACAGGTCTCCTGTTCGTGATGGGTCGGCAAGATCTGCTGACACGTAAATGGTTGGCGCTTCTGCCTTCGCGCCAGCCGGGCGAGCGGGAAATGAAAGCGCTGCAATCCATCGCCGCGGAACTCGCGGTCTCCGGGGCAAACGTTACCGTCGCGCTCGCTTACGGAACAAAAATCAGCGAGGAGATCGCCGACCTGTTCGCGCAACAGGGCGTTGCAACGGTCCTGCTTCTCCCATTTGGTGTTTTGACCCGCAAACCGCTAGCGAAAATACATGACATCGGTCGATCTCACCCGCTTACGATTGCATCGAGCGCGCCTCCCAATTCCAAATGGAGCCGCCCGTTGTTCGCCCAGACGATGGACATGCTTCGTGCAAACGCTGAAGCAGCCCTTCTCTCGGACCCGGAACCTGAATGGTTGACCAACAGAGGATCAGAGAAGTGGGCTCAAGCGTCGATCTCATATGTTCGATACGAACACTCCTCATCCTTTGTGCGTGAGACGCTGGATAGAATCGGCGCGCAGCCGATTGGTCGGCGCGGAGAAACCGGAGCACCTAATCTCGACCATTTGCTGACGGCACTTCGAAACCGTTTGTCAACTCCACCCAGAGACCAGAGCGAAGACCTGCGTCAAGACGTGCGAGTGCCTGAAACTGGTCGCGAGAACAGCTTAAGTCTTTCCTTCAACGGGATTTCTGAAGAGACGAAACGTGAGTTGCTGGAAGCGTTGCTGAGGGCTGCTTCAGGGGTTCGCGCGCTGACGGTGCAGCTGTCGTCCGACGTCGATGACGATGATCTTCATCGTTTGATTGAGCTTGGTTTTAGGCGGGAGAGTATTTCGCAAGATAGTCCGCCACCAACAAAGGCGCGGCCGGTCGATTCCACCGAACCGGACGATGACGGGGCCGAGGCGGGGCTTATCGGAAACTGAATGAGGTCGCTGCAGCTGCAGGCCCGTGAACCTTGCGGACGATGGACCAGACTTAGAGAATTCCCCACGCCCGAAACCTCCCCCTGCCCGTCATCTCCCTGAGGCCCAGCTCCAAAACGATCCGTCGCGCCGCCTGCGGCGTCACGTCGAGCGTCTTCGCCACCATCCCGGCCGACACCAACGGCTTCGCCATCACCAGCTCGGCCAACTCGGGCAGTTTTGAAGACGTCCGGCGTCCGTCCAGCTTTCGGTCCATCAGTGTTCGGGCGAGCGCCAGCCGGTCATGCTCTTTGAGACCTATCTCGGCGGCCGCGATCAGGCCGTGGGCAATAGCCAGCAGCCGGGTCTCCCGGTCCCGATGCCGGCGCCGATCGACGGGAATGGTTTTCAGGCCAAGGTTGATGGCGGCGAGATGGGTGCCGGTGGTGACCCCGGCCTGGCGCAGGATCGAGGCGCAAAACAACCGGCCGAGCCAGGGCGCGTGCTGCAGCACGGCAAGCTCGTTCCAGGCATCGAGGGCGACGATGGCCTGCAGCACCGCCGGCAGGTGTTCGGCCTGGCGCAACACGCCACGCCATTCATCGAGCCGGGCATCCTCGTCCCAATCGAGATCATAGACCAGTGCGTCTCTGTCTGCCGCGATGGCGCGGCCGGGCCGCGTTGCGTTTTCGATCGCGGCCTCCGATCGGGCAAGTACCGCATCGATGGCGGCATAGTCGACACCGGGAAGATCGTCGCCACCGTCCGCGTCTTCCCCCTCCCCTACCACATCGATCGCGACGGCGCGCCGGGCGGCGCCGTCCGCCTCTGCCTCGTCGGCGCCGATCGACGCCACTGGTTCAGTTTGCCGGAGCGTTCGAATGCCGTCGGCCGAAAGCGCCCAATCCGGGGATTGGCCGGCGATCCGCCGGCGAGTGCGCAGGACGTCGCGGGCGATTGTCAGCTCATGGGTCGGTGTGCGAATATCCTTCGTGGCGTCGTGGAGGACGAGGTCTTCGAGGTGGACGAGTTCGCCGTCGATCCACAGCGAGGCGGAGGCGTCGGCGAAATGCATACGCTCAATACAGCCTGCCCCGACCGCCGAACGGGCAATGCGTTCGTCGAGACGGGTCAACGCGACACCAGTGTGGCTTTTGGCTTCACATTTCAAACAGGAAGATGTCATACGCCCGTGAGGTTTAGGCGGTAAATCCGGGACGATTTTCCGCTAACGATTTCAATGAGTGACCGTGTCAGAGCGATTTCACGATCGAGCCTTGCCGGCGGCGCGCCAAATTTCGGACCAGCACTGGGCGATGGCGCGTCGCGTCGCCCGCGAGTTGGACAAAATCCTCGACGGCAGTGACCCGAGACGGGCTGCTATCAAGCGCGCGGCGGCCGAACTGCGGCTGACCACACGGCAAATCTACAATCTCCTTGCGCGTTATCGCGCCGATCGCACGGTGACCGCCTTACTTCCTCGCACCGCAAGCAGTCGGCGCAAACGGCTGCCGGAACAGGTGGAGGAGATCATCGCCGCCACACTTCGCCAAAAGTGGCTGACGCTCGAGCCGACCGCCCTTGCTCCCGTGGTCAATGAGATCCGCGCGCGATGCGAGGAAGCCGGTGTTGCCGTGCCGTCTTATGTGACGGTCGCCCGACGCATCCCGATGTTGTTTTCGCCTGAAGAGATCGCGAAGAAGCGATCGGCCAATCCAAAGCACTTGCTGCGGCTGAAGCCGCGGCCCGGCTATATTCACGCGCCGCATCCGCTTGCCGTCTGCCAAATCGACCATACGCCGACCGATATCAATTTCGCGGAGGTGGTCGACGGCGCCGGCGTATTTGTCGGCCGCCCCTATTTGACCGTCATCACCGACGTGGCGACACGATCCATTCTCGGCTTCTGCCTCACCCTGGAAAAGCCGTCGGTTCTGTCCGTCGCGCTTTGTCTCGCCCACGCGATCTGCCCGAAAGATGCCTGGCTTGCGGCGCGCAATCTCAAGCATGCCTGGCCGATGTTCGGTCGGCCTCGGCTGCTCGTCACGGACTCGGCGAAGGAGTTCAAGGGACACGCCTTTCAGCGCGGTTGTGACGATTACGGGATCCGGATCCGTTATCGCGATCGTGGCCGCGTCCATCAAGGCGGGGTGGTTGAACGGTTGCTAGGCAAGCTCAACGCGGTTCTCGTTGCCTATCCCGGTTCGTCGGGGCGCTCGGTCACCCACCGCGACGAATATCCGTCCGAGCGGCGCGCCTGCCTGAGCTTTGCCGATCTGGAGCGCTGTGTCGCGCTCGCGGTCATCGATCACAATCTGCAGGAGAATTCCAAGACTCTAAAGGTGCCGCTCACCGAATGGCAACGCAACAGTAAGGAACTGCCGAACTTTGGTGACGATCCGCAGCGCGTGCTGCTGTCGTTTCTGCCGGGGACGGACAGGCAATTGTCGCCGCAAGGGATCAGCATGTTCGCCTTGCACTATTATTCGCCGTGGCTCGGCGTCCTCGTTCCCGAACGGGATCGGCTCGGAAAGCTCGAAGTGCGATACGATCCCCGCGACATCAGCCATATCTACGTCCGCGATCCGGAAACCCGTCAGTTTCGCCCGGTCGAGCGACGCGACCACCAGCGGACGCCTCTGACCCTGTGGGAACACGAGGCAGAACGCGCCGGTCGGCGCGCAATCAATCAACGCTCCAACGCCGAGAAGGTAGCGTTCCGCCGCGAGATCGCCGCCATAGCGGAGACCGCAAAGTCTTCCAAGCGTCGGCTGCGCGACACCGTGCGCAAAGCCCATGCCGCGGCGGCGGAAAAGCCTTATGCGGTCATGCAGACGCCGGCGCCTCCTCCCACAGAGCATTCCCCGCGCCAGAAAAGCCGGCTGCTGGTGGAGGATTGGTAGCCATGGCGGATCATTTGCTCGAGCATGTCCGGCCGCATCTTGACCGCGATCAGCAGGAAAGGATCGCCTATATCCGCGCCCCGCGCTGGATCGGGCATCATGTCGCCCTGGACGGTCATCGGCGGCTGGCTGAGTTGCTGGAACGTCCGTCGTCCTTACGAACCCAGGGGCTGATGCTGGTCGGCCCTTTCGCCAATGGCAAGACGATGATTGCCGAGCGGTTCGCCGTCGAGCACCTGAGAACCTCGCCCGAGCAAAAAGTCTGGATAGTCCAAACACGCGAAGGCACCGGCCTTGGCCATTTCTATGCCAGCGTTCTGCAGGCGCTGCGCGCTCCAGGCGGCGAAATACCGGACCTCCGACGAAAGGCAGAGCAACTCGACCACTTGCTATCGAGCCTTAAACCGAGGGTGTTGATTTTCGATGAGTTTCACAATGCGTTGCGCGGCCGGGCGCGCGACGTCGAAGCCGTCTTCGCGTTCCTTCGGCGGATCGGCCGCCAGTACGACATCTCGCCGGTGCTGATCGGCGAAGTGGCGGTCTGTGATTACATCAACGCCACCAGCGAGATGGCGAGCCGCTTCGAGCTGGTCGCGGTCCCGCGCTGGCAATATGGCGAAAACTATCTGATGCTGCTCGACAGTCTCGAGGCCGCATTGCCGCTCGCCAAAAGCTCCGATTTGTCGAACGAGCCGTTGGCGCGGCGGATTTTCGGCCTATCGGAAGGCCTTATTGGCGAGATCGTCACCATCGTCACCAAGGCCGCCGTCGCGGCGATCAGATCCGGGACCGAACGCATCAGCAAGGCCAGCATCGACGAGCTGCGCTACGTGCCGATCTCAAAGCGGCGCAACTCGGCTCTGCGCCAGAGCCTTCTATGATGGCGATCGGCGCTCACGCACCGTCCATCAGCATTCGCGAACGATATCGTGACGTGGTTTCCGACGGGTGGCCCGGCGTCATTGCGCCACAACCGGACGAGTTGCTTTCGAGCTGGCTGCACCGGCTTGCCTATGCCAATGGTGTTGCGCCTCGAGCCTTCGCTCGTGTGCTCGGGCTTAATCCTGGAATGTGGTCGCCAGCCCTTGATCTGAGGCTGCCGGCCGACATTGCAAGGCTGCTACATACCCACACCGATATCTCCTCCGATCACCTTTCAGCAATGAAATTGTCGCAGGGGTGTCCGAAACAGCTGCTACTGCCGCTACGCAACAGCGGGCGGCGCAACGACTCAACGTGGCTACAATTCTGTTCCTGTTGCCTTGCCGACGATGACCAATCTTACTTTCGGCGACGATGGCGTCTGGCGACGCGAATCTCATGCACAAAGCATGGCTGCAGATTGCGTGACCGATGCCCTTCCTGTCACAGCCGGATCGCGGCTTTCGACCAGCAGGAGCTCGTTCCGCAACATTACTGCAGCCGTTGCGGCTTCGACCTCCGTCGCGCACCCACCACCCGCATCAGTCCAGCGACGAGAACGTTTGACCGCTGCATCGACGATATCTGCGGCCTGGAAGCCATCACTGACGCCCCGTCTGGCCCCGCGCTCATTCGGCGACTCTTGAGCCTGCCCAGCATGAGCGGCTACTACGCGAAGCGGAGCCTGACCAGCCTATCGACAGCGGCACGGGTGTACTGCGTTGAACGCCTCAATCTCCCCAATGAATGGCCGGTAGAAAGTGCCAACGATGACGATGAGGAACGCGAAGCACGCCGTCTGAGGCGTTTGATTCCGCCGACAGGTGATCACCGCGCTTGGATCGAGCTGCTTGCGAACGCTCTCGGGCGACGAAGAGGACGGCCGGCTTCCTCGAAGGGAGACGAGCCGACCTTAAAGCTTCCAGACCTGCTCGGTGCTTATGTCGGAATGAGCTCCGGTGCCGGTCGCACGGCGCAAAAGCTGGTCGGGACGTAAAGACGGCCGCAAGGATCGGAAGATTCAGTCCTCCAGAGCGTCACTCTCAAGCTCTGCTGTTGCGCCTTGTTCCATCGCCTGCCGGCTGAGCAGACCGGCGTCCTCCAATCGCTCGAGATCGGGCAGTTCGCGCAGCGTCTCAAGACCGAACGCCGACAGGAAATGCCTGGTTGTCACATAGGTGTAAGGCGCCCCGGGTGTCGGACTGCGCGGCCCGGAGCCGAGGAAGCCAGAATCGCGCAGGCTGGCGATCGTGTCTCGGCTGACCTCCTTGCCAAACAGATTTGACAGGTCGCCTCGGGTTACCGGCTGCATGTAAGCAATCGCCGCCAGGACCGCCGCCTCATGCTCCGACAACGTCACCTGACATGACCGCGTTGGCGCCTGCGAGGCGCGGATCGCGGACGCGTAAGCCGAGCGGCTTCGGTGCTGCCAGCCGCCGGCGACCGCGACGATGTCATAGGGACGGCTGCGCAGTTCCTCCCTGATATCGTCGATCAAGAGCTCGATGCTGCAGTCCTGGCCGACCACGCGCGCCAAAGTCTCGCGGCTGACCGGTTCGCTGGCAGCGAAAATCACGGCTTCCGCCCGCAGCATCCATTCGCGCCAGCGCAGATCCGCCGGCAAATCCTCAAGCTCGCGATCGAGGAGATGTTCGTCTCCCATACTTGATTGCGTTCTTCGTCTGGATTTCGCTGGGCTCGTTCCGGTCATCGTCACAACCCGAATATCCGGAAAGAGGTCCGGCCCGACAGCTCGCGCACGGCGCCAAAACCTTCCAGCCGCTCGAATAGCCGCGTTGCGGCCCAGCGGGAGAGATGGCTTCCCGGGGCGGCGGCCGCGACGGAATCCTCGTCGAGCAGCTTTTGGATGACGACGCCGGCGCCCTTGGTGCGCACCTTTGGCGCCGCCGCCAGCAATTTCTCGGCCCGGCGGCCAATGTCATTGGCCTGCCGCAGGGCCGCGCCGGTGCCTTCGACCAGCGCCAGGCACACCGCCCGGGCAAAACCAGGTTCACCCGGCCGCACCCGACCGCGGCCACCGATCGTCTTGAACGCCGCGCCATAGCGTTCGCCCATCATCAGCGGCACGCCGCATTCCCAACCGAGTTTCTCCGCCACCAGGCGATCGGCCAGCCACCAGGCCAGGATTTCGGCGTCGGGCCGTGCGGCACAGATGTTCGCCACCAGATCGGCGGCGGCGAACGGCACGGAGCGGCCCGACTGCGCGGCATTGTCGAACCGGTCGGCAAGTTCGCTTATCGCGTCCCGGGGCAACCCCATCAAGCCGGTCAGATCCTCCAGGACTTTGCTGCTGATCGTCCGCTTCTTCATCGCCAACCTTCGGAAGGCCAAAACCATACGTCCGGCCGGCCCAGGATCGTCTCCATCAGCTGTGAGCAGGATGGCATCGCGCAACACCGCCTGTTCCTCGTCGCGCCCGACCAGCCGGACTGCAGACAAGGCGCACGTGAGGGCCTGGCGGTAGCGCCAGCAGCCGATCCACACGGGTGCGGCCCGGACCAGATCATCCAAGCTTTTCAGAGCGATGCCCGCAGCAAAGGCCGCATCCATATCGCTTGTCTCGCGCCCGCGCGACATGGACCAACCAGGTAGTTTAGCTGCCCAGACCGGCGGCTTCGAAGGGGCGTCGGCAAACGAATCCATGCCCCTGAGCATATGTCGCGTGAGCAGTTTATGCCAGTCATTTCCGCTAAAACCGCACGCCTCGTCGGAAAATTTTAACGTCCGATAAGATTGCATTATCGGACGTTTTGCTCTTTATATAAAGAATGGCCCAAATCATCGACCAGAACACTGAAAATCGCGTCGAGGAGACCTCTGCTCCGTCTGACAGCACGGCGCATTCTGATGATGTTTCCCTGCCGGAGCCGTCGACGGACATCCCGAGGGATGGCGCCAAGCTCCCCTCCCCTCTTCCCGATCGCGGTGGGGCGCTACCCGGCCACCTCGAGCGCCTAGCCGATCGGGCGCGCGGCTATGTTGAAGCGGCGAGTTCCAACAATACCCGCAAGGCCTATGCCGCCGATTGGAAGCATTTTTCCGCCTGGTGCCGACGCCAGAACCTGTCGCCTCTCCCCCCGGATCCGCAAGTCGTTGGCCTCTACATCACGGCCTGTGCCAGTGGAACGGCAGAACGCGGCATGAAGGCCAATTCCGTTTCTACCATCGAACGCCGCCTTTCGGCGATCAGCTGGAACTGCGCCCAACGGGGCACCCCGCTCGATCGCAAGGACCGCGCTATCGCCACCGTGATGGCCGGCATTCGCAACACCCACGCCACTACTCCCCGGCAGAAGGAGGCCATCCTCCCCGAAGACCTGCTCGCCATGCTGGAGACGCTGATGCGCGGAAGCCTACGCGGCATGCGGGATCGGGCAATGCTGCTGATCGGCTTTGCCGGCGGCCTGCGCCGCTCGGAAATCGTCGGCCTCGACCTGGGCCGCGACCAGTCGGAAGACGGTCGCGGCTGGATCGAGATCCTCGACAAAGGTCTGTTGGTAACGTTGCGCGGCAAGACCGGCTGGCGCGAGGTGGAGATCGGCCGGGGCTCTTCCGACGCCACCTGCCCGGTCATCGCTGTCGAAACCTGGATCAAGTTCGCAAAGCTCGCCAGGGGCCCTCTCTTCCGTCGCGTCACCGGCAAAGGCAAGGACGTTGGGCCAGACCGCCTAAACGACAAGGTGGTCGCCCGCCTCGTCAAGCAGACGGCCATGGCCGCCGGCGTCCGCGGTGATCTCAGCGAGGGCGAGCGTGCACTCAAATTCTCCGGTCATTCGTTGCGCGCTGGTCTCGCCTCCTCGGCCGAGGTCGAGGAGCGCTACGTGCAAAAACAGCTCGGCCATGCCAGCGCGGAAATGACCCGCAGGTACCAGCGCCGGCGCGATCGGTTCCGGGTCAATCTCACCAAGGCATCCGGGCTTTAACGGCCCCCCCTCCCCCGCTGCAGGTGAAACCGCAAGGTCAAAATTGAGGGTCGAAGTTTCAGCTTAGACCTTCAATTGAAATCGGGAAGTAAAAGCCACACTCGGCGAGGGGCACTCTTCTCTCAGGCCAGCGCGGATTTCTCTGCAATCCCTCCCTCGGTCAGCGCTTCTTACCCCTCCCCTCCCCCGAACGCCCTAGTTTCCGGCATTTCCGCCAAGGATGGCCGCCAGGGTGCGTTTCACGCCGATTGCTGCCGGATGCCCGTTCGACATTGGATTTCGTGTCTGGCGGGGCTGCATTTGCCCGATAAAACACGCTTGCAACTGTTCATTTTCTCACGCATTCATTATCTGTACAGAGCACCGGAAAATTGGGCGAGAAACCATGGCAAAACGGCAAGCCGCCAAACCGTCGCCGGCCACCAGACGTCTTATCGGTTATGCACGCGTCTCCACCGACGATCAGGTCCATGACGCACAGATGGACGAGTTGCGCGCGGCCGGCTGCGAGCGGATATTTCAGGAGCACGGATCCGGCGCATCACGGGCCCGGCCGGTTCTGACCAGACTGCTCGGCGAGCTCGCCGCTGGCGACGTGCTCGTCGTCGTCCGGCTGGATCGCCTCGCTCGTTCGGTCAGTCATCTCTTGCAAGTGATCGAGGATCTTGAAGAGCGCGGCGTCCATTTCCGATCGATCCGCGATCCGATCGACACGTCCACACCGCAGGGCATGTTCTCCCTCCAGGTTCTCGGCGCCGTCGCACAGCTTGAACGGGCGCTGATCGCCGAACGGACCAAGGCAGGTATCAAGGCCGCGAAAGCACGTGGCAAGTTGCCGGGCAACCCCGGACTGCGAGAGCGGCGGCCAGAGGCAATCAAGGCGGTGTCGAAGGCACGAGAAAAACTATATCTCGACGAGCTGATCTCCTCCGCCCAAACGTGGTTGCCCATGGTCCGGCAGCTTCGGCCTCAACATAGCTGGGACAACGTCGTCCGGGTTCTCAATCGCCGCGGCCATGACTGGACGGTGGAACGCCTGCGCCGCGCGGTTCATCGGATGGTTCGCGAAAAGCTCGCGGACCCCGAATTGTTGGCCCGCTCTCCCCGTCGGCCGGTCGACGATCACCAGATGAAGCTCGTTGCGGCAATCGCTATCGCGGATCCGAGCTTGTCACTGCGCGACATTGCCGGACAGTTGGATCAGATGGGAGAGCGTCCGGTTCGCGGCGGCCGGAAATGGCAGCCCTCGTCAGTAAAAGCGCTCATGGACGAGGCATTTCGCTTCGGGCTTCTTCGGGACTGACGGATCCTTGATGGTGCTACGTCACCGCGTTGGGCTCCGCAACGCCGCACGAACGCGTCATTGTAGGCGCAGCATCACCCTGCAGTCCTGGATGCCACGCTCCGGTAGAAGATGTAACCTGCGACGACAAAGATGAGCACCGCAAACAGTCGGTTGAGTATGTTCTTGTAGGCGCTCAGACGCGTTGCCAGTGTCAAGCCGAGGAGGCCGCCTGCGATGCCGCCACCGATGAACTCTGCGGCAAGCCACCAGTCCACCAGTCCGGACGCGGCATAGTTCAGCGCGGTTGCCAATCCGAAGGCGCCGACGGATAGGAGCGAAGTGCCGATCGCGTTGATCATCGGCATGCCGGTCGCCAGCATCAGAGCCGGCACGATCAGGAAGCCTCCGCCGATCCCGAAGAAGCCTGACGCCGCTCCGGCGGCCAGCGCTACGGCGGCTGTGATAAAGCACATCCTAAGGTCGACCGGCCGGTTTTCGGCCGACGTCGGCTTCCTGGGCTTGAGCATCAGGACGCCGACGACGACCATCAGAATTCCAAACAGGAAGATCAGCCGGTCTCCGTCCATCGCCTTACCGAGGCTTGAGCCCGCCAGCGCGCCAAGGACGCCGAGCGCCGAAAAAACCGCGGCGCAGCGCCACCACACGTGCCCCTTCATGGCGTGGCTCGCGAAGTTGGCGAAGGCGTTGACGGAGACTGCAAGCGCGCCGGTTCCGATGGCCACGTGCGGCTGCGCGACGCCGACGACGTAAAGAAGGAGCGGGGTCGCCAGGATCGAGCCGCCGCCACCGAGAAGGCCGAGCATGAAGCCGACGATCCCGCCGGAACCGACGGCCAGTAGAATGGAGTCACTCATGTCCTTCTGCTCCAAACCCGGTCGTAGAATGTCATGCCGATTAGCATGGCGACCACGAACAGCAGCGTCTGTGGAATACCGACCGACATAGAGGCGACGGCCGGGCCGGGACAGAAGCCGCCGATCCCCCAGCCGAGACCGAACAGGGCCGAGCCGATGACCAGCGGCACGTCAATCTTCCGGTTCGTGGGCACGTGGAAGGTGTCGTCGAAGACGGGACGGCGCAATCGCTTCATCACTTTTACTCCGATGAAGGCCACGGCGACGGCGCCGCCTAGGACGAAGGCAAGGCTTGGATCCCAGTTTCCGAAGACGTCGAGGAAGCCCTGGACGCGAACCGGATTGAGCATGCCCGAAAGCGACAGTCCGAAACCAAAGACGATGCCAGAGGCGAGGGCGGCGCCGAACTGAAAGATGTTTCTGTTCATAATCCGATACCTCGTAGAACGGTGACTGCGATAATCCCGGTCGATAGGAAGGTGGCGACAGCAACCATCGATCGCGGAGAAAGGCGGGCAAGCCCCAGCACGCCGTGGCCGCTAGTGCAGCCGGATCCCATGCGCGAGCCAAAGCCGACCAGCAGTCCGGCGACGATTATCAGCGGCCAGCCCGCTGTAATCTCGACGGTCGGCCATCCACCGGCGAGCAGCAGGTAGACGAGCGGCCCGAGCACGAGGCCAAGCACGAACGCAAGATTGGTGATCAGGCCGATACCTTGGGCAAGGCGGCCGACGATGCCGCTGATGCCGGCGATCCGGCCGTTCAGAAGCAGGAGCATGACCGCGGAGGCGCCGATCAGCATGCCGCCGCTCAGCGACTGGAGATAGATGGTCATGTCGCTTCCTTTACACAGAAGATGTCATAGAGGGCGGAGACCAGTTGCGCGGCCTTCTCCTCGGTCAGTCGGTAGTAGATCTGCTTTCCGTCCCGCCGGGTGTCGACAATGCCGGAGTTTCGCAGCACGGTCAGATGCTGCGAAAGATGCGGCTGATGGATGTCGAGCTTTTCCTCAAGCACGCCGACCGAGAACTCGCCCTCGACCAGCGTGCACACGATCAACAGCCGGGCCTGGTGAGACAACGTCTTCAGGAGATCGGCAACCTCGCCGGCCCGGCCGGCCATCTGGGCGGGAGAGAGCTGCACCTTCATCACGTTCTCTGAGTTGGTGCTCATTCCCATGCGGCTCCCTGCAATGCGTCGAGCGGAAACTTGAGGTAGCGCATGCCATTCGCTTCCGGTTCAGGCAGACGACCGCCCTGGATGTTCACCTGCAGGGCATGCAGGATAAGCTTCGGCATGGGCAGCGTCTTGTCGCGCTTCGTCCGGAGCGCCACGAACTGCTCTTCGGTCACGCCGGCAAGATGCGGGTTGGACTTCTTCTGCTCGGCCACCGTACTCTCCCAGCGCGGAGCGCGACCTTCCGGCTGGTAGTCGTGTCCGGTGAAGATGCGGGTCTCGTCCGGAAGAGCAAGGATGTCCTGGATCGACTTCCAAAGGATGCGGGCGTCGCCACCGGGGAAGTCGGCGCGCGCCGTGCCGCTGTCAGGCATGAACAGGGTGTCGTGGACGAAAGCTGCGTCTCCGACCACATAGGTGATCGAAGCGAGCGTATGGCCTGGCGAGAACATCACCTTGGCGTCGATGGTTCCGATCTTGAACATCTCTCCATGCGCGAACAGCCGATCCCATTGCGCGCCGTCGGTGGCGAGCTCGGGCCAGTTGTAGATGCCCTTCCAGAGCTTCTGAACATCGACAACACGTTCGCCTATTGCGGTTCTGGCACCGGTCTTCTCCTTGAGATACTGGGCTGCGGAGAAATGATCGGCGTGAGGATGGGTGTCGAGGATCCACTCGACCGTCAGGTCATTCTCCTTGACGTAGTCGAGGATCGCGTCGGCATTGATGGTGCCAGTGGCTCCCGCCTTCTCATCGAAATCGAGAACGGGATCGATGATGGCGCAGCTGCCGGTTGCGGGATCGGACACCACATACTGGACGCTCCAGGTGCGCTTGTCGAAGAAGCCCTTCACATGCGGTCGGCTTGCCGCGTTCTGCTTGAGCCAAGCCGCAGCGGAACTGACGTCAAAGCCGTGGGCACGTCCGAATGCAGCGACCTCTTCGGCAGCCATCCGCCCGTCCAGAACCTCACCGATCAAGTACAGGCTGAGAGATCTCGTGCCCGACTTGCAGTGCGCGAAAACCGGTCCTTCGGAGGCATCAAGCGCCTTCTGGAACGCGCGCACGTCCGCTTCGGTGACAGTGCCGAGCGTGACCGGAACGAAGGAGTAGGAGAGGCCGCAATGTTCGGCTGCTTGGCGTTCGGCCTCCGATCCCGGCTGTGTCGCGTCCTCAGCGTCCGGGCGGTTGTTGATGAGCATAGCAAATCCCCTGTCCCTCAGGGACCTGATGTCGTCGACGCTCGGCTGCGGCGAGACCGACAGCTTCTCAGAAATCTTAATGATAGACATGGCTGGCTCCGAAGTCAGATGAAACATTATACATTCTAATATAACGTATATTGTGAATGTTTCAAGCGCGCCCTGTGATCCCGCCGTTGCAGCGGGCTCAGGACCAAAAAAGGCCCCTCGCCTCCCCGCGTCCATCGTCGCGATCAACAATACGGCGTGGCGTAGCTAGCCGCCATGACTGGATGAAGGAACGCCTGCGCTATGCGGTGCATCGGATGGTCCGCGAGAAGCGGGCCGACCCCAAGCTTTTGGCGCGCTCGCTCCGTCGCGCCCCGTAAGATCACCTGATTAAGCTCGTTGCGGCGATTGCCATTGCTGATCCCGGCCCGCCGCTGCGCGATATTGCCGCCCAGCTTGATCAGATGGGAGAGCGGCCGGCGCGCGGTGGGCGCAAATGGCAGCCTTCCTCTGTTCGCCACCTGCTGGACGAAGCACATCGATTTGGCCTCATTCGTCATTGAGGGCGCGGAGCATCAGCCTGCCGATTGCCCGGTTTCTTGCGCGCCCCGCTTTGGACGGCAGAGATTTCCAGCCTTCGCTTTCAACAATGCCGCGAGCGAGCTGCCGGTATTCGGTTTCCGCACGGAGATTTAGGACAGACGCGGCCAGCCTTTGAGGAGGCGCCTGATGATACGCTCGGACCGGCCCGCGCTCGAATTGGCGGAAGGCTTCACGGAGAGAGGCAGAGAGTAGAGGATCCGTGGCGGTCTCCTCAAAGAGGAGGTCGGCTATGGCCGTAATGGTCACGGCCCGCCATGCTGGTGGAAGGCTGGCGAGCGCCGCCGCCCCTGCTGTAACTGACGGTCGCTGGCCATATGGCAGCGGTAAGCCCAGCGCGGTGATAAAGGGCATCCCTTCCGGCTGAGGCGACCAGAGGAATCGGCTTGCCGTCTCGATACGCTCAAACCGCGGTCCGCCCTTGCCGATGGCCTCGCCGATAAGCGAGGCGACCTGCAGCAAGTCTGTTTGATCGCGGCGCTGGAACCTCCTCGCCGAGATAACAGCATCGCATTCACGGCAAAACAGTCTGGCGAGGCCGGCAGGCGTAGACCGAAACTGAAACAGCCCGCTGCGGAAACATCCGCCGCAGTTGATCTCGAGCCCAGTCTTGTGCCGGGGGCAGACCACGGCCTCGACACATGCCCAGGACCGTCGGCAATAGTGGTCCCTCCCCTCCTCGGCATCCTCGTCAAGGCATGTCGGACAAACGCCTCGGTGCGCGGGTTCGCTGACAAATGACGCCCTGCTGCGCCGGGTATTCTGCAGAGACAGTCGCTCTACATCTGCTTGCTTCAGGCGACAGGCTAACGCCCATAAACGGGCCGCCGATGGTTCGGTCGGGATGTCATCGCTGAGGAGATGCGGCTTGGAGACGTCCCAAGCACCACGTATCCAGTTCTCGATCTGCCGGGGCGAGCTGGAGTAATGGCTCGCTACACGCCAACGCCAACAGCTGAGAAGTTCATCCTCATAGGGCCGTGGGGCGATCGCCAGCAGCCGCACCGGTCTCACGGGATTGCACGGCGCTGCAGGCGCGTTTCACTGCGCCGCGCCATCGCGACCAAAGGTAGGACAAGGTTGTCGGCGTCGAAGCTCTCCAAGATAATCCTCTCGTTCCCATTCCGGACCGCTTCGACCGCAACAGTCTCGATGAGGCGAAAAATTCGCACCGTAACGCCGTCGGTCATATCGAGCACCTTGCGGCGCACTGCTGCGGTCCCGAGCTGTGATGGCTCACGCAGAGGCAGTATGCTCCCGAGACTTGCGAGCAATTGGGCAAGCTGCTGCGTATTGGACCAGCGCTTCAGGTGAAGGGCTTCAAACCTTTCGGCAAGCTGCGGATCCGTCAACAGCGCCTGTCGGGCAAGATCGGTCCCGGCGCAGATCAACGGGACTTTCAGATCATTCGCCAGAAAGCGAATGACGTTGAGGAAGACTCGTTGCTGCCGATATGTCCCCGTCAACATGGCATGGATCTCATCGATGATCAGCATCCGTACACCCATCCTCCGCATCAGGGTTCGGCACGTAGTCTTCAGTCGGTAAGTTGCGTCTCCACTTGGGCCCGGTGCACTCAGTGCATTGAGGAGCTCACCGTAGACATCGCGTTCGACGGGTTCGGCTGGCATCTGCATTGCCACGACCGGCATGTTCGTCACCCCGGTTCCACGATCGAAGACGGGCTGATGATTGCGAAGAAACTTTCTGATGATTTTTGTCTTTCCCATGCCGGTATCGCCGTAGAGAAGCAGACAGGGCATTCGGTCCCGCGGCGGATAGGAGAGCAGATCCTCAAGCCGCGTCAGCGCAGCTTTTGCATCGGCTGTCTCCAACCAGCGATCGGCACGGATCCAGGCGACCCGTTCTTCGATCCCCATCTCGGCATACTGGCGATAGGCTGGTAGGATATGGGGGTCCTCCGTCACGACCATTCCTCCACCGACAACGGTGCCAGATCGGAGAAATTGTCCTCGTCGGCATCATCTATTGTCTCCACATGCTGCCGGTCGGTCGCCGCCAGCGCTCGCGACCGTCTCTCGGCTCCCCGGCGGATGCTCCGTGTTTGGCGGCCTGCCACCTCGACAATTTGTCGCTGGGCTTCGATGGTCTCGAAGATTAGATGCTCATCGACCGATTGCAGACCACGAGCCCTCAAAGCGGCGACGGCCTGCCGGTGCTCGCCGAGCGTGATCCGCGGCCGGCTGAGGTCTGCAAACCGAACCGGCCAGCTTTCGCCGTTTGGCCCGTCGACGAACACGCAGGAAATGTCGCGAGGATCGTAACGGACCCGCATCTTGTCCGGAACACCGGTCAACGGGCTCAGGACATCATCCCAATATCTGAGGCCGAACAGGTGCAGTCCGTCGCGACGTATGATGCGTTCCTCGAACGGCAGGAAATCCAGAACGAAACGGTGTTCGTCATAGGGAAGCCGCAGAGGCTCCCGACGCGAGAGGACGGCATCTTCCCAGGCCAACCGAGGCGGAATTTTTAGCGCCCGGTGGATATCAGCGTGATGGCGGCCGATGATCTCAAGGGTGAGCCACCGCTCCAGCTCGTCAAAAGTCATGACTGCATGCTTTTGGGGATTGTAATCGCCACAAGAGCCAATATCGCTCGACGTTGAACCGGGCAGAAAGTGAACGGCGCCCATCATGGTGCCGATAAGCCGCTCGATGTGACCGCCGTAATGTGGGCGAGCAACTGGTCGATGGATGAGATTGATGCCGTGCTCGGCCGCTCCCCACGCCAGCGCTTTTCCCCGAAACTCCCGAGCATTATCGAGATGGATGGCGGTGGGCAGACCGTGGACGGGCCAGTCGCCAGCCGCGTTTCGCTCCGCGAGCCACGATGTCTTCGGCAAAACCATGTGCCGGATGGCCAAGGCGACCGACGTTGACGATGGATGTTCAAGGCTCAGGTAGAAGCCGGCCACCATGCGGCTGGCGACATCGATCGCCAACGTCAGCCAGGGACGCTGCAATGGTTGGCGGTTTACAGCGTCGACAACGAAGAGATCGACCAAGGTATGATCGATCTGAACGACCTCCATCGCGGCTCCGGCTGAGTACTCATCGGTAACGGGTTTGTATTGCTGACGGGCGACGCTGGCCCCCTCTCGGGCCTTGGCCAGCTTCTTCTGGTCGGAGCGATCGATGCGAACCTTCACGGCTTTCCAGGAAGGTGCAGGTATGTCTCGCTGACGGCAAATGACGCGGACATGATCATGAACGGCGGTGATCGTCGGCCGCTCACGACGGCAATAGGTTTCCTGGATGGCGCAGGTGACGGCATCTTCCTGTTCCGATGACAAGAGCCGCCTCCCCTTCTCTGGCCCGGGCGTTTCATCCAGCAATGAGGAGGTGACCGGTTTTCGCCGGAATTGGGCGAGCAGCTGATAGAACCTTGTTGGCTTGAGGCCCAACTCCCTGCACGCGGCAAGTCTGTCCGGAGCGGTCAACTTCTTTTCGAAAGCGATGGGCCGGATGACGGCTTCGCGATTAACCGCCTTTTGCCAAGCGGCCTCTCTGACAAGCATCCTGTCGGGTGTCTGCGCCATTGGAACCTCCTAGCCGAGCTATCAGCTCGGCCACGATCAATCGCTGCACCTAGCAGAATGCCCCGCAACGATGACAGTCAGAAGACACATCGAGTTTGCCATGCACCACTTCTGCGATGAGAAACGGCAGATCACGGCATGGCACTGGCCAGCCACCACGCAGCACGTGATTTTTGCGCCCCATCGAGAGATTGGCGACGTGGCTGCCGTGCCAATGTGCGGATTGGGCGGCTCATCACCAAGTACATGGCCGTACAGCAAACAGACAGGAAACCGCCGCTATCCATCGGTCGTCGCCCGACCGGGTGTAACCAAAGGATCGAAACATGCTGAAACTCATCGCCACAGTCGCAGTCATCGCAGCAACGCCGGCACTGGCCTTCGCAAGCCCGAGCTGCACCAAGGAACCCAAGTCCAAGTGGATGACCGAAGACGCCATGAAGGCAAAGATCGACACCCTCGGCTACAAGGTCAAAACCTTTCAGGTGACTGGCAACTGCTACGAAATCTACGGCAAGGACAAGGATGGCAAGCGCGCCGAGGTCTATTTCAATCCTGTCTCCGGCGACATCGTCCAGAAGGGTGACTGATCGATGACCGCCAACCGTTCAAGACCGGGGGGCGGCTCGCCCTCCAACAGTGGCCAGCAGGACATAAAGGTCTGGGACCCGGTGGTCAGGATTTTTCACTGGACCATCGTGACTGCCTGCATGCTCAACCTCTTCATCCTTGAAGAAGGAAAATACTGGCATCGCATGACGGGTTATGTTGTCGCTGCCGCCATTGCCGTGCGGGTCATCTGGGGTTTCGTCGGCACGAGACATGCCAGATTCTCGGATTTCTTTCCGACCCCCCGCAGGTTGAAAAATCAGCTTCGGGCTATCGTCAGCAGAAACGAGAAGCGCTATCTCGGCCACAATCCATTGGCCTCGGTCATGATGCTCCTGCTGATGGCGCTTCTGGCGACGACCGCTCTGACTGGATGGATGACGACGCTCGATGCTTTCTGGGGAGAGAAGTGGCTTGAGCAATTGCACGGCACGATTGCCAACAGCATTATGGTGCTCGCCTTCATCCACGCCGGCGCGGCCATCGTGGAGAGCTGGAGGCATCGGGAAAACCTGGTGTGGTCCATGGTAACAGGTCGAAAGAAGGCATGAGAATTCTGCTGATCGAGGATAGCGCCCGGCTTTGCGAACTCGTCTGCGAGCTCGTGCGCAAGGAGGGCTGGAAGATCGACGCCTTCGGAACCGCCGAAGAAGGACGCTTCGCTCTTAGGGAGAATGGGTATGACCTTCTTCTCCTCGATCTCGGCCTGCCTGACGAAGATGGCATTCCCGTCCTTAAATCCTTGAGGTCTGCCGGCATGCAAACGCCGGTCCTGGTGCTGACGGCCAGGGCTGCGATCGACGAGCGAATATCCGGTCTCGATGCGGGCGCGGACGATTACCTGACGAAACCGTTTCACAATGGGGAGCTCACCGCCCGCATACGGGCCCTGATCCGTCGATCGCCGAGCACCGCAATGCCCGTCCTGGAATTCGCCGCGCTGACGCTCGATGTCGCGTCGCGACAAGTCTTCTGCGCGGGCAACGAGATCGCGCTCACTCCGTCGGAGAAAGGGCTGCTCGAACTCCTGATGCGTAATGGCGGGAAGG
>BFBZ01000902.1_pt1 | contig 22889 bp, 23 predicted proteins | sample 1888401 | NCBI WGS metagenome assembly BFBZ01 (sample SAMD00112614, study PRJDB3348) | symbiont metagenome | host: Chara braunii
CTGGCTCTCTGGCGCGTGCCGGCATGTGGGCCTACGATTACGTCGTTCTCCGGCCTCAAAGGATCGCCGAAATAAAGAGGCAATGGGAGGAGGACAAGCAGGCCGAGGAGAACGAAAGAAAGAAAGCCGCAGCAGCTCAGCCGCCATCTGCAGCTCCGGTAAATACGACTCCCGCGGCGGCCGTCATCCCAGACCGTGAACCCGATGCCCGCTTAACCATTGACGGATCCATCGACCCGGAAAGCCCCTCGCATCAATCCTTCCTGTTGAGCGATCTTTCGTTTGAATCCGGCGAAGCCCCTTCCCCAGCCGAGATGGATCAGGAAATCGATTTGCTCAGACGCTCCGGGCCTACGGCCGCACGTGCAGCGCGTTCTGAGATGTGGCCTTCCAACGTGGCCCGCGCCATAGAGCTGGGTGCGAACCGCGTCAAACAGCAGAAAACCGTGTACAACGCCTTGATGCATCGAAGCATCGCCGGGATGGAATGCCGCCTCTGGGTTTTGGACTACGGGGTAGAACTGCAGGGATCTACTGTTTTTGTTCGTGACGCCCGTTTGCAAGTCGAGTGCAGCCGAGAGGAGAAGCAATGAGCCGCCGAACATTTGCCGGAATCGCCGCTCTGATTGTTAGCTGTGCCTGTCTATCCGCATGGCAGGACGCCGCCAAGAAAACGGACACAAGCAAGGGCCAGGTTCAGGAGGCGCGAGTGTCCGGCCTCGTATTTCGACTCCAGCAGTGCCGACATGAGACCTCAACTGTGACGTGTGACTTCAGCGTTGCCTCTCCGCAAGGCGACACGGCCGTAAACTTCTATTCCAAGAATTTTCTCGCTCGCAACGGTAGCCGCATCGTGACGAGTGAAAGCACCGAGTTCATTGCCGATTCGGTTCGCCTCGCCGGAAAAGAGATCGGCAGCTCAAGCCGGACCACGCTCGTTACTGGCAACGTCGCGGACGGACAGATTGCCGTCAACAACGTCGCCCATAAACCCGCGAAAATTTCCCTTCTTTCCATCCGGGGAACCCGAACCACGGACAAAGGCGCTGGTGACATTGTTTTTGATGCTCAATTTCGCAACATAGTCTTGCAGTGAGGCTGTGCCATCGGAGAACTATTAGAAAGATTCATTTTCCCCGGCGCTTGCCATTCGTTATTTTTCCTTATAGGAGAACGACAATGGCCGAAAAACATCAACTCAAGGCCAGGGACTTGATTATCGCCACCCAAGCTCCCGGCGAAACTTCTCCCACCTTCACCCGTTTAACCGGGTTGATTTCCTCCGATCAGGAATCCGGCAAAGCCGGTGGAAATTACTACGTCACCACTCCTGAGGGCAAAGAAATCGTTATTTCCGCAGCCAACGTGAAAGGCGTTCTGGCCCTTGGTCACAGGCTCGGGATGGCCGACGGAGATTCTTATGTCAAAACGATGACCGCATCCAACGAACAACTGGAAGCTTTCTTTAAGAAATTCAACCTTTCGCCCAACGCAATGAAGGAAGCATTGGATCTGGCCACCAAAAAACCCGATCCACTCAAAGGCTACGAAATCAGGCGCGCCGATGGCGTTAAGACTTTCGCTTACGCCGATCCGAACAGTGGGGTGATCGACAAAGTTAAAGATGTGCTCACGCACCCTGGGGAAGCCGCGACGGATGTGCTCGAAAAAGTTATTGTTGCAGGACGTAGCGCGCTGGGCGATAAAAACGCGGTCGAACACGTGGCCCAGATGCGTAGAGAAGGCAAGTTAGCTCCGCCTCCCCCCGAAGTGATTTTCAATCCAATCGCTCGCGTAGAATACATGATCAAGAATCGTCCGTCTCTCCACCTCGATGCTACCCAAGCTTCGCCACCGCCCAATGCGGCACCCGGTCAAAACCAGCAGCACCAGCAGGGCGGTCATTAGTCTCATGAGACTACCTAGACTGTAGCGGCCACTCGCACGTAGCGATAAATCCATCCGTAAACGGCGCTAAGGAGCTTCGCCCCTGGCGCGGTCAAGGCAGCCCTTCGGGCTTCGCCGCGGGGTTCCCCAAGTTTCCGCGCTGCGCTTGTGCAACTTGGGTGATTCCCCAACCCGTGCGGCTTCGGCCTGTGACCTTGCCTCCCCCACTCTCGCCGCCGAGGGCTCGGGTTGCTTTTTGCAGCAACCCTTAACAAAGAAAGGAATCAGTCAGTATGAACACAACAGAAATCGCCGTCGCGTCATTGGAAGCGTCGCGCATGAACCCCCGCCGCACGATGGACAAGACCAGCTTGAAAGAGCTGGCCGCCTCCATTCGCACCAACGGGCTTTTGCAGCCGCTACTGGTGAGACCGACCGACGAGACAAAGAGCAAGGGCCGCTACGAGGTCGTGTGCGGACACCGCCGCTTGCTCGCATTGCGCGAGGCAGGCGTGGAGAAATGCGCCGTCTCCATCCGAGAGCTAACGGACGACGAAGCCGCCGACGCGCAGCAGGTCGAGAACCTGCAGCGGGAGGACGTGCCGCCATTGGAAGAAGGCGAGGCACTGGCCGCGCTGGTCAAAAAACACGGCCTCGAAAAAGTAGCATCGAGAATCGGCAAAAGCGCGGCCTTTATCCGCCGCCGCATCATGCTGACCCGATTGACGGGTGAAGCCCGGAAGCTCCTGCAAGCGGGCCAGCTTCCCCTCAAATCAGCGGAGTTGATAGCCGCCGTGGAAGATGAAGCGATTCGCAAGGAGTTATGCGGAGACCCGCATCTTTTGAGCGGATCGACAGCGGAAATCGCCCACTACCTGCAGCGCGAAATCTTGCTCCGGCTGGCCGCCGCGCCTTTTAACAAGGCGAAGGTTTATGGCTGCCCGGACGAGGAAGGCCGCACTTGCGCCGACTGCCCGTTTAACACCGGAGCGGCCAAGGGGCAGCTATTCCCCGAACTGGCGAAAGAAGCCCGGTGCATGAACGCGAAGTGTTTCCGCGCCAAGGCGGAGGCCGAGTTTGAGCGTAAGGCGCAAGCCCACACCGCCGCAGGGGGCGGTGTTCTCGACGAGAAGGACATCAAGAAATGCTGGCCCTATCAAGGCGGGTATTTCCATGACAGCGCGTTTATCCTTCTCGAAAACATCCAGCCCGTGGCGCGAGCCGCCAAGTGTGAAATCGCAGCCAAGCATGTTTTCTTGGCGCGAAATCCCCACAGCTATGAGATCAAGCTGGTAGTTCCCCGCCCCGTTGCCGCCGAAATCTGGCACAAGGCGAAGGTAGCCACCAACGGCCATGCCGCGCATGACGAGGACGGAAAGCAGCGACGCCGTCGTGAGCGCATCGAGAGCGAGAAGCGCAAGGCGGTGAGACTGGCCTATGTGAAGGCACTCGGCACCGTGACCGCGCTCGATGCCAAGCTCTACCGCGCAATGGCCGCCGCCCTTGCCGAGGAAATGGGCCATGACGCATGGCGGGTGATCTTCGCCGCCCGTTCCATCGACAGGCCCAAGGGAACCACGTGGGAGCAGGAACAGAAATTGAAGCGCAAAACCGTTACCGACCTCGACAAGAGCCAGCTTGCGGGTTTTATCCTGCAGTGCCTTGCCCTTGTTGTGGAGCCTTACAGCACGGACGCGCACACCCGAGCGATTGCCGGAGCCGCCGCCATCAACGGTAGCAAGTTGGAGGAGACCACCGCCAAGGAAATACGGGAACGGTTCACCGCCAAGAATGCCGCCACGAAACCCGTTGCCGTGAGTCCGCGTCAGTCGTCGGCAGCTTCCACGGTCTCCGCCGCCAGACGAGCAGCGTAGTGACCGCGCCGAGGGGTTGCCTCACCCACGAGGTAGCCCCCGGCGTTCCGTGTTCGACGCCGTTGCCGTACGGTTCGCCTTTCTTCGTTCTTCATTTTTTCCGGTGCACCGCTCCACTCCGCACGCCTTGAAGCCTTGGCACGCGCTGGGGCGAGTCCCATTTCTCACGCGCCTTGCCGTTCGAGAGGCACGTCCCCAGCCGAGTCCCAGGCCCCGCAGCGTTGCGCCGCTCCGCTTTTTTCCTCTGGTTTTGGCCCGCTTTAGTTCCTCGTTTCCTTTCACCAGTGGTGAAGGAACTAAAGACGTTCCAAAACACAGAAAGAAAAATACACCAATGAAAAAAACGAAGAACGAAGAGCAGAACCTCAAGGCGGCACCGCCGTACAAAAACCACGTCACGCTCGTGGGCTACCTCGGAGACAAACCCGACCTCTACGAGGGTCTGGCTGTCCTGTCGATGGCTACCAAGACCTCTTGGAAGCCGAAGGACTCCGACGAATGGAAAGAGCGGACAGAATGGCACCGCGTGGTCGCGTGGGGCAAGCTTGCCGAGGCGGTGAAACCGCTCGCCAAGGGCGATCACGTCCTTGTCGAAGGCGAGCTTCGCTCCAACGAGTACGAAGCCACCGTTGAGGTGAAAGGCGGCGGCAAAGCCGTCGTCAATCGCAAGACGTGGGAAATCCGCGCCCGGCACGTGCGTAAGCTCGTGCACAAGAAACAGGAGCAGGAAAAGGCACAGGCGAAAGCTGCCTAATGCCCGCTTCGCCCGGCTCCCGTCGAGGGAGCCGGGTTTTCTGCGGATCAATCTTATGAAAAAGAAATTCTCCCACCGGTGGAAACCCTATCAGACAACGCTGGCACAGCATCCCCGCCTCAAAGCAATTCTGCTTTGGCAACTCGTCGCCTTTGCCGTCGAGCTGATAATCGGACTTCTCCTTTTCCGGTGAAGCCCGTTGCGGAACAAACGAACTTCAACTAGAAAGACTCAAAATGAAATACCTCATCTTCAATCGAACCGATGGAGTGTATGCCCACCCCGAAGCAGTCAGCCACGCTGAGGCGCAGCGTTTAATTTCCGAGCTGAAGCAGCGATACGAGCGTCAAGGGTTCTACTCTTCTGCATCGCGTGGACGCATCCCGATATCAGAACTGGAATTGGAAGTTGTTCGGGACGATGATCCTGACGATGAGTCGCTCCGTAGCGACCTTCCGCTATTCCTCCTACTAGGCTTCATCGGCCTATTTGTTTTCGGGGGAACGGTCTTAGGAATACTTGCCGCACTGGGAAAGATCGGATAAATCAACGAGGCGCGACGCGGCCAGCCGACGCGGCTTCACTGGCACTGTCAGCCGGCACGTCCGCGAGGCGAGTCCCTTTCACGCGCTTTCGCCGTTCAGTCACGCCCCCGCAGCGAGTCCGGCCGCAGTGTCCGCGTTCAGCCCGACGCGCTGGCCGCGTCGCGCCTATTCATTCAGCCGATCAGCGAGCCCGAAGCAGTTGCTCACTGGAAAGTGCCGCCCGTGCTGAATCAGATAGTGTGTGAGCAACACCGCCAGACACAGCGCATGAGGCTGGCTTGCCGCGTGAAAATGCTCACGCGGAAACCGCTGGAATTTAATCACGCAGTCATCCCCCGGATATCCGTTTCTCCCCGGAAGCCAGACTTGCACCGAGTGCGACTTTAACCACTCCCACAATCGCCCTTGCGCGTTCGGGTGTGTCGAGTACGGCCAGATCGGCTCCGGGAATCCAAGCACATCGTGAACGTGCCCATCGAGAACGGAACCGGGTTGCAGTTTGCGAATGTTGAGAGAATCCAGCATAGGAAATTCTCTTTAGCGATTTCATCCATGCCGCGCAAGGATTTTATACGTGTGTATACCTTGGGCACGGCTTCCCCGCCCCGGCGATCCGATCGCGCATGCTTTGACCTTCGAGTTTTCGTGTGACTTCGCGGAGGCGCTTGGCGCTGGCGCACTCCCGCAAGGCTCCCGGCCAGGCGAAGCCTGTCAGGCCCCTTGCTTCTGGCGTTGCGTCCCACGTCCAAACGTCCGATCCGCTCAGCGTCCTTTCTGCTTTTGTCCCCGCTGGCTTCCTTCGACTTGGGCGACGGAACCAGACGGTTCCAAAACAAGAAAGGAAAAAACACACATGAAAAACTCGAAGATCAAATTCCAGCTTGGGCAAGTCGTCGCTACGCCGGGTGCGTTGGAAGCACTAGGCCAAAGCGGTGAAACCGCTCTGCCCTATCTGGCCCGCCACCAATCCGGTGATTGGGGCACGCTCAGTGCGGCGGATATCGCGGAAAACGAGCTCTCGGTAAACGAGCGCCTACGTATTCTCTCCGCGTACATCCTGAAGAACGGCACCAAAATCTGGATTATCACCGAGGCCGACCGCTCGTCGACCACCGTGCTACTCCCAGAGGAATACTAGACCCTCGCGGTCGCCCCGGCTCTCTTCTTCGAGAGCTGGGGTTCTTCGGTCAACAACCAACAGCCTCCGCTCGCCTACTTTCCTACAGCGCCGAAATTAGACGCAAGACTTGACCGTCACGACGATAGGGACGACAGTCTACCCCATGAGCGACTACCCAGAAGGCTACAACTCCCCGCCGGACGACGGACGTTTCGACAACATGCACTGGATTTTCCAAACGTTGCTTGTGATTGGCGGCTTCATTTTCATGCTCACTCTCATTCCCGTGATCCTGCTCGCAACCGTCTGGATCGCAATTGTAAACATCTTCGAATGGATTTGGGACGCGACTGCTAGCAAGAAGTTGAACTCTTCCGGTAGGCTTTTGCCTTGAGCAAGACCGGCTCGCTGAGAAGGTGATAAACCAACGCGGAAAAGCCGAAGAGGCAGACCGCCGGAACAAGCGTCTTTGCTAAATAGCGGCCAATGCTGCCTTGGGAGTGGGTAGCGTTGTCGTAAATGTAGTCCATGAGCGGATCGTGGAACAGGTACCACTCGTACGACACGAGGCCCATGTAAACAAGTACCGTCGAGCATAGAATGTCACGCAGGATCGTGCGAGGGGAAATACAAGTGAACAGGAGCAGGAACGCGCCTAGGGACGGGAGGTAACGAAAGAGTTCGCTCAGGGCGAACGAATTACTGCCCGATATCGAAAACCGGTATTGCAGGTAGCCGTAGAAGCAGTACGAAAAGATCAGGAGGGCGCAGCCGCTATGGCTGGCAGCCACCGAATAACGCGCAGCTCGGTCACGCCATCGGGTAAAGATGACTGAAAACAGAATGCCCCACCCGAAGTAGTCCAAAGAGCGGGGGAACAAGTTGTATTGCAAAGACCAGTCGCCCGCGGAAGGCACGGGACGGACCAGCAGCCTGAATGCCGTCGGCACCACTAGAAATACGACCGCCGTCAGGATATCCGGGTTCTTGAAAAATCTGGCGAACGCCAGATAGACCACCGGAAAGACCACGTAGAAGTGAAGCTCGATGAACAGCGACCAGAGGGGACGGTCGAGGAAATTCCAGCCATCCACAAAATGTGCCAGGGTGGTGAGGTTGTAGATGGCCGCGAGTACCGTGTTGGTTGCTCCATACGCGTAGTGGCGGAAAACCGAGAATACAATCACGGCCAAAACGAACGCTGGCGCTATTTTCCCAACCCGCCTCATTGCGTACGCTCGCCAATCGAAAGGCCCGTTCGACGCGATTACACTCAGTGAGATAAGGAACCCGCTCAGTACAAAAAATATTGGGACTCCGATCCATCCGGCAATGTTTACTGACTGAAGAACCCTCTGGACAGGATGCGCTGGGTTGAAATAGAACGAGTGGCATAACACCACCAAGAGCACCGCCACTCCCCTCACCCCATCCAAGGCCCGGAAGTATTTCCCGGAAGAAGGCGCAACCTTAAGAGTCGAAACATTCATTGACGAGAAACGGGGCGTTTCATAAATTCATGCAGTGAGTCCACATTCGCATCGCCGCTCCAGAAGATCCAGTTCCAACTTGCTCGTAAAAATAGGCCTGCTAGCGGCAGTTCTGATATTTATTTGGTCGGTGGTTGCCTGGTTCAGAAACGGTGGCGGTTAAGCTCCTTCACCGCACTCCGCCTTCGTTTCGTTTGGCCGTGATTTAGATGCGCCTTAAAACATTTCCTTGCATCGATGTTTTAGAGTGTGATAACGTCCTTTATAACACTCGAACTCACGGCCAAAAGGAGGGCCGCTCGAATGTCGAAATCGACTCGCAACAGTGGCAACCCGTGGACACCCGCCGACGTGAAGCAGCTCAAACAGCTCGCCAAGGAGAACACCCCTACCCGCGTCATCGGCCTCAAGCTGGGTCGGACGCCCGCCGCAGTGCAAAACAAAGCCGGGCACGAAGGCATTTCTCTTAAGCCGACGAATCAGGCTCCCTACAACCGGCAGAAGAAGTGAACACGGAAATCGTCCTCTCCCCTGCCCCCGAGCTGGCCCCGGCCGCGATCTTCACGCCGACACCAAAGGCAGCCAGGCGCACGCTGGAATTTTTCACCGCCCAGGTGAACAACGACCACACCCGCAAGGCGTACATGAACGCCACGCGGCGCTTTGCGGAATGGTGCGACCGCAACGGAATCCGCCAGCTCGCCGACGTGCAGGCGTTCCACGTTGCCGCGTTTGTGAAGGAGCTGCAGGGAGAATTCTCGCCGCCCACCGTCAAGCAACACCTGGCCGCGCTTCGGATGCTTTTCGATTGGCTCGTGACGGGCCATATCATCGAAACCAATCCGGCCCACGCGGTGCGCGGACCCAAGTACGTTCTCAAAAAGGGAAAGACGCCGGTGCTAAACACCGATGAGGCGCGCGCCTTGCTCGATGCGATCGACACCACTTCCCTGCCCGGTTTGCGCGATCGCGCCCTGATTGGCGTCATGGTCTACACCTTCGCCCGCGTCAATGCCGTACTGGAAATGAAGGTCCGGGATTATTACGTGCAGGGGCGCCGCGGCTGGGTCCGCCTTCATGAAAAAGGCGGCAAGGTGCATCAAATGCCTTGCCACCACAACTTGGAAACATTTTTGGATGAGTACATCGCTGCCGCCGGCATCGTCAACGACCCGGACGGTTATTTATTCCGAACGGCGGCCGGGAAGACCGGCAGCTTGACGGAGAGTGCCATGTGGCAACAGGACGCTTACCGGATGATCCAGCGCCGAGCACGAGCAGCGGGCATCAAAACAAGAATCGGCAACCATACTTGCCGAGCCACTGGAATCACTGCGTACTTGAAGAATGGCGGCCGTCTGGAGGTCGCGCAGCAAATGGCCGCTCACGAATCGCCCCGCACCACCAAGCTCTATGACCGGCGAGAGGAGGAGATTTCTCTCGATGAAGTGGAGAGGATTGCGATTTAGGACTTCGATTTATTCTTGGGTTTGGTTTCTACCCACAACTCCTGAAATATTGCGTTCAGCTCCCGGCCGAAACCGTCTAAATCCGGGAAGATCGTTGACTCCGAGATTCCACAGGTCGCCAGGTCGCGCCTGATGCCTGCGACGGCCGTTCTCTTTATCAGAATTCGACACAGGCGACATTCGCTCTCCGCAACCTTGGCGCATATCTTCGCCAAACCGTCAACACTGCGGCCAAAAATTGTGAAGCGACTCCGTTGAGCGGCAAACCGACGAGCGACGTGAGACGGGTCAATGGCCAGCGCGAACTTCGGGCCTATGTATTCATTCTCAAATTCGTCTTCCGACAAATATGTCTTGGCCTCATCCCAGTCAGGCATTGCAGTGCCCACAGGGCGATCTGCTTTTGCGATCGGCAGCTCCCTGTAAACGAGCTTGTTCAACCACCACGGATCAAGCATGTACACTGCCGCGTCAGCCGAAGCCTTAATGGGCTTCAGAGCAAAATACAGGGCCACCAGCGCACCATCCGACCAGTCGAGCAGACGGGTGGGCACACCATAATGCTGCATCAAGAAATATCGTTCCCAATGGTCGGAAGGTTTGCTCTCACCGATTAGTTGTGATCCGCGCCGCTTAAATTCAAGTCGGAGATCCTGTTCTTGACGCAGCACTTCTTTGAGCTTATGGCTCGTTCGGTAGAGTTTGGGCTTCAGTGCCGTTGGCCACTCCGCATTTTCCTCGCCCCGGAACCAAGGAAGCCACGCCGATTCGGTGCGACGATCCCACATTTCTTGCCACGTTGCTACACGCGCCGAGAAAATTTTTACAAACTGGTCTAGGGAATCGATGCGAGCGAGTTCCAGCATTTACTGTCGAATCCAAGTCGCGTCTTCCCAAATGCGTTCACCGGAACGAACGCAGGTGTTCGGGTCGAGCTTGGAATCCCGAGGATAACCTTCCCATCGGCCCTCAATGCGCTCTTCTGTTACCGACGTAAGCTCTACAGCGAACTCCCACTGGCAGGTTTTAGTATGAAATCCCTGCGGCGAAGCATCCCTGATCCTCAGCGTGACACGAACCCGCTGGGTTCCCGCGTATCCGTCGCCCTGCTTCTTTACGTCGACCGTGTCATAGTCGCCCATTTTGCGCTGTTGTTCCGCTAACGTCCGCTCCCCATAGAGAAACTGATCTCCAGTTTTGAACTTCCATGGAAAATTCGGGCTTTGAACCAATTTCCAGGTTTCACCCGCATTGCTGGCGGCTACAACAGGCTCCGCGGCAGCCTCTACCGGCGCGGGATTTGGCCGTTGCTGACTTTGTAGCGATTGGCACCGGGCCGCTTCGCTTTGAAGGTAGTTGTAGCGCTCAATTCCCGAGGGGTGGTTGCGCATAAAACTATTTGCTCCATTGTCCAGTTGAGCGAAGACCCGCATCAAAATCAGCATGCCCTGGGGATCGTATCCGGCCTGACAGGCAACTCGGATGCCGAGGATATCGGCTTCCTTTTCCTGCACACGATCCAGCGCGGTTACTCCCCGCAACTCGTCAAAAAGCCCCTTCACCCCTTGCCCTGACGATCCGTAGCCGGGATGCCGGTAAAAGATGTGCCCCAATTCGTGCGACAGGGTTGCGGCCAAAACGTCGTTTCCCTTGTCCCCTGCCCTATCGGTAAGTCGGAACAGTCCCCGATTGACGTTAATGACGTTTGTGGACCAATTGGCCGCGGCATTGATCGAACCATCGTTATTGAGCCGGATGCTCGGCGACGTAAAAATCTGAGTCGTACCCCAAACGCGCTCGTCCGCTTTCAGGGTCGCATAGAGCCTCTGAACGATTTCGGTTGCTTGCGTGTAGTGTGCGGCAGCTTCCTCGCGGTCTAATTCGTTACGCTCTGAGTCCACACCCCAGTGGACAAGCGAAACAGTTCCAAAAACAACTTTGGGAGACAGCACGGAAAACCCGTTATCAAAAACCAACGTATATTGTCCTGGCTCGCTGCAATCGACGCTAAGAACGACTGAGCGGCGTTGGCCAGAGTCATAGACGACCGACTGGCCTTTCACGATCATCACCCGAATGTCGTTGCCGCTTCCTCCCTTGGCTTGGACGTTGCCAGCGATGCGAGCATTTTTGAAGTTGGATTGGGTCGTAAACGACAAGATGTAACGCTTCGCGGCCGGCACTTGCACTTGTCCATTGAAAAGGAGCTGGCTTTGCCGGTCTGAATCATTCAACACCTGAGCGCGAGCCATTCCTCCGACCGCTAGCAAGAACAGCCAAGGACACGAAGCGCGAAAGCGACGTCCGCTAGTCATAAAAAAGACCCTAAGCCTCTCAGTGTAATCGGCCAAATGCCCGGAAAGCTATATGTGCACTCTGGTTAGCAGAAACTCGCCTAACTTTTGGCCTTATTACGACGCGCCTGAAAATCCGCGAAACGCGCATTCAAAACGAATACGTACATGAGCAAGGCCTCCGTGAAATCGAGGGCATCCCGTGCATCGTCCTTTGTAAGCTCGACTTCCGTATCGTGCGCCGCGTCGTTTCCAACCGCCCGAACACTGTGGGCCCATTCCAAGAGGCGTGATTCGACCGACCCGTTTTGAGCCAGCGCTTTCAGCTTTTGCTCAAGCGTCCCCTTTTCAATTCCGAAGGACCTGCATAACGCCTCAAGGCAGCGACGGCACATCACGGCGCACGCATCAAAAGACGATGTTCCGTAACAGCGAAGTGCTTGATCGTAGGATTTTCTGATGGAATCAGGAACCCCTTCCAACAGAACGTTGCGAGCCTTAGGAAATAGAGTGCTGGTCTCCGTCACCGTCTCGAATTCCCCTGGGATGCCATAGCAGACCTCTTTGATGAGAAACGGGGCATTACACCGCCGACACAGTGCAACGTGATAAACGTCTCCGTGATACTCCGCATCAGCTTGGTCGATTGCGGTGAAGCTGTCGCTATTGAAGCCGCCTGAGCCGCTTGAGATGACACGCGCCTCAACTTGAATGTTGCACTCCAAACAAAATACATCGAACGATTCTTTCGCCACCGACTAATCCTTTCCAGATCGCGCTTGGTTGTCAATAAACCCTCTTTGGTCGCACTCCATAGTCTACGTAGACTATATAGTCATATCAGATTGACGAGTCTGGTGAGACTCTGTACTCTAAAAGCTAATGAACATCACGCTCCTCGCAAAAAAGGGCGGCGTCGGCAAAAGTACCGTTTCGATCCTTCTCTACGAAGCATTTCGCCAGGCCGGAAAAACCGTTTCCCTGCACGATTGGGACGCTCAGGGAACCAGTTCCAAAGCCCTTGAACTCATCAACGGCCAAAAGAACGAGGTCGATCGAAAAGCCGACATCACCATCTACGACACGCCACCCAGCCTCGACCACAACGCCACGGCCACCGCTGTCCGAGGGGCCGACGTAGCACTGGTGGTTACTTCCCCTTCCCCGGCCGATATCTGGGAGGCTGAGGAAGCCGTCAAATTCGTCAAATCGCGTAATGCGAAAGCCGCCGTTCGAGTGGTTTTCAACAAGGTCCGCAAGACAACGGTTCTCGGCCGCCTCGTAGATGAAAGCGCCAAGCAGGTAAGCGTCCCTTCCCTGCCCGTTTCCTTGAGCGCCCGTGAATGCTATCAGCATTCGGTAGCCCACGGCTGGAAGGCCCTCGACAGCGCCGCACGTGAAGAAGTCCTGCAGCTCACCGTTGCCCTGCTTTCGCTTAAATCCTAAACGATGTATACTCAATAGACAACACAGCCTCTACATAATCACCACTATGAATAGCAAAGCCACCAAAGCCAAGAGCAGCAACGTCAACAGCCTGCTCGCCGCCATTCAGCGCAAGGCCCCATCGACGCCGGCAGCGTCTACGGCTGCCGTGGCCGAGCCGCACGCTAAGCGCAAAACAGTCCACAAGGAAGAGCAGCCCAAAAGCAGGGTAGGGAAGCCGGTTCAATTCTGGCTCCATGATGAGGACCGCAAGATCGTCCGGGAACTGGCCGCGTGGCTAGCCGGGCAGGGACTTCGGCCGACCGACAGCATGGTTATCAAAGCCGCGTTGCGGATGAGTAAGACGGGCGGGGAACTCCTCGAAGCGTATCGACAGGCCTCCCAGCTCGATGGTAGGCTGAAGCAGCAATAAAGCTTGAGACTGTGTAGTCTCAACAGACTACGCAGAAATAGGAGCGAATGGACAGCGCGGGAGACATTCTCAGGCAACTGGCCCAAGGGGCAGTTAAAGCAACCAAGCGGAAGCCTGCCCGCAAGACCGACCAGCAAATTCTCTCCGAAGCCAATGCCTCCCTCGCGGCCAAACGCGCCACCCATCCCAAGCCTGAAACCTCCCTCATCACCCGGCAGCAGTCCGAGCTGATTGAAGCCGCCAGCCAGATCATGGAGGCCTGGCCCGGCCGTGACGAGCTGGCCTACATGGCCAAGCACCTTGTACAAGTGACGTTGCCCCATAGCGATCCGGGCGAAGTGCCGGCGTGGACTCGCACCAATGGAGACCTCACTCTTGTCATTACCCGGACGAACCTCGATGTTCGCAGCGGCAAGCTCATCGGCTATCCCTACGGGACGATTCCGCGGCTTCTCCTCTACTGGCTGACCAGCGAAGCCGTGAGAACCAAGCAGCGTACCTTGAAGCTGGGTAATTCGCTCTCGCAGTTCATGCGAGAAGTCGGACTCAACCCGGAGACCGGGGGAGGGAAGCGCAGCGACGCAGTACGGCTCAAAGAGCAAATGAACCGGCTCTTTGCCGCGACCATCAGTTTCCAGTACGCCAACCTCACCCAAGGGCATTTCGAGCAGCGCCTCAACATGAACGTCACGCGCCGCACGCAGCTCTGGTGGAATCCCAAGGACCCGAACCAGGGCAATCTTTTCGAGAGCTGGATTGAGCTAGGGGAGGATTTCTTCGAGTCCATTACCAGTTCGCCCGTACCCGTCGATACCCGCGCTCTAAAGGCCCTGAATCATTCCGCGCTGGCGCTCGATCTCTACGGCTGGGCAACCCACAAAACCTACTCGGTTAGCCGCAGGCGTGAGCCTCAGTTCATCAGCTTCAAGGCGCTACAGGCCCAATTCGGGGCACAGTACGCCGACAGCCGCGACTTCAAAAAGAAATTCCACATCGCCCTTAAGCAGGTGCAGGCTGTGTTTCCCCAGCTCAAGGTAGGCAAAGCGCGAGGCGGTTTAATCGTTCATCCGAGCAGGCCCTCTGTCCCCGTCCATGCGCTCAAAGACCTGCCTTAAAAGCACGGTGAAATGGCCCCACTTTTTGACTCAACTCCCTGACCTGAATAGACTTTGGCCGTTTGCTTCCAACGCCCCCACGGGCAAAGTCAGGGTACGGTGAAATGGCCCCACTTTGGGAACAGTGTTTTTCAACAGAAGGGCTGTGGATCGAAGAAGTTTTCCACGGTGAAATGGCCCCACTTCGGACGGTGAAATGGCCCCCCTAGTACGGTGAAATGGCCCCACGCCTACGGTGAATCGGCCCCACTTTTTGGCCGCAACTCGTTGAGCAGCAATCGCCCAAACGCCGATACGTCTTTTCCCTATACGAATAGTAAAACCTGTAGTCGGTGCCCTCAGCATTGTGGAAATCCACAAGTGGCAGCCTGACGGCTGCAAGAAAAGGTTCCGGCCTCCAGCTCCGAAGCTAAAGCTTCTCCGCTTCAGCCGGGGATTTAACGCCTACTGCGGCAGGCCGCAAACGAGCTTCAGAAAGACAGAAGGACCCAAACCGAGGCCGACACCGCACCCCCAGAACAAAATCGCTTATAACGAATTCTGGAGAGAAATCGGGCTTGCCTCAGTTCCTCGACTCGATAGCATGAACTCACCCACGGGAGGATAGGGCAACGCAGGGATGCGACCCGAGCGCCCCTGGGTGCGGGAGGCCTAAACAAGCCCCAGAAGCCGGGGAAGGAGTAAACTTCCAACTCCGGCTTCTTCTTTTTGAAGCCCGTTGCCCCTATGCCGCAATCGCCAAACTGGACTGATTTTCGCGCCATCCGGCAATCGCTCACCATGGAGGCCGTGCTTTCCCACTACGGCATACGCTTGCGCCGCGTCAGTCCGCACACCTTGCGCGGCAAATGCCCGCTGCCCAGTCACAGCTCGAAAGAAGCGCAAAGCTTTCTGGTGGACCCGGCCAAAAACGTCTGGGCGTGCCACTCCGATTCGTGCGCCTCGGCGCGGGGTGGAAAGAGGGGCGGCAACAGCCTCGATTTTGTCACCGCGATGGAAAAGTGCTCGCTTCGTGAAGCCGCTCTCAAAATTACGAGCTGGTTTGGCGCACCGGCCGGAAGCTCACCGCGGCGCAGCGAGGAGAGACACGCTCCCCAAGAGAGCCAGGCCACCGAATGCAACGCCCCTTTGCGTTTTACTCTGCGCGGTGTCGATGCTTCCCATGTTTATTTGCAGCAACGAGGGGTGAGCGCCGAGACGGCCGCCGCCTTTGGAGTTGGATTTTACGGCGAGAGAGGAATCATGCAGGGCCGTGTCGTGATCCCGGTTCATGACGGGGAAGGGAAGTTGGTTGCCTATGCCGGCCGTGCGATCGACAACGCAGAACCGAAATACCGTTTTCCCACCGGCTTTAGAAAATCACTCGAATTGTTCAACCAGCACCGCGCAACCGCCACCGGCCGCCGCAGCGTCGTTGTCGTGGAGGGATTCTTCGACTGCCTGACCGTGCACCAGGCCGGGGTTCCCAACGTCGTCGCATTGATGGGATCGACCATGAGCGCCACTCAGGAACGCGCCCTCACCAGTCGGTTCGATCAAATCGTTCTCATGCTCGATGGCGACAAACCGGGCAGGGAAGCGACCGAGAAAATCATGAGCCAGCTCGCCGGCAAAAGCGCCGTTCGTGTCGTGTCGATCCCGGAAGGAAAACAACCCGACCAGTTAAGCCGCGCCGAAATTCACCTGCTGATGGGAATCGACGAGACAAGGCCACGATTGCCGGACGATGCCGGAGCAGGGAAGAGGGCAAATCCCCGAACGCTAGAAAGAACAAAGTGATACTCAGTAGTCTCATGAGACTACATAGCTTGGATCAGGCATCCTGCCCAATGCGTTAAATCCCAAGAGGGGTTCGGGGAGAAGGATTCTCCCCGATCTGGCAAAGCTTCATTCCGCTAAAACTTCTTCCGGCTTTTCGGCCGGCTCATCTTCGAGCTGAATGACCTTGAGCTTTTCCACCAGTGCGCGGCGTTTCGTCAGATCTTTTTCCCGCTCCCCGTCGCTTTCCCATTTGCGAATCTCCACCGCAGGTTGTTGCCGGAGCATGAACAGGGTGTGATTGGTCAGGCCCTCACGGACTTTGTAGAGGAGACGGCCCTCGACCAGGACCATAAAGCCATCGAAAAAAATCTGCATCTTCGTGTCGTTGCCGTGGCAGCGCCGGTAGGTGCTGATATCGAATGAATAGAATTCCTTCGGCAAAATCACCTCGACGCCGAAGCTGTAGCCGTCCGCTTTGAACTTCGCGCCCCAATCGGCCAATGGATCAGTCGTTGGGAGCAGGGGAGGGGGAGCAGGCACTTTTTTCTCCTTCTCACCGGTCATGAGATTTTTCGGGGCTCTGACCACCGAGAGACCGAGAGATCTTGTAATCGTTGCCGACGTCATGGCCGCGCAAGTATAGTTTCAAAAACACTTGTTGCCAAGTCTTTGCGCGTTTTCGGGCTGAATCGGCGATCCGCTGCCAGCGACGGCGGCGGAGGAGTCGTTTCTCCGCATCGATCTTTTTGACCAGCTCTGTCGCTGACATCCGGCCGGAATTTCCGATGACCGATTTTTTCAGGGCTTTTTTATCACTGGTCAGAACCCGGACCAGCTCACGACCGCGACTCACAGCGACGTAAAAAAGATCGCCTTCCATGCGATCGGCCGTCACCACCACCGCGTCAACGGTCTTGCCTTGCGACTTGTGAGCCGTCACGGCGTAGCCGTGCTTGAATTGCCGGTAATCGGCCGGCAGCACACGACCGTCCTGCAGGTGAATCCGGCCATCATCACCGACCATCTTGACGGCGACGATTTCACCGTTCTCAAACTTCACGCCCTTTTCTTTCGTGCCGTCCGGCTTTTTGTAGCTGCGTTGCTGGCGATTGGTTTGCAGGAGGAGCTGGTCTCCAATGGCAACCTCGATGCCCTGCCGGTGAAAAACACCGAAGCTGCCCGCCTGTTTTTTGGTGAAGCTCGTTTCCTTCCCCGACTGATCCGAACGGCAAACGATCTTGCCGCCCTCTGTCCGCAGGACGGTGAACGTCTCGTGTTTCTTGGCTCCGTTTGTCGCCTTGTGAAACACCAGCGCCATCCCCGGCTGGTAATTGCGAGCGTCCTTCCGGCGAGCCTCCGTCCAGTTGATCGGCTGCAGCGCGCCGACTTCTTTTCCCGCCTTGAGCTTCCCGCCGTTTTTGAGATGGTCCCGAATGGCATCGTTGTAGCGGTCAATCTCGGCGTGAGTCGGCGCGACGACCAGCACCCGGTCCCCTTTGCCTTGCGAACTGAGCTGGGCTTTCGCCTCGAGAACCGCTTCCACGGTTTTGTCGGCACGCTCGAGCAAATGCACCTGGTCAATCGCCTTGGCCTCTTCCAACATCTGGAAGCCCTTCTCCCTATCGCGCCACATTGTTTCGGTCAGCGGACGGTACCGGCCGCCCATTGCCGTTACGCTCTGCCGCTGGACTTGCTTAATCTCCGCCGTCTGGAGCTTGGAATCGTTCTGCAAAACGCGAAGATAGTCCCCGGCTTCCACGCTCTTAATCTGCTGAACGTCACCCACCATCACCAGCCGGCAGCCGTGCTTTTGCGCCATTTCCAGAATGCCCACCATTTGGCGGCCCGACACCATACCGGCCTCATCCACAATCACCACCTTGCCCGCCAGCTTGGCCGCTTGCTGCGGAGAGCCGAGAGCCAGCTCGATGGTCATGGCGTCGGAAAATCCGCGCTCCCGCAGCTCCGACACGGCCGGAGCCGTCGGCGCGATCGCCACCACCGAGTGGCCCGCGTCCATCAGCTCCCGGCGCAAGTGCCGGAGCGTTTCTGTCTTGCCCGTCCCGGCCGCTCCCTGGATACAGACGGCGCGATCTTTCGAGTTGAGGACGAATTTTACGGCCGCGTTTTGTTCCGCCGACAGATTGCCGGAGGGGTGGTATTCGGGTTCGCGGCCTTGGCCGCCCAGCCGCTCAAAAATCCCGGTACCCTGATTGACCAATGCAATACAGCGGGCCTCCCGCTCAGCGCTTTCCTTGCTGGATAAGATGCCACCCGTCCCGATCATGGCCCCCGTCTTGAGCTGGGTTTCCAGCTCCTTTTTCAGCTCGTCAAAGCTGACCTGGCCCCGGCCGTAAATCAGCGCGTTCTGCAAAATTTCGTGGTCGAGGGCCACGGTATGCCGCTCGAAAATGTCTTCCTTGGCGAATTCGAGAGCTTCCCGCGCCGTCATTTTTTGGGCGACGTTGCCACGTCCCTGAGCCGTTGCCACCATGCCGCGCAACAGGGTGGCTTCCGGTTGCGTCAACTGGCTCCGCTGGTGCTTGCGGACCTCGGCAGTCGTGATCTCCCTCAAATCATCGTCGCGGGTTTCCCGCACCAGCACCGACACCTGATCGTTGCTCGGTTCCTTTCCGTTCTTTTCGATGAACTGGCGGATTGCCTCCTCTTTTTCCTGGCTCCGTTTGCTGTACTTTTCGATCAGCTCCCGGCTCACTCCCTTGATCTCAAAACCCAGGTCTGTCCCCCGGTTGTTCCACCGGTTTTCGATCTCGTAGCCGAGGGCCATGACCTTCCGCGCCAGCGCGTTTCGGTAGACCTCCGTGAGGTAGGCCCGGCGCTGATACACCGACGGCGAGTGTAATGCCTTCCACGATTCGGTCTCCTTGTCGTAGCTCAGATTGAACAGGACGGCATGAGTGTGGATTTGGGGGTCAAGCTGCCGGCTTGTGTCGTGCTGGTAGGTGGCGATCGCTACGTTGCCGGTTTGGCGGACAAGCTTTTGTCCGCCCCGCTGATCCTCGACCGCGGCGATTTTTTGGACCTCCGCCAGCGCTTCGGCTACCGCCTCGCGCTGGGCATCGAGGAGCCGGGGATCTTCCATCACCCCGACAATCGAAACCGATTTGGGGGCCGAGAAGGTCAGGTCGATCATGGCGACCGGTTCGCTTTGTTTGGTGCCGTCAGGGCGGTACCGTTCGCCGCCTTGCCGTTGCCGCAGGAACTCTCCCGTCTCCGGGTGATCGCATTCGCGGAGCCGTTCAAAGGCTTCCATCTCCACCGCGCCGGTCAATCCGAGCGACTTCGCGGCTTCCCCAAACCACTGGCCTTCGACCGTATTTTCCTTGTCGAGGTAGTCGGAGTACTCGACGTGTTTGCGGTAATTGACGCCGCTGCGGATGGCCCGAAGGGTCATCATAGGGTAGTTAAATTCTAACCCACATTTGGCGATTCGCCAAATGAAGTACCTAGAGAGACACCAGTGTTAAGCACTTCGTGCTTACGAAAACCGCTTGGCGGCAGCCCTATCCGGGCCGCCGTCCGAGCAGCTTCGAAAAACGACTTGCCAAGAGCGTTGGTACGTGCCATGTTGAAATGGTATGACCGTGAAAGTGGACAAAGCCGGCCGCGTCGTCCTGCCCAAACCGGTGCGGGATCGCCTCGGTTTGCACGAAGGCAGCGACCTCGAAATGGAAGAAACCCCTGAAGGCGTGGTGCTCAAACCCGCCGAGCGGCGGGCCTCCCTTGTGCGTAAAGGAAGCTTCCTCGTCCACACCGGCAAACTGCCCCCCGGCTACGATCTTCTGAAAGCGATCGATCAGGACCGTGAGGACCGAGACCGTAAAAACTGGGGTCAATGAACTGGTATTTCGATACCTCGGTTCTGGTGGCCGCCGCCGTCTCCGAGCACCCGCACAACGCCCCGGCGCTCGCGATCCTGGAAGAGCGAATCCGGCAAAACCATCGCGGCTTCGTTAGCGGCCACAGCCTGACGGAATTCTATTCGGTCCTCACCCGGACGCCCTTCAAGCCGTCGATCTACCCCAGCGAGGTTGTCCAAATCATGGAGGCGATGATCCTCCCACACCTTGAGCTGGTGACACTCGACCGGGACGACTATGAAGCTCTGGTGCGCCATTGTGCGGCCAGTGGTTGGACCGGTGGCCGCATCCACGACGCGCTACACTTGCGTTGCGCCCAGACGGCCGGATGTGATCGAATCTACACTTTCAACGTAAAGCATTTTCGGGCGTTGGCACCCAACGAGCTTCAAGAGAAAATCACTGCGCCCTAAGGATGGTATGAGCGAAGCCAAAAAAAGCGTCCCATGCGCCAAACGCAGAGAGCTGGAACAAGAAGTCATCCGAACCGTGCAGGCCTCCTACGTCGCTAAAAAAGAGCAAAAGTCCGAAGCGCTTAAGGCCCAGGATGCAGCCGTAAAAGCTCTAAACGCGCACCTCGCCGAGCATCATTGCAGGGACGCCCAGCCGGGCCTGGCGCCTAAGAAGTAATCCCTTCGCGACGATTCCCGCTAGAATCGTATGAACTTTGCCTATCTGGCCTCAAAACATGGAGCTTTTGAAGCTCTCGCCGGTCGATCCCTGGCGATTGGAGCAGGCGGTCAGTGGTGTCATCATTCTGGGAGCGACGCGCTCAGGCAAAACCAGCGGACCCTTTAAACACATCATCCGCTCGTTTCTCCGATCGCAATTCGGTGGCATCTTTTTTTGCGTCAAGCCCGAAGCGGCCGGTGAATACCTGGAGTACATCGAATCGGAAGGCCGATCGGCTGACGTGGTTCTCTTCGGACCCAAGTATAAACAAGAGTTCAATTTCCTGACCTACGAAGCCGGGCGGGCGCAGGGTAAAGCCGTCGTCGAAAATATCGTTCAGCTCCTCCTTCAATCCGCGCAGGTGCTTTCCAAAAAGTACGGCCACGGCAAGGGCGACGACTACTTTGAAAACGCGATGAAGCAGATTCTTCGCAACTGTCTGGAGGTGCTGCTAGCGTCCGAAGAAGAGATTCGACTCGATCGGGTGCTGGAAATGGTTCAGAACCTTCCCAGTAACCGCAACGACGTACAAGAGCCGGAGAAATTCCTCCCCTTGCAGCTTCTCGAACAAGCCGAGGCAAAACAAATCCCGGAACGTGCTCAAGGATTGAAGCTGGCCCGAGGTTACTTCACCAACGAATGGCCGGCGCTTGGAGACCGCACCCGTTCCAGCGTCTCCACCACCCTAACCGGCGTTCTCGATTGCCTCCTGCGCTACCCGCTCAACGATCTTTTCGGCCAAGGCATCACCGTCAGCCCTGACAACGTTCTGCAAGGCAAAATCATCATCGTCGATGTTCCCATCAATGAAAATTACGACTTCGGGGAGATTGCGGCCGTCCTCTGGAAAACCGCCGTCCAACGGGCGATACTGGCGCGTCCCGAGCTGAGAGCGAAAAATCCCGCCGCCATTCGGCCGGTGTTTCTTGCCGGCGACGAGTGCCAATATTTCGTTTCTTCCGGCGACGTGCTGTTTGCCACGACGTGCGCCGCGGCTCGTGGGATCTCTGTTTACGCCACTCAATCACTCGAATTGCTCTTTCAGAAAATGGGCAGCGACGGCAATGCTCAATCGTCGGTGCTCGCCTTACTCGGCAATCTCAGGAACCGTTTTATCTGCAACGTCGATGATCCGCGCACCCAAACCTGGGTGGCCGATACCATCGGGAAAATTATTTTGCGCCGCAAAACCGAATCCGAAAGTTCAACCTATCAGCCAGGTGGTGGAGGCGGAGGCAATTTGTTTTCAGCGGCCGTAGGCTCTCACAGCTTTAACCGAAGTTCGAGCGAGGCGGAGCAAGTCGATTATGAGATGCAGCCCTCGACGCTGGCCCGTTTGAAACAGGGCGGCCACCGATACCGAAAAAAAGTCGAGGCGATCATCACGAGCGCCGGAACGCCTTTCAATGCAACCGGCAAAATCTGGATGAAGGCGACGTTCGATCAGGATTGCAGCCCAGGCCTTTTTTCCAGCGCGGTGCGAATCACTGCTAAAAGTTTATGAGCGGAAACTTGCCCAACTTCGGCCCTGGGGGGAACCCCTCGCAGGGAAATCCACTCGGCGGGAATTACGGCAACCCAACCGAGCCGACGCCGGAGGAAAAGGGATTCCACCAAGGCCAGCAGTATCTCGGTAGCCCCGGAGCGGACTTCGTTTGGTACAAGCCCTTCCAGCACTGGTGTCCCTACACCTTTGCGATGACGATTCAGACCGGATTTATTTTTCTTCTGGCCTGGATCGTGGACATGATGCGGGACTCAGCCAACCCGGGCGCGGTCAAGTTTCTCGTCACGGGGTTTTTCTATCTCTGCTGTGCGGCTGTTATTTTGGTCCCGCTCTTTTCATTGATCAAACTCAACTGGATCGCACAGCTCTTCTGGATCACCTTTTTCTTCCGCTATGTTGTTTTTGCGATCTACAAAGAGTGGGACGTTTGGCTCCTCACCGTTGTCATCGGATCGGCGCTTTCTGAAGTGTTCGCCGGAATGTGGGAGCGTTCCGGGCATCAAGAATCCTTCCTTACCTACCGCTTCAAACAATTCGGCCGCTACGCGGTCATTGCCGTAATTGGAGCTGGCTCTCTGGCGCGTGCCGGCATGTGGGCCTACGATTACGTCGTTCTCCGGCCTCAAAGGATCGCCGAAATAAAGAGGCAATGGGAGGAGGAC
>BFBZ01000025.1_pt193 | contig 22800 bp, 24 predicted proteins | sample 1888401 | NCBI WGS metagenome assembly BFBZ01 (sample SAMD00112614, study PRJDB3348) | symbiont metagenome | host: Chara braunii
CCGCAAAACACGATGATGCCGCCATATCGGGCGAAGAGATATTCTCCGAGAACCAATTGCCGATGGGTTATCCTGATGACTTGCCCATATTTAAGCAAAAGATTCCGCCCGAACCGTCGGCCGACCCAGAAACCGACGTTGTCGCCCAGGATAGCGCCGCTCGCGGCTGCGCCAATGATGAGACGGATATCGAACTCAGGCTGGGTGCCGGCGTAGACGGATGCACAAACGAGAACGGTTTCGCCAGGCAAGGGGATGCCAGAGCTCTCGAGCATCACGATGACAAAGATGGCAGCGTAGCCGTAGTTGGTAATCAGAGCTTGAACTGAGCCGGTATCCAAAAGTGTCATGACGCCTGTCATCGTTGTATCTTGAGAACCGCAATCGGAGAGCCGCGCCGGCCGATGCAAATTGTGGGCCTACCTTATTGTCCCATGACCTGTATTGTTTTCATCATTGCCTCGAGCTTGTCGGATGTCGTCTGTTGAGGGATCTCGGCGGAAGCAACTGGGGTCAGTCGTTTTCCCGCGGCCATCAGGCGCTGCATCCGGATGCGCACTCTCGGCCCGTGCATCGTTGTCATTCTGGAACTGGTGGGATCTGCTCAAACCCAAGGTGCAGCCGTCAGCGTCGACCGGCGTTTAATGCATGCGGCCTCCTTTTTGTTGGCATCGTGGCTATGAATTACGCACTTCAGTGATCTTGACGTCCTAGCCTATGATCTCTCGTGCTTGCTGCACGATTGCCTAGCGATCGCTCGACAAACCAGATTGCCCAAATCGCTAAAAATGAGAGACAGATCGATCCTCCGCACAACAGAAAAGCTTGCCCAGCACTGGTAGTCATGTCGTCCTCCCACCATTGTTGCAACAAATATGCCCCTGTATCACGCGCGGCCGCGCGCTAGAATGCGACCGTGGTCGACGAACTCTTAGAGAATGCGGATAGGTCTGGAAGTAACGGCGCAGAAAATTCGACTTCAAACAGGATGCCAAACTTTGCAATGAACTGGCTCATCGCAATTGACAGGTGCCGGACGATCGACAACGAACCATAATGAGCAGTGGAAAAGCTGCTGATCCCGACTTGGCTATCATCCGGGAGGTAACAAAGACTCCGCAGCATGCTTCATCCCCCCTGATGTTTTGCTCGCTCACGCGTCAACATCTCCATTGACCGCTCAAGACAGGCAGGAACAATGTTCTGCATGGCATCGCCGTAGAAGCCAATGAGTTGACGCATGAAGGTGACAGGCAACAAATCCTGGCCGTTCTTTTTCTCCTCTTCAGCAATGATATGTCCGAGAACCGAACGAGTGATGTCGTCGCCGGTTTTGCTATCGTAGACGATAAAATCGTCGCCACGCTTTGCCATGGCGGTAAGACTTTCGAGCGTCTCGTAAGCGCTGGTGTTCGTGTTGTAGAGGCGGCGATTACCGTATTTTTTGATAATCTGCGGCTGCACTGCCTTCATCGTTTAACCTCCCGAGCGGCGGGTGATTGAGACAACTCGTCGAATTTCGGCGTGCGCGAGCCGAGCAAGGGCTCCAGTTCAACCGCTCTGATGCACGCCCCACGCAAGTGCTGCCACTGCGCTGGAAATCAACGGCATCGTGTTTACTTGCGTATTGTCTCCCTCGGGAAGAGGGGCGATCTGAAAAGCGCGCGCCGGACATTGATCGCAGCATCAAGGTTTATGATGTTTTAAACATCATAATTACACTATACGGCAGTTATACAGATGTCTTGACGCGGTGTCTACACAAGTTGATAGTCCTTCAAGATATCGAACTGATGGCGCGCGAAATAGGACGGAGCCGTGCTTCAGACGGGACGTGACTGAATCGTTGGTCGGACGAACATGACTCGCGACCTCCCGTCCTTTCGAAGCCGCGAGGCCCGACAAGAGATCTGCGGACTAGGCCTAAGCCGAGAAATGCAAAAGCCCCGTAAACACGGGGCTTTTAACCTTGGACCTCTCCCGTGTGAAGCGGCGGGCTTTCTCTTATTTCGCAGGTTCGTCGCCGTTGCCTTTCGGGTGCGGCAAAACTTTGAGGTGATTTGCGGCGCATTTTGGCCGAATCTAGCCGACCTTTGCGAGCATTTTCACCAACAATTGGTGGGAAATCAAAAATGTGCACTAACCGAAGAAATTGCGAAACAGCTTTTTGAAAATGTGTACTTCGAGTTTATTGAGCGCATTTTGCGGGGGATCCTTGGGCGCGCACGGACGAAACGAAAAGATGTGACCGATCGGGCGGGACCGATCAGTGGCTATCGCGGCGCTCGTCCTGCTGTTCAAGGCGGATCATGAAGCGAAGATGCACGAAGAGAACCAGCAGGATTGCGCCGACACCGACGGCAACCGAGACCAAGAGAATGACCGGTGCGACCACCACGATGCTTTCCATCATCTCTGAGACCTTACTGAAATCGGAATCGCCCATCATTTCGAGCTCGCACGGTAGATGCGTCGAAGATCCTCGGAATTCTGCACTAGCTTTTCTCTCGAGTCTGTCACAAGCCAATCGGTCGCCTGGAGCTTCGGTCGGCCACTGGAGAGACACGCACCATCGATCCGCACCACGTTCCCCCTTTATCTGGCGGCGGTAGCGCTGCTGTCGGCGGTCCTGGTCGACCTCAAACGCCTATGTGTACCGACAACTTAAACACGGGCGTAATGGTGATGAAGTCCGCCCAGGATCGCGCGTGAACTGATTACGCCGGTTCGCTGAACCGGGCGAGAAACTGGCGCATCCTTGTTCAGGGATCGATGCGTTCTGACGCAATTGTAATAGTCGGCGTAGGATTTCAGGACCCGACGCAAATGCATCTCGCCCAAGACAATGATGTGGTCCACACATTCACGCCGGATCGATCCGATCAGCCGTTCGGCAAAGCCATTCTGCCAGGGCGAGGCTGATGCGGTAGGCCTGTCCCGGATGCCCATGGCGCATAATCGGCGCGTGACGACGCCGCCATAGATCCGGTCGCGATCGCAGATGAGGTAGTGCGGAGCCTCATCCCAGGGAAAAGCCTCCGTGATCTGATGTGCAACCCATTCGGCCGTGGGATTTGCCGTGACGTTGATCCAGACGAGGTCTCTACGGTCCAGCCGGACGATGACGAAGGCATAGAGCAGGTCGAAACCGATAGTCGGAACAACGAACAAGTCCATGGCGGCAATGTCCGGCGCGTGGTTACGCAAGAAGGTTCGCCATCCTTGGCTGGACGGCCCCCGTCTTTTGACCATGTACTTGGCGACGCTCGATTGCGCGACCTCAAACCCGAGCTTGAGCAGTTCGCCGTGAATGCGAGGCGCTCCCCAAAGCGGATTCTCCATGCTCATCCGCCGGATCAACGCGCGCAGCTTTGTTTCGATCTGCGGTCGCCCTCCCAATGGGCGCGACTTCCAACGCCAGTAGCAACGAAGGCCTGCCCTATGCCAACGCACGAGTGTCTCGGGCCGGATGATCGTGAGAGCCTCCAGGATCAATGGAAACCAACGATACAGCTGGACAAAGAATCAGCGCTCATGGTTCGTGTGATCCGGACGCGACCATGGAGCCTACGCTTTAAGACAATCAACTGCTGTCGAAGCACCGCGTTCTCAGCTTCAAGCCGCACCTTCGACTTGAATGGTGAGGCCAGGACGGCCAGAACGAAACAGAGCAGCCCGATCATTCCGCCAGCTTAGGCGATTCCATCACGTCATCAACTCGGATAAGGTTTTTGGTACACACAGCTAGGTGGCTGCCGGGATTATGGGATTGCTCGGCTCGCGCCACACTATCAACGTGCCTGCTAGCAGCAGACCACTAAGCATCATGCTCACGGGAAGCGACAGAAGGAAAGCCGCGATATCACCGAAGTTGGTGCCCCAGGTTCGGATCGCGACAATCGCGCCCCAATAGCTGGCGGCCCCGGCGGATGCCATGTCGAGGCGCGTTTGCTGCCTGAGAATAAAGGCAACGGCCCCGGTCGCGATTATGGCGGAGATCGGTACTCCGACCGTGACGGGGTGGATCACGTGACCCATGCCGTCACCGACCACAGTGCCAAGCGATCCAGCAGTCAGCATAGCCAACCAGTAGAGGCCATTTGTGCGTGGGAGCCGGCATGTCACCGGCTCTAAGGATGACGTGCGGCGCAACGCCAGTATCGCAATCAGGAGCGCGGCCAGGCAAACCGAGACCGTGATGTAGCCCAGATGCATGCGGCCGATTCCGAGGTCGGCCAAGTTGGTCGCAGCGACTCGAACAACGAGGATTGCCAGCCAATACAGGGCCTCATTTCCACGTCTGCTCCATTGATTTGCCAGCACAATGACCGCGAAAGCCAATGCAAGCATCAAAAGACCGCCCATGTCGCTCAACTTGAGCACGTCCTGTATGAAATCACCCAGATTCGCTCCACAGATGCTGGCGATCATAATACTGACCCAATAGCGTGGCCCTACGGTCGGAACGATCTTGAATTGCATGTCAGAGAGCCTTTCTCAGTGCCTTCGCGCCGCGCGCGAACAATGGTCACGCGATAAAACTGGATCCTTCGCAGTTCCCAGCCATCGCACGGTGCACTTAGTCCGTCGGTAGATTGCCGCAGCATTGCCTGCTTTCTGACTGCAGGGCTTCGGCCATTCGTCAACCTCATCTCTCCAGTTGGGCTCACGACCGCGCCGCTGCAATCGATCTACGACGGTCCGAAGAACGCCGTGTGTGTGATTTCCGGGGCTGCGCCAGGAAGCGTCGACTGGGTGTGCCCCGGGCGGAGACCATTGGTACCAACGACCAGCTCAAGACGGCGCCCGACTACGGACCGATCGTGGTGCGCACCGCCAACGGCACGATCGTGCGGCTCGCGGATATCGTGCAGGTTAAGAGCGGGGTGCGTAACACCCTTTCGGCCGGCTGGTTCAATCGTCAGCCCGCGGTCGTGCTGATCATCTCCAAGCAGGTCAGCGCCAATGTCATCGACACGGTCGATCGCATCTATGCAACTCTGGGCGATCTTAAAAACTGGGTGCCGGCCGATCTCAAGGTCTCGACGCTCAGCGATCGCACGGTGACCATCCGGACCAGCGTCCACGATATGCAGATGACCCTGGGCGTCACCGTGCCGCTGTCGCTGGCCGGCACCTGCGCCGCGATGTGGGCGGCGGGCTTCTCGATCGACAATCTGTCGCTGATGGCGCTGGCGGTCTCGGTGGGCTTTGTGGTCGACGATGCCATCGTCATGATCGAAAACGTGTTTCGCAACATCGAGGCCGGCAAACCGCCGCTGCAGGCAACGATCGACGGTGCGAAGCAGATCGGTTTCACCGTGGTGGCGATCAGCCTGTCCCTGATCGCTGCCTTCATTCCGCTACTGTTCATGGGAGGCATCGTCGGCCGGGCGTTCCGTGAATTCACGGTGATGCTCGCGTTCGCGATCGCGGTGTCGACCGTGGTGTCGCCGACCGTCACCCCGATGATCTGCGCCCACTTTGTCCGCGCGGCGCCCAGTACGGATGAGACCTGGCTCGACCGCGCGGTCGAGGCGGTGATGTCCCGCCTATTGCGCGGCTATCGCCTTAGCCTTTGGCGTCGTACTGCGCCATCGCAACCTCGCCCTTTTGGTCATGCTGGGAACGATTGTGCTCACGGTGCAGCTATTCGTCAAAAATCCCGAAAGGCTATTTCCCGCAGGAAGACACCGACTTGGTGCTCGGTACTACCGAGGCCTCCACCGACATTTCATTCAAGTCGATGTCGGAGCTGCAGCAGCAGGCGGCTGAGATATTGATGGCCGATCCGGCGGTGGCGGCGGTCGCATCCTCGATCGGCTCCTCCGGATTCAACCGTCGCTCAATCAAGGCCGGCTTTTTTTCAACCTCAAGCCGCTTGCCGAGCGCGGTATATCGACGTCGGAGGCGATCGATCGCCTGCGCGACAAACTTACAGCCGTCACCGGCCTGCGTGTATTCATGGTTCCGGCCGCGGACCTGCGCGTCGGCGGGCGGCAGAGCAAGGCGCAGTACCAATTCACGCTGTGGGATCCCGACATCGACGAGTTATCGCGATTCGTTCCCCAAGTGCTGCACAGAGTGAGGGCGCTGCCTGGTCTCGTCGATGTCAGCACCGACTGCGAGCAGGGAGGCCTGCAGGCCAGCGTGGTGATCGATCGCGCTGCCGCGGCACGGCTATGCGTGCAGATCCGGGATATCGACAATGCGCACAACGACGCCTTCGCGCAGCGACAGATTTCCACCATTTACACCCAGCGCAACCAGTACCAGGTCATCCTGGAGATCGATCCGCGGCTGCAGCGCGACCCCTCCGACCTCAACCGGGTCTATGTGACCGCCAGCAATTCGACCGCCGGCGTCACCACCGGCTGCACCAGCACCAACGGAAGCGTCACGGGAACCGCGGGCGGTAGTGCGGTCATCGTGAACACCGGGCTGAGTACCGGCGCCGCGAAGAACCAGATTTCGTTGTCGGCGGTTGCCCATTTCGAGAAAACGACGGCGCCCCTGACGATCAATCATCAGGGGCAGTTTCCCGCCGTCACCATCACCTATAACGTCAAGCCGGATGCCACCCTGCAGCAGGCCTCGGCTGAAATCCTCCAGGCAGTGGCCGAACTACACCTACCTGACTCGGTTTATGCCGAATTCGCGGGTGATGCCAAGGCTTCCGCAGGGGCCGCGGGCGCCCAATTGATACTGGTCCTTGCGGCGCTGCTTGCCGTCTACCTTGTGCTCGGCGTGCTCTACGAAAGCCTGGCCCATCCGCTGACCATCATCTCGACACTGCCGTCGGCCGGGCTGGGCGCGATGTTTGCCTGAAGGTCGCCGGCATGGAGCTTACCGTGATCGCCTTCATCGGCATCATCCTGCTGATCGGTATCGTCAAAAAGAACGGCATCATGCTGGTTGACTTCGCGCTGGAGGGCGAACGTCAGCGCAGTCTGCCGCCCGAGCGTGCGATCTTCGAGGCCTGTCTCGAGCGCTTCCGTCTGATCCTGATGACCACCGTGGCGGCGCTGTTCGGCGCGATCCCGCTCGCCATCGCCACCGGTCCCGGTTCGGAGCTGCGTCGTCCGCTCGGCATCACCATCATCGGCGGCCTCATCCTGTCGCAAGCGCTCACGCTGTACACGACGCCAGTGATATATTTGCTGTTGGATCGTCTGCACCACCGCCTATGGGGCGGCCGCGGCGGCAACGTTGACGGCCGGGCTCCACGGCGGCGCTGGTTGTTCTTCCGCCGCCCGGTACCAGAGCGCTAGTTATAGCGCTTTCGGCGAGGAGGGAACTGTTGCCAGCTTCATCTCCTTGAAAACATTCTGACGTTCCACGTGCTGCTCCGGAAAAAGCTGCCGCGCCAGCCGCTTCACAATCGCCTGCACAACAGGGTTGCGCGCCTTCACATAACAATACATCGGCACCGTCTCGGTCCCTAACCGCGACTTGAAGCCATCCGACGTTTCGCCCAGATGCACCTCAGTCGTCCCGATCGAAAACGCATAATCCAGATCGTGATAGAACAGATTGAAATAAATGTGTGCGCGCTCGTTCATCTCGTAATCCACGCCGGAATACACGTTGTAGTGGGTTCCATTCGCCCGCATCGCCAGCGTAAACCCGACCACTCGCCCTCCCGCCGTCATATCCTCCACGAAAATCACTTCCACGTGCTCTGGCAATGCGTCTGGCAACTCCCGGAAAAACTCTAACGGCAAAAATTCCAGTTTTGTCTTCGACTTCGCGTGCACGGCCGCATACAACTGATGCACTTCCGGCGTAAACCGCCGTCGTATCTCTTGCCCATCCGTGACATGAACCGCCCGCAACCCTGCCGCCACAAACTTCTTCTGAGAACGCGTAATCTGATTTCGATATCGCGCCTTGATCGCCCCTAGGTACTCCCCGAAATTCCGAAAATTTCCGGCCAGCTTGTGCAGCACCGGCAATGTCCCGCGCAGATACCCGCGCTCCTCAAGCAACTCCATGTTACCCGCATCCGTCCCGTCAAACTCCTTGTACACAACGTAATCCGCGTTTTCCGCTCGCGCCAACTGCTGCACCCGTCGATCGAGCGCCTCCAACGCCATTTGTTTGTCTGCCCCCGTCGAAAACCGCAAATGATTCGACGCGCACGGCAAAGGCAAGCCGACAAACAACACTCGATTTTTCAAGAAACTTCCCCACACCTGCCGCGCTACGCTCACGCTCTTCCGCAGCCACCCACGCAGATTCATTATTTCCAAATCAAATCGCGCCAAACACGCAATTGCCGCTGGCTCATTCGCGCCATCCCTCACCACCACCACCCACATTCGGCTCTGCTCGCGCAGCGTCCGCTGCTGAAGCGTAACCAGCCGCCGATCCATCGCAAAATCAACCTCTGCCACCAGGCACCGCCACACATCCGGCGGCACGTCCTGTATCGAATCGTACGTTGTGCAGGTATGCATAAACAATCCTGTGGAGCTGATTGAAAAGCTCATTCAGCCGAACAAATTAGATGTGATTCTATCGCGCGGAGCTTGGTGAACACGCTGCGCGCCGCGTCGTCTTTATCAACGGCGACCGGGCGCGATCTTCATTGTCCACGATGGTGCTGCCGCAAAGACTTATGTTCATGCGGTTGAAGTGTCAGCCGGACATGCTGTGGCCGGGGGCAAGGGGCAGTTTGGCATTCCATGTGTCGTAAAGCTCTCTGCTTGGCATGACATACGATACGTGCGTCAGCAGAGAGCTCCGACTACATTGCCCCAATGTTGCCGGATCCGGATTCTCCAGGCGTTGCTTCAGAAGCCTCGGGAAAACGGAGGGTGGCCGTCGTCCCGTGCCCAGGGGTCGACGGCAATTGGTCCCGCCAACGCAAGCCGTGGAGGATCGGACCTGCTCGGGCTCGCGCGAAGGTGAGGGTACGGCTTCGCCAGAGGCAAAGCCGTCCAAGGAGGCCAATTTCCGCACGCCAACACCCGAGCAAAGTCCCGATCGCGCCGGGCCCTGTGGTCCACTCGCGAGTTCGTTCAGACGCGACCGAGGCGGATAGCAACGGAAAAGACATCGTTGAAAGTTCGTAGAGCATCAATTCAGCATTCCGATTAACGCGCGAATTTGGCTGGTTCGAGCTTCTCTTTCCGCTCTAATGCAAGGAGTCATTCAGAAGCTTGCAGCCGCGCGGCAGCTTCAGCAACCTGCTGTTCTCGTTTGGCGCGCCGCTCGGTTGATGCTGCGAGAACCGCTTGAACCACCTCGGGAGGTGATGTGTATGGCGTTCCGCCTTTAAAGGGAGGCTCGGGGTCATACTCCATCGCAAGCTGAATTCTTTTCGCAGCTTCCTCTCCGCGAAGGTCACCTACGACGCGAAGCGCCATGTCGATGCCCGACGTGATGCCGCCCGAGGTGTAAATGTTTCCGTCGCGCGTCATGCGATCGTTTGAAACGATTGCGCCGAACTGAGTAAGCAAGTCGCGCGCTTGCCAGTGTCCCCCGGCACGCCGTCCCTTTAGAAGGCCCGCGGCGCCAAGAAGCAGTGACCCCGTACAGACGCCGAATATGTATTTGGCGCCTTGCGCCTGGCGCTTCACGAAATCGATCCAGTTGGGGTCAAGCATTGCGGTGTCAATCCCAGTACCTCCTGGAACGACCAGAATGTCGCTGCTGCCGGCAGTCTCGCGGGTCACATTCGGCAACAGCCTCAGACCACGATCAGTCCGTACAGGACCCATCGTTGCGGCAACTAGATCGACCGTCCAGCCCGGCGTGCGCGCGAGCACTTCGAAGGGGCCCGTGATGTCGAGTTGTACCATATCGGGCACGATGACCACGTTGCAATGCATTGCCGGGCCGGGGAGTGTGGGGCCGGTTTCATCGGCTCCGGCGCGGGCTGAGCCAAGAGCTGCAATTGGAGCTCCGAGTGTCAGGACAGCGGCGTGGCGACGCGTAATCTCCATGGAGAACTCCGTTCGTCTTGACAGACGTTTGATATGGGCCAAGTTGAAAGTATCGTTCAGAAAATGTGATCTTATGTCTATGCCAAATGCCGATCAGGTTGTGCCAAAGCGAACGGTGCTGATATTTACGTTTCCGGGTGCCCAGATCATCGATATTGCCGGCCCGGCTCAGGTGTTCACCACTGCAAATGACGAGGGCGCAACGCCCCGCTATGACGTGCGCCTAGTCGCGCTCAATCCCGGAGCCATCACCACCGCATCCGGCCTCTCGTTGTTCGCAACCGAGGTGCCATCGAATGAAGAATTCGACACGCTTGTCGTACCTGGAGGGCCCGGTGTCCATAATCTGAAGGACGATTTGCGGATTAGAGCAGCGCTGCAGGACCTGAGCCACCGCGCACAACGCGTCTGCTCTGTGTGTACAGGAGCGTTTCTGCTCGCCGCGACGGGCATGCTTAACGGCCGGACTGTTGTAACTCATTGGCGCTCGTGTGGGCGGCTGTCCGAAGAGTTTCCTGCCGTTAAGGTAAATCCGCTTCCGCTATTTGCCAATGATGGTCCGGTCTGGACCACTGCGGGTGTTACCGCAGGCATCGATCTGATGCTTAAGTTGGTTGAATTGGACCACAATTCGACGTTGGCGATAAAAGTTGCAAGACGACTCGTCGTATATATGCGGCGAGCGGGTGGACAAAAGCAGTATAGCGAACCTCTCTCGCTTCAAGCACTTGGGTCGCCGCTATATGAGAGGCTTGCTCAGCGGATCGTATCCGATCCGACCGCGCGCTGGACAGCCGACAAAATGGCCGAGGTTGCCGGCCAGTCACTCCGCACTTTTCACCGTCGATTTCGTGAAGCGACAGGCAATTCTCCGGCCGAAGCAGTGGAGAAGGTAAGGTGCGAATTGGCTTATTCACTTTTGCAGACGACCGAACTGAGCCTTGCTCAGATCGCTGGCCTGACTGGGCTCGGCTCTCAGGGCAGCTTCCGGCGCGCCATGTACCGCCAATTCGGCGTCAGCCCGACTGAGATGCGCAAGCGTTTTTCGGCCTAGATGGCGACTTGTTCAAGGATTGATGCATTGATTGTCACGGGAGGAGGCAAGCACTGTCGTCCTAGCGCTTCCAATAGAGGAGGACGGTTATCGCCCCGACTTGCGCAAAGTTGGATCGTCGGCATGAGCTTTTGACTCGCGAGCAGACGCCTACACACCTGCGTGCAGCGCTTTGAACACAGCTGCGAGGCATTGGACGCTCCCGGCAGGCCGGAAGTTGCTATCGGCTCTCCGATAGGAGACGGCGTGGACGCCAGCACCTGCTGCTGGCCTACAGAATGGGGCAACGGGGCTATCCTGCGTCTCAGGCAATATCTTCACGAGGTTGCGGATGCCAAGTCGCCGCCCTTAGCAACCATCGTCGCTTTGGCCCACCACACCAGATCGTCGAGTGCGGCCTTGGCTGCCGGCAGTAGGTTGGCCTCGATCTCGTCCATCGATTTGTTCCCGCCCATCGGGAAAATTGCTATGAAATCGCTGCCGCCGATATGGACGGCCGCTTGCGTAGAGACCATCTGCAGTTCGGTCCCGACCGAGCGGAGATGCTCGATGGCGCGGGCCGCGCCGACGCCGCCGTACCCGATCGCGGTAAAGGGCTTGCGGTTCCATTCCTTGTAGGCCTGATCGAGCGCATTCTTGAGCGCGGCGGAAATCGAGTGATTGTATTCCGAAACGACGAAGATGTAGCCGTCATACCTGCCGATGGTCTGCTGCCACCGTACTGCCTCGGGGGTTTGGCTCGGGACGAATCTGTTAGATGCCTTCTCGCTGAAAAACGGCAAGGCGTGGTCGCGAAGGTCGACCAGATCGACCTCCATATCTCCGCGCGTCCGCGCCTGCTTCAGGATCCACTGCGCCGGCTTGTCGGCGAGACGGGTGGAACGAGTGGAGCCAATGATCACGGCAATCCGGGGCTTCGATGTCACAGCAGTCGCCTCTTGTAGGTTGGTTTCGACAAGACGCCAACGTACGAAAGGTTTGCATCGTTACAAGGAGGCACCTTCCCAACACCACATTACTCTTTTGAAACCGCGGCCGAGTCGAACGTCTGCGTCTTTGATGCATCACGGCGGGCCGAAACGAAAACTCGACACGGTGATCGCCCCCATGAAGTCGCTCTGGTGGTAGATAAGCGTACCAGAGTCGTTGCCGGCGGCGCCGACGGCTACCATCAGCGGAATCAAGTGATCCTCTTGCGGATGTGCGAGGCGGGCGGCTGGCGCGTCGGTCCACCGCAGCAGTCGCCGCCGGCGCTCAACCGAGGGCACCTCGACGAGCGTGTCGTTCAGCCAGCGGTCGAAGACTGCGGATGCCTCGGCGCCTTTGCCGCTCCTCATTCCGGAAGTGTTGTGAAAGCTGAACCCGCTGCCGACGATGAGCACACCTTCATCACGCAGTGGTGCGATCAGTTCTCCCACTCTGATGTGCACGGCGGGATCATAATCCGCTTTAAGCGACAACAGCACCAATGGCATATCCGCGCTTGGATACATCGTATGCATAACGGTGAAGGCGCCGTGATCGAAGCCGCGCTGTGGATCAAGACCGGATGGCAAGCCGCCGCGCTCAAGCGATGCACGGACGGTTTCCGCGAGTGCTGAGTCTCCGGGCGCGTCGTAGCGGATCTGATAGGTGTGCTCCGGAAAGCCGTAATAGTCGAATTCCAGCGGAGGATGGCTGGCTGACGACACCAGGAATCGGTCTGCTTCCCAATGTCCTGAGATCATCAAGACCGCGCGAGGTACCTTTCCGAGTTCGCGCCGCACTTCGTGAAGCGAACTCTCAAGCTGATCGTACATGGAGCCGCGCTCGGCTTTCATCCACGGCCACGGACCGCCGCCGTGAGAGAGGAAGTAGGTCGGGAGTCGTGCTTGGTTCACAGTCGCATCCTTTTGATAAGATTTGCGGATAGGTTTCTAAAGAAAACCACGTTACTGTCGGTTCGCGCGAGCTCACAAGGAGGCACCTTGCAGACACCAGATATCCAAGTTGAAACCGATCGATGCGTCCTCATCGGCCGCATGCTTTCGCGGATCACGGATAAGTGGACAGTATTGGTCGTGCGTGTCCTCGGGCGGGGGCCTTGTCGTTTCAACGCGCTGCGCCGGGAGGTTGGCGAGATCAGCCAGAAAGTGCTGGCATCGACGTTGAGAGGCCTAGAGGAGAACGGTCTCGTCGCTCGAACCGTGACGCCCACCAATCCGCCTCAGGTCGAGTACGCTCTTACCGATCTCGGACAGGAATTTCTGGGTCCCGTAAGATCGCTTGCGGGCTGGGTCCTTGAAAACCATGCTCGCATCAATGCTGCCCGTTCGGCCTACGCTTCACGGCGTTCAGCAGGTGATGGCAGTTGAGGGCATCAAGCTGATCGTGCCGATGCTTCAACGGTTCACGGCAACCGACCCTGTCTTCGCCAAGCCTCGCCGAAGCGCCCAAGTCGGAGGAGAACCGTCCGAAAATCCGGATAGCATTCGCGCAGCATACAATCGATGGGACGTACGGCATGTTTCGGCTATCGAACTGGCTACCCAAGCTTCTGCGCTCGATCAAGCGAAGCTCGCACGATCTTCCGATGGAAGGGAGCGATGAGGGCAATGTTGGCGCGCCCCAGCAGACGATTGTAGAGACGAGCGTGGTCACTATCAGTCTGCCGGGGTGGCGTTGAGATGCTGTCTACACGAGCAAGGACAATCCAAAATCCAGATGGGTGTCATCCTCACCGAGGATGATCTCGCCATGGCAGTGACGGTAAGCTGGAGTTCGTTGGCAAATACGATATGGATGTCGGCGACAGCTCCATGTTCTGGATGGGGATGGTTGGGCTGTGAACGCGAACCGCAGGCGAGCTCGCTCCGCTAGACGAGTCTTGAGGCTCCGCTTGGCACCAGGGAAGGATCCATCGCCCCCGACGCTCGTTTCAGATGGGCGGCGGATAGGTCCGCTGCCGCGGCCGGATTCGGTCGCCGGACGGTCTACCCGAACTCGTCAGAGCGCGGGAGCCGTCTGCTCCCGCGCGTACCGTGCCGGCGGCAGTCCGACATGGCGGGTGAAAGCGACGCTGAACGCGCTCGCGGAGCCGTAGCCGACGCGTTCCGCAATCTCGGCGATGCCGCGGTCGCTCCGCCGCAGCATGTTCTTGGCCAAGGCCATGCGCCAGTTCAGCAAATAGGCCATCGGCGCCAGACCGACCGCGCGATTGAAACGCTCGAAAAAGGCCGAACGAGAAAGGGCCGCCTCCTTCGCCAATTGCGCGACTGTCCACGCCTCGGTCGGGCTTTCGTGCATCCGGCGTAGTGTCACGGCAAGACGTTCGTCGGCGAGCCCGCGCACGAGGCCGGGCGAGGCTGGTGTCGTAGCTGTCGAGCGAAGCGCTTCTATAAGAAGGACTTCGAGCAGGTGGGTGAGGATGACGTCGCGTGCCGGTCGTCGGTCGCGGAACTCGTCTCTGACGAGCTGGACGAGGGTGGCAAGCCGGGGCTCACCGCGGACATGCACGACCTGGGGAAGCAGCGACACCAGCAGGTCCGCATCGGGAGAGCCGAAACTGCAATGGCCTGCCAGCATTTTCAGATCGGGCGGTCCGTCCAGATCGCCGATCCTGAATTCGCCCGAGCCAAGCGCAACGGGCACCGCTTCGGGGGAGTCGGCTGGGGCCGGCATGATGCTGGACATTGTGACGCCATAAGCCTCAGGGACCAGGATGAAGTCGCCCGAGCTGAGTTCAATGGTCTCGCGCCTGTCGGTCGCGAGGCGGCAGGCTCCCTCGAGAACGACGCAATAGAAGGGCTGCCCGACATCGGAGCGGCGGATGTGCCACGGCCCAGCTCCGATGACGCGCTTCGCGTATTGGGCGCTCGGCCGGAGCAGCATGACGACCTCCGCCAGCGGATCGATCAAATTCCGGACTCCTACTAATTAAATATGGACGAACAATGATAGAAGGTCCGGACGAGGCTGTCTATCCTGCCGCCGTTCTCAACCATTTCCAGAAATAAGTCATGAAAACCATTCTGATCACCGGATGCTCTTCCGGCTTCGGGCTTGAAACGGCCACATATTTCCTTGAGCGCGACTGGAAGGTCGTCGCCACGATGCGATCGCCGCGCGAAGACGTGCTGCCTGCTTCCAAACATGTGCGTGTGCTCGCGCTCGATGTGACGGATCCGGAAAGCATCCTGAAGGCCGTGGAGGCTTCAGGGCCGATAGACGCACTCGTCAACAATGCCGGCTTCGGCGCGGCGGCGCCTTTCGAGGTCACTTCGATGGCGACGATCCGCGGGGTCTTCGAGGCCAACACCTTCGGCACGATGGCGGTGACCCAGGCGGTGCTGCCGCAGTTCAGACAGCGCAAGGCCGGCGTGGTCGTGAACGTCTCGTCGAGCGTGACTTTGAAGGCGATCCCGCTGATTGCTGCCTACACGGCAAGCAAGGCGGCGGTGAACGCATTCACCGAGTCGATTGCGATCGAGCTCCAGGCGTTCGGCGTGCGCGCGCACCTGGTGCTGCCAGGGCGCGCGCCCGAGACCCGCTTCGCGGAGAATGGTCGCTCCCGCATGCAGGGCCTTGACCACGAAGCCTATGCCGATCTCGTCAAGGGCTTCCTGGCCGGCTTCAGCGAACCGGGACCGATCACGCATCCGCAGGATGTCGCCGAAGCCGTGTGGCGTGCGGTGAACGATCCCTCAAGTCCTGTGCGGATCCCCGCAGGCGCTGACGCGGTGGCCTGGGCCGAGGCGAGCTGAACGGGACCCATCAGGTCAGCTATATCTCGACGAAGCCAATGAGCAACCGGCAACATGGGTAACAGATCAGACCGGAGACATAGGTAACATAATTCTGGTTTTGTTCAGGTCTGCACAGGATCGATGCTTGGGTTTTCGCAAGCGGTTTTCGTGATCGGCGAACGTGCCGAGCACGATCGGGCCATAGCTGTCGACGGTGGAGTGAAGCGGCGAAAAATTCCCCGGCTGCGATCCACGGCTTGGAATTGATTTTCTTGTTTCTGCCGGTTGTTTTTGTGGGGGGCGCGATGGCCGGCTATCATTTAACAGCAACCCGGCATCGAGAAATCCGGGCAGCGTTGACCGCCCGCAACAAGATTATGCCTTGAACGGTAGCTCGGCGAGACGCGATGTCTTCGACCGAAGCACCGCGGAAACGGTCAGGCCGAAAACCGGCTCAAGACGCTCGAAGCGTCATGAAACCTTCTTGCTTCACGTATCGGACGACCGGGAGATTGCGTTTCGCGGGACCGCCTCTGACCCTGCCAGATAGGTCATAGTAGGACCCGTGGCAAAAGCAGGCCCATCCAGCAAATGGGCCGAGTCCGCAGACGACGTCGCAGCCCGCGTGGGTGCATCGACCGGACACTACAATCCACTCAGGATCCGGTGCCCGGTCTTCGTCGCGCGCCGGTTCAGAAAGAAGAGAAATCGGTTCTCTGCGAGCAGCTTCGATTTCAGGGAGGGTTCGCCTCCGGATGAACACAGGATAGTCGTCGCCGACTAAAGTCTTCATCCAATTTCCGGGGGCGATCGCGCTCACGTCAATAGGTCGTCCGAAGTCGGTAGAAACAGGGCCATCGACTTCGCCAGCACGCCCCGGGTTCACAACGGCAAGCAGGACCATGCCGAGGCTGCTCCGTCTAGTGAGCTGCTTCGGCGACATGACGCTCTGGAACGCGTATCACGGAAAAGCGCGCCGGCATTCGACCCACTGGGACTTCCTTGATCTCTTTCATCTTTTCCAGATCGACAATAGAGAGAGTGTTGGACGCACGATTGCTGACGAAGGCAATCTTCGAGTCACTTCTAAACTTGATCCAATTCGGATCTTCTCCGACTTGGATTGTACCAAGAAGTTTGTATTCCGGCAGTCGATAGACAGCGACGTATCCCGCCAATGACGCGGCGGCGAGAAGCTTGGTGCCGTCCGGAGTAATGCCCAGCCCATGATCGACCGTATACGGATAGCTGTCGGGTAGCTTTGCGTCCTTCGGCAGCGGAGGCAATTCCACTGACGTCGTAATCTCGCCCGTCGCCACGTCGCGTACCTTGAAGCCATGTAGATGATCGAGTTGGTAGATGATGTGCCGCTCGTCGGGATCCAGGGTCAGAGGCCTGACCGCGGCACCTGCAGGAAAGCTCTTAAGGATCTTGCCGCCTGGCCCGCCGCTGGTGTCATACACCCATACACGCTGCGCCAGCATGCTGCCCACGTATAGCTTTTTGCCATCCTTGCTGAGTTCGAGGCTGTGGTTCCCCAACAGGGTATGCCAGCGTTCGATCAACTGACCGGATCTCGCATTCAATACCAGGATGTAGTTGCGGTCGTAGAGAGGAACATAGAGTCGACCTCCGTCCGGACTCACGGCGAGGTGGTGCGGCGATCCCTCGACGAAGGTCGACCAGACGATCTTGTCCGTCCCTGTGTCGATGGCGAAGATTTTGCCGGCGTCATTGGCCTGCCAGCTGAGTGGATTGCCGCTCCAGATCTGTGCATTCCCGAAGGCAAACCGGCCGTCGGGCGATCCGATCACGTCGTCGGTGAAATCTCCGATCGGGATGTGGCCGGCGACCTCGAATGTCTCGGCATCCACGACCCAGATGTCCTTGCTCAAGGACGCCTGGACATAAACGTACTCGTGGTCCGAGGACGACGCCGTCCTGTCGAATCCGACCGCCGATCTGGCCGGTGCGATTGCGAGAACCAGAAGAGCTGTCAGACGAGCGGCGGCGCTCCATCGACCACTAGCGAACATTTCACGGAAACTCATTCGAAACGGTCCTTCCTCGCCTGTTGACATTTGTTCCTGTATACGGTACAGTGTATCTTATATCGGCACAGTAGTGAAGGATCGCGATTGGGTCAATCGCGGCCGGAAAACCATGCAATTGCTTCAGAGCGTGACTACCGCCTTGAGCGTCTTCGAACTCGTCGCATTGAACCAGCCGATCGGCGTGAGCGAACTCGCGCGCAGGCTCAAGGTTGGAAAATCGACCGTTCAACGTTGCCTCGAGACCATGGAGGCGGCCGGTTGGTTACGGGCGGACCAAGGCCCACAGACGCGTTGGGTCATAACGGCAAAGAGCTTCACGCTCGGCCGTCGCGTCTCCGAAGCGGGCCATTTGCGATCGTCGGTGCTGCCTGTAATGGAGCGGCTGCGCGACGCCACGGGAGAGACCATCCACCTTGTGGTAGCGGACGGCCGGAATGCGGTGCTTCTCGAGCGGTTGGAGAGCCCGCAGAGCATGCGGATATTTCTGCCACTAGGGGTGCATGGCCCGCTGCATGCGTCGGCAACTGGAAAGGCGATTCTGTCCCGCTATAGCGAAGAAAAAATCAGCGAATACCTGTCGTTTGATCTCGAAGCGTTTACCTCGAAGACAATCGATCGACCGGAAACGCTGAAAGTCGAATTGAACGACGCGCTCCACCGTGGCTATGCCGTCGTAGTCGACGAAAGAGAGACTGGAGCGAGCGCCATCGCCGCTCCGATCGAAGACGGCTCCGGCGCGGTCGTGGCCGCGATTTCCATCTCGTGCCCGACGAGCCGATTTCCAAAGGAAGTTCGCTCGCGCTACGCCGGTCTGGTGGTTGAAGCCGCAAAACGTGCTGGCGAGCTGATCCGATGATCGGTCTATCCTCGTGGCAAAGCGCGCAGCTAGACTAGTTTGGCCAGAGCATTGAATGCGGGTCAATATTTTGGCTTGGAGCAATCAGTTCGCCCACAGTCTCTACCTTCAATCCCAAACTGAAACCGCCGCTTCGGAGTTTGAGCAGGTCTCGCAGCCCGAGCCGCCGATCTGCACCGTACCTTTCTAAGCGAACGACCGAAGAGGCGGGCTGGCTGTTCGCGCGCGGACAAGCGGCTACGTGCGGCCATCTCGGCGATGCACGGAACACCTGGTCAGCGTTGGGCGCTCCAGACCCTTGCCAGGGTGGCGTGGCGGGGATGTTGCGCACCGCCTTCGCGGTGACATTCAGTCAGTCACTTGCCGAGATCGGATTGGCGCTTGTTATGAATCCGAGAAATCCTTCGGCGCTTCCGGTCCATTCCTGACCAAATACGCGCATCGGCGAGGCGCCGTCCTGTCGCTTTTTTCAAGAAGGCGGTTCGTCGTGGCGCTCCCGAACAGGATTCCTGGACCAGATCCCCCAAGTTATAGGCGCCACTGCCTTCACGACGCGCCTCTTCGGTTCCCGTTGAGCCGGCCGAGCGCGATCCTGACCGTCAGGAACGCAGGATTACCTGCAACAATTAAAACTGGGGAGGCGTGTCTACACGAGGGTTCCGCCTCCGTCCGCAACCACCGACTGGCCGGTCGTATAGCCGCTCCGGAGGAGCGAGAGGTAGGCCTCCGCCACGTCGGCAGGTGCCCCTACGCGGCCGACGGGGAGCTTCGCCGCGGTTTCGCGGAATACCTGCTCGCGCGCTTCCAAGGGGATGCCGGACCAAAGATCCGTGACGACCATGCCGGGGAGCACCACGTTGACCCGGATCGGCGCTAGCTCGATCGCGAGTGCGCGCGTCAGGGACTCTATGGCTCCGCAGATGCTCGCCGCGAAAGCGAACCCTGCGGGCGGACGCCTGGCCGACGTTCCGCTCGTCAGGACAACTGATCCACCGTTTCGGATATAGGGCCGCGCCGCTTGAACGGCGGCGACTGCGCTCCAGTAGCGCAATTCGAAGAAGCCGCGCGCGACCGTGAGATCGGTGTCGGCGACATGCGGACCAAACGGGAGCGGTTCCCCAGCCGTATAGACCAGATGGTCGAACGCGCCGATTTCCACAAAGAGCGCTCTCACGGCGTCGGCGGATCTGAGATCGACAGCTTTGCCCGTGGCCGAGCCTTGGGGCAGACGGGCCGCAGCGTCACCAACGCCTTTCTCCTGGCTGGCGACGATAACGACGCTGGCTCCCTCTCGGACAGCCTGCTCGGCCACGGCAAAGCCGATGCCTCGGGACCCGCCGAGAACGACAACACGCTTCTCCTGCAACATCGACAAACTCCTTAATGAGACGCGCGGCGGACCGATCTGAACTTGCCTCCCGCCGAACGCTTGCTTCCCGGGCCATGATAGGTCGCGCTTTTGCACGGTCGATAGCTGACACACCAAAAGAGTTTATCTATCGTCCAAACATGGACCCTTTTCTCGATCTCATCAGCCTGCTTCGGCCGCGCGCCACTCTCTGGGGCGGCATTGACGGCGTTGGCCAGTGGGGGGTCTCTTTCCGAGCGAGAAATGACCTGCTGTTCTGCTGGATCGAACGAGGCGGATGCCTGCTGACGCGGCCGCCTCCCAACCCGCCGATCCGGCTGGCCCCAAGCGATTTCCTTCTAATCCGCGCGACGGTCCCGTTCGCCCTCACTACGAACGTGACTATCGAGCCCAGGGACAGCGAGTCGACAGTCGCGGCCACGCAAGATCCCAGGATAAGAATAGGTTCAGGTGCCGGTCCGATCGCTACCTTGCACGCCGGCAAGTTTGTCTTTGATTCCGCAAACGAGGGTCTACTTGCTGATCTGCTGCCACCGCTGGTCCACATCCCGGCAGACCAAACATCGTCGTCGCGCGTTCGCGCTCTGTTGGCGATGAACGAAGACGAGTCCCGCTCTCCGGGACCTGGCGGAGAATTCATCGTTAAGCGGCTGATGGAGTTGCTTCTCGTGGAAATCCTGCGTTCCGGCGCTACCGGCGAGATCAGCCAGCAGCGCCGAGGGCTTGTAGCCGGTCTCCGCGATCCGGTGACGGCGCGCGCCCTCTCGGCCATGCATGCCGACATAGCGTACGACTGGACGGTTTCCGGCTTGGCTCGTCTCTGTGGCGTGTCACGATCCAAGTTCGCGACGCGATTTCGCGAGACCGTGGGACTAGCGCCTATAGAGTACCTGCAGCGATGGCGGATTGCGCGCGCAAAGGATGAGCTCCGCCTTGGATCGAAGAGCATCGGTGAGATTGCTCTCACTTTGGGATTCCAATCTTCAAGCGCCTTCAGCACAGCCTTCACGCGAGTTGTCGGATCTTCGCCGAGGCACTTTGCGAGCTCTTTGCGCGCGTGACGCAAAAACGCCGCTGGCTTGGCAGTGCGCGCTTCTGCAGCCGCCGCGACTCCGCTCGGCTTCGAGGCCGACCATTGTAGTTCATCGCGGCGGTGAGAGAGTCGATGAGGCTGAAGGGCGCGTGCGCGCTCAGGCAAAGGTCCAGGACTCGATGCGCGTCCATGGCAGCGGCCTCGCTGCGCGATCGCACCGGTGGGGCATGTCTCGGGCACCTGTCGCATGGGGCGGACCAAGGATGCCGATGCGGTGGTCGATGCGCATTGCCGTGTCATCGGCCTCGGGGGGGGGGGGGGGGCGCGTTGTCGACGCCTCGGTCATGCCCTGGGTGCCGAGCGCCAATACCAACTTGCCGACCATAATGGTCACGGAGAAGGCTGCCGAGTTCATCCGGTGCGACCGTTCGCCTAAGGCAGCGTGGGGTCGGAGGACGGATTTCGCGATGAAGAACACTTGGCGGGCAAGGCTCAAGCGTGCCGCGGATCAGCCAAATCTGTCGATTGGTATGGGAATCTCGGCGGCAGGAGAGAGCGGGCATGGCAGAGCGATATTGGCCAACTTCACGATTTGTTGTGCCCCTCTTGTACCCCAGCTTTTTTGGGGTGCAGCCAAAGGGAATTTAGTCGATAACTTATTGAATTAATTGATGTAATGGTGGGTGCACAAGGGATCGAACCTTGGATCTCTCCCGTGTGAAGGGAGCGCTCGCCTCTTCCGAGGGGTGATCCCCTCGGAATGTCCGTTTCCATTTTCACACGGTCCGTCCAGACCACACTTTACGACACCGCCAGCGCCGGCTCCGCGCGCCGCTTTCCGATCATCAGCGACAGCGCCGCGGCGACGATCCCGGTCAGGCCCGCGATGATGAAGGCCTGCAGATAGTTGCCCTGGGCGGTGCGCATCGCGCCGGCGAAGAACGCGGCGGAGGCGGCGCCGAGCTGGTGGCCCGCCACGACCCAGCCGAAGATCATCGGCGCGTTCTTGTCGCCGAAGGCATCGTTGGCGATGCGCACCGTCGGCGGCACCGTTGCGATCCAGTCGAGGCCGTAGAAGGCCGCGAACACCGTCAGGCTGGTCAGCGAGAAGTTGGAGTAGGGCAGATAGATCAGCGAGAGGCCGCGCAGCCCGTAATAGAAAAACAGCAGCTTGCGCGGATCGTAGCGGTCGGTCAGCCAGCCCGACAGCGTGGTGCCGAACAGGTCGAACACGCCCATCAGCGCCAGCAGGCTCGCGGCCTGCACTTCGGCGATGCCGTAGTCGCCGCAGAAGGAAATCAGGTGGGTGCCGACCAGGCCGTTGGTGGTGAAGCCGCAGATGAAGAAGGTGGCGAACAGGAACCAGAAGGTGCGGGTCTTGGCGGCGCGCACCAGGTTGCCGATGGCGGCGGTAAACGGATTCTGCTGCGACGGCGCGGCAGGGACATCGTCGTGGTCGCTGCCATAGGAGCGCAGGCCGATCGACGCCGGCCGCTCCGGCACCAGAAAGTAGACCAGCGGAATCAGGACCGCGCAGCACGCCGACACCGTCAGCACCACCGGTTGCCAGCCGCCCCATTGCACCAGCGCGGCAAGGCCCGGCATGAAAATGAGCGTGCCGGTGGCGGTGCTCGCGGTCAGCAGCCCCATCACCAGGCCGCGGTTGGTGGTGAACCAGCGATTGACGATGGTGGCGCCGAGCACGTTGGCGACCGCGCCGGAGCCGATGCCGGAGAGCAGCCCCCAGCTCATGAACAACT